>Ga0105237_10000264_pt1 | contig 73957 bp, 59 predicted proteins | sample KBSC24metaG_FD_81520 | JGI IMG/M metagenome (GOLD analysis project Ga0105237, IMG submission 81520) | Corn rhizosphere microbial communities from Kellogg Biological Station, Michigan, USA - KBS C2-4 metaG | ecosystem: Host-associated > Plants > Roots > Rhizosphere > Soil | place: Michigan, USA...
ATGGTGCTCGCCGCCGTCGATCTGCTCAAACGAAATCCCTCGCCCACGGAAAACGATGTTCGGAATGGTCTCGCGGGAAATCTTTGTCGCTGCACCGGCTACATGAAGATCTTTGAATCCGTCGTGCGTGCGTGTCAGAAATAATGAGAGCCTTCATCCCAGATTATCAACTGACCACCCCCGCGTCGTTGACGGACGTGCTCACGCTGCTCAACCAACAACTGGGCGTTTGGAAACCTTTCGCCGGTGGCACAGACCTGATGGTCCTGCTCGAAGCCGGGAAGCTCCCACATCGCAATTACGTCAACATCTGGGGTTTGAACGAGCTGCGCGGGATCGAAACCACTGAAACACACGTCACTCTCGGCGCGCTCACCACCTACACCGAAGTCCAGGCCGATCCGACTCTGCGGCGCGAGTTTCCAATGCTCTGCCAGGCTGCAAGTGAAACAGGCGGACTCGCGATTCAAAATCGCGGCACACTCGGCGGCAACATCGTCAACGCCTCACCCGCAGCCGACTCGCCACCGGCATTGCTCGCCTACGACGCTGAGATCGAACTCGTCTCAACGCGTGGGTCGCGCTGGCTCCCGTATCACGGTTTTCACACCGGCTACAAGCAGATGCACATCGCCGGCGACGAACTGCTCGCGCGAATTCGCTTGCCGCGAAATACAGCAAGCGTCACGCATTACTATCGCAAAGTCGGCACGCGCAAAGCGCAGGCGATCTCGAAAGTCTGTTTTGCGGCGACGGCCAGAACCGATCGGGAATTGATCGCAGACGTGAGGATCGTCGTGGGAAGCGTTGCGCCCGTAGTTGTGCGTTGCGTCGAAACTGAGGATACTCTAAGAGGACGAAAGCCCGACGACGAAACCGTCAGGACAACCTGCGCAAGTCTTTTGCGTGAAATCACTCCCATCGATGATATTCGATCCACTGCGAAATATCGTTTGCAGGTAGCGCAGAACTTGCTGGTCGACTTTCTGACAACGCTAAGATCGTAAGAAATCAATCGCAAACACGTGACTCGTATCCCATACACGCTGGGTTTGGCTTTGATCGCCATCGGTCTGCTGGCCGTCTCAACAACCGGACAACAGCAGGAAACTTTCGAAGGCTTTGTCAACGGCATCCGACCGAACGCGATCAAAGGCAAGGTGATTTACCAGCGCAGCTACGCAAAGTTCGATCTCGAACCCGGCCTGCAGTTGCACGAAGGCGACGTCATCAGAACCGGCCCCGAATCTTACGCCGAACTCTTACTTCAACCCGGAAACTATCTGCGAGTCGCAGCAGATTCAGAGCTTCAGATCTTCAGCGACCCGTACGACAAGATGCGGTGGAAACTGAACGAAGGCTCGATCAGTCTCGAGATTCTCGCGAGAGAGGGCGAAAACTCGTCGTTTTTTGCTGAATCGGTCGACCAGGTATACGAATTAATCAGAGTCATCACTCCGAGCGCCGAGGTATTCATAACCCGCCCGGGGATATTTCGCATAAATGCATTGAGCCCGGAACGCACGGAGCTGATCGTCCGCGATGGCGAGGCTGTAATAAACGGCCGGCGGGTGAAGGAAAAACGAAGCGCGATAGCTTCGGCACAAGACGTCACCATCAACGAGGGAAATCAAAAACCGGAAGACAGTTTCGATTCGTGGGGCCGCGCGAGAGCGGATGAACTGGTCCAGGCAAACCGCCTGTTGAAGAAAGAATCACCCTGGGCCAACAAGAAAGAAGACGAAGAACCGTCAGTCGATTTTCCAATCGATCAATCACAGAGCAGCAAGAACCGGTATGTGGTTTCGGCAAGACCGGGCACTGTTAACTTCGTAGAGGCTGGTGTTGAGTTTAATCACGCGTCAAAAGATTGGGAGCCGTTGACGGAAAGGTCGAAGCTCGATCCCGGAGATAAAGTGCGCACGAGCGCTCACAGTTATGCAGAGCTAACGATGTTGCCCGATGCCAATCTCCGGATCGACGGCGAGTCGGAAGTCCTGTTGGAGCAATTGTCGCCTGAAGCGATCTCACTGAAGCTGTTGCGCGGCTCGGCCATTCTCGACGTCGCGAGATTCGACAGTAAGGAAGTTCCAAACATCGTCGTTGCCGGAGCAACAACGTCGGTCACCATTGCCGACAAGGGAAACTACCGCGTCGACATCAGACCAAACGGCGACGAGATCACGATTCGTGAAGGCAAAGTGAGCCTTCAAGGGCGCTATATCGGCTCATGTCGAAAGATCGCCGGCGGCACGGTTTCGGAGTGTCAAAAGAAAAAGAGTGACAATTTCGACTTCTGGAGTGAACATCAAGGCGAGGGTGAGTTTTTCAACGGCCGCGACGTGGTCGTCATGGTCTCTCATCTGGCGGGAGTACGCCGTGGTCGATTCCGAAATCGAGGGTTCTGGTTTCAACACCCGGGAAAGATTAGTTACACATTCGTCCCGTACTCGTCTCCGTACTTTCGTTCGCCGTACGGCGGCCACTATTCAACTGTACTTACGCCGCGTAGCTCGCCAATCATTCGCATTGATAAAGATGGCGGACCGTTCGGGCGGTTCCCAAGTGTAGAAACCAAACAGGTGCCGCGCCCGTGACGCGCGGTTTGTTCTAAACGCCGAAGGGACCGTTTGATCTTAAACGCCGAAGGGACGGTTTGTTCTAAACGCCGAAGGGACCGTTTGATCTTAAACGCCGAAGGCGTTAACTAATTCCAGCCCAGGGTTGGAGCGAAGCGACAACCCTGGGTAAACGCAAGACACCTCCGTTAACCCTGAAAGGGTTGGTATCGCACAGGCCTAACGCTTTCAGCGTTGTTTTTGATTTTTTGGTTTAGATCCCAGGGTTGTCGCAAGCTCCAACCCTGGGCTGAAATTAGCGAACGCCTTCGGCGTATTAGTTTCAAATTCGAAGCTCGTAACATCTCAGTTCAGGAAAAGAAAATGACACCTCAGATCCCCTTTAAACGAAACGCCGTCGAACCTGTGCAATGCATCAAGGATGGATGGGCGCTGGTGAAGGACCAGTACTGGTTGTTTGTCGGTATGGCCCTCGTGGGTACGTTGATCGGCTCAGCAGTCCCGATGGGAATTCTGATGGGACCAATGATGTGTGGATTGTATTTGGCGTTCTTCAAAAGAAGACGCGGCGAGCCGATTGAATTCGGCACGTTGTTCAAAGGCTTCGATTACTTTGGTCCAAGTGTCATCGCGACGCTGCTTCACATGGTGCCGATAATCGCGATCGCGATTCCTGCTTACTTCCTCTTCTACGTGAGTCTCATACTGTCGATGGCGGCACAGACCGCAACGAACGAACCTAACCCGGCGGCGATGCTTAGCGTGTTCGTCATGTTCGGCATCTTCTGGGTGGTCTTTCTGGCAATCGTCGTCATCATCTCCGTCGGCTTCACCTTTTCTTACCCTCTCATCACCGATCGAAAGATGCAGGGCTTCGATGCGGTGAAACTGAGTTTCAAAGCGGCGATGGCAAACTTCTGGCGTATTTTGGGAATGATGATGCTTAGTATGTTGCTGAATATCGCGGGGGTTCTGCTTTGCTACGTCGGCGTGTTTTTGGTGTTTCCGATCAGTTATGCAGCAATAGCTTCGGCGTACGAGCAGGTGTTTGGTTTGCACAACCCGAACGAGGTGGTGTCGAACTTACCACCACCTCCTCCGGTGTTTGAATAGGGCCGCAAAAGGGCACAAAGTTAAGGAACGACTGTGAAGTCGAGACTGCGCGAGAGTGTTTGTTTCTTCTTGTCAGCCAACGTGTCGGTGATCACCACGGTCAAGGTGTAACGACCGGGTTGCATTTTTGAGACTCCGAACTGCCCGATCTTCGCGTGCTGGTTGCTCGCAATCGATTCCACTGGTTGTTCGGGTTCGCGCAACAGAACTTTCCCGGCCTGGGTGATGATCAACTGAGACGTGAGTTTGGGTTGACCGTCTTTCAGTTTCGGGTTGTAGATCAGGACCGCATAGCGCACGTCCTGTGTTTGCGAAACATTTCTGATAGCAGTCAATGGCGCCGGCTGATTGTTCTTATCGACAGCGAACAGGAAAAGACTGCTCAACGCCAACGCGTCTTTCTTTGAGAGATCGGGAATCTCCAGATACTTTGCGAAAGTACCAAGCCCGCCCGAAGAAGCCTCGCGCACTACAGTCCGAAGCTGGAAGTAGCCCGGTGGTAAATCGATTGCGGCCGTGTAAATGATCCCACTCTGAGCCTGGTCGTAACTCGCCTGCGTCAAATTCAGGTTCAAGGTCTCACTAAACCCACCGCGTTGCTTTCCGAGTTCGTCCAAAACAAAGCCGACGACATCCAACGAGGTGGTGTAATGGCCATTCGCCTGGGTGAAGTTCAATTTCTTCGGGTCGATCAGGACGTGAACCTCCACCGCGGCCTTGTTAGTTTCCGGTGAGAGTTTTAAGGCGATGGTTGGAGCTATTTCGATGTCTCGTTTTGCGAGCGGCGAGCGTGCGGCTGCCACTATCAGCTCTTCTTTCGTGCGCTCTGATTTTGGGCGATCTTCTCTGGCCGCGTAACCTTCGTGATGAAACACACGAAGATCCGGTCTTTTTACTTTTACCTCGAGCTTATGGTACTTGCGGTCGAACTTCTCGCGCGGCGTGTAAGCCAACATGTAGTATCCCTCACTGCGCGACAAGATCTTATCGAGTCCTGAACCAAAATCGTTGGTGTTTGCCACCGAAACGCCGCCGGTGAGTTTTGCGACGGTGTTCAAGCCTAAACGCTCTCCCGCTCCCGCTAGCAACGGACTGAGCGTAGCCTGGTCTGCTATGCCCCCGCGTCCGAAGCCGGTGCGGGTGCCCATAATTTCCGCTTGATAGTTTGAGCGACCTTCGGTTTCGGTAAAGCTGACTGCCCCTGGGGTGGCGCTGAGTCCCCGCGGATCCAAAGCATTAATGGTAACGCCAGCTCTGAGAGCTACGTCGCTCAGACGCTGTAGCAGATACGTCACATTTGAGTATACCGTCTCGCCGGTATCGGTGTTGTTCGCAGTAAAAATCGGAATGCCACCCGAAATAATCACCATATTCTTATGGCCGGGAATCTCCTTGAGACTATCGATTACATATACGGCTGTACTCAGGGTCGAGAGGCCACGAGCGTAGCGGTTTGCCTCATCATTGGGACTGAAAAACTCCGGTTTGTCGTCCAGTTCGCCGAATTGCTCCGATAAATCTTCTGCACCCGTAGTAACGGCCCTCGCATTCCCGAGTGGTTTGGGTTCGGGCCCACCCACCGTCGACAAAGGATGGGAGATCGGCTTGATTGCAGCAATCGCCTTTTTCAAAAGCGTCCGGTCGCTGGTGAACTGTTGTAGCAGTCCTTTGCCACCCACCACACGCACGACAGTGACGAGATCGCCGTCCTGCATTTTATTGTTCACGAAATCGAGCAGCAGATTGCGAATACTGGGCAGGTCTTGAATTGGAATCGTCAAGTCGTCGATGACGAAAGCAATCACTCGCTTCACTTCTTTCGCAGATACGCCTTTGATGTTTTCGTTTTCGATTGCCGAGGCCGGAACGTCCGAAGCCGGACGGTTACCTTCACGACGCCGCTCGCCCGCTACGCTGACGAACTCGAGGAACTTCAAATCCTGTTTCTTACCGTTGTCATAAAGTTCGAAATCGGCCAGCGTAAGGTCTTTAACGACGCGATCCTTGCTATCGACTACGACCACGTCCGTTTGCACCAACTGAGTAGTGATTCTGACAACGTCATCTGCGCCAACCTCTTCCTGGGGCTTCTGAGGCTGCTGTGTCTGAGACAGGGCAAGCATAGCGCAGAGAATCACCATGAGCGGAGTTCTGATCAAATATTTCATGACTCGGATCCCTTCAGTTTGCTGCGAGTATCGACTTGGGTTGCGGGGAGATTATATGGCAAGGTCCTGCAACCCGAAAAAACTTTGCACCAGTATAAATCAAGGGAGATTTGTTGGAAAAAGGGGAGAGTTCAAAAGAACTCTCCCCGAAAGAAACTGTTCTGACGAACGGTTTCGGAAGTTAGAACTGAAGCTTGAATCCGACCTGGATGACGCGATTCGCCAAAACGATATCACTATGTTCGGCAAACCCTACGCCCGGATTTCCTGCATTTCCGACATTGATGTTGGGCAGGTAATCCGCGTTCGTCGCAGGGACGCCGAATCCCGGGTTCGGGTGATTCAACACGTTGAAAGCCTCGGCTCGGAGCTGCAACGTCCAGTTCTCCCAAATCTTGATATTTTTGAACAAGCTCATGTTGAGCTGGTTCAACTTCGGACCACGGAGGTAGTTGCGAGGTGAATCACCAAACGGCGTACCGAAGATCCTTGCGGCCCCGGGACCGTTGAAGATGAACCGAACATTATTGGGATTTACCGAAACGCACTCTCCGGCGCTATTGATTTGGTTCATCGAGTAGAAACCGTTGATGTTGGTTAAATCACACCCAAACAACACCGCTGCATCAGGCTGGCTGATGGCCACCAGACGCTCATCAGCGTGGATGTTGCCAATGAACGGACGGTCGCCGGAAGTCAGGTACGTATTACCAAGACCAAAGGCTCCATTGAACGTTTGACCTGGAGTGTAGGTCGCACCGCTGGTCAGGACATACTGACCGTTGATCTGCCATCCACCAACGATATGTCCGGCCCAACCACGCTGGTCAGACATCCACGGCAGTTCGTAGATGAAGCTCGCCGCGAAAGCGTGTGGACGATCGAGCGCCGAAAGTGAACGCTCGCAAGTCGTGATACAGAACGGATTCTGAGCGTTCGGCGAAAGGATGTCCGTATTCGCGAACGCAAAGATTTCGCTGGCATTATCGATGGTCTTACTCCACGTATAAGCAGCCTGGACCGTCAGCCGGTTGCTCATGAAGCGACCGTTATAGCGCGTCTGTAATGCGTGGTAGTCGGAAGACGCCGTGTTTTTTCGGTCAGTGATGCCGGCCTGCTTAAATTGACGTTGATTACATGCATCTTCGCGATCCAGTGTAGCCGGGTTATCAGTACAGGTTTGGAACGTGGTTCCCGGCGGTAGCAGGTTTGCGAATGACGGCATGTTGATGCCGGTGCCAAACCAGTTCGTTATTCCAGTAACTAACGGTTTGATAAAGAAGTTACTGTTAACGTTCTGGAACAGGTCGCGACCTTGGGTTCCCACATAACGAGCTTCGGCAACGTGGTTTCGACCAAACTGACGCTGCAGACCAAATGAGAACTGCCGCGAGAATGGAGAGTGAAAGTCTGGAGACACTCTCGTTTGTGCCAGGAACAGCGGATTCAGTACGCCAACTGGCAGAATGCCCGAAGCCTGAGCCGCAGCGCGAACTACGTTACCGAACGGGTTAGGAGGCAACGGAGCTGGCGAGTTCGTAGCCGGCAACGACGATACTGGAATAGTAAGCGCAACTGAGAACGGCGCCGCATTCTGAACGTTCAAAAGAATGTTATAGAACGCGGGGTCATACGCGATGGAGAATCCGCCACGGATGACGGTTGCATCTTCGCCAAAGAAGCTCTTCCAGAAGTGTGGCGTGTAGGCAAATCCGAGACGTGGCGCAAAATTGTTCTTATCAATTGCCACTTTCGGGACAGTGCGAATGTCCAAAGGCAGGTTCGGATTGAAGAACGGGTGGGGCCCACTTTCACGCGCCACGGTTACATCGTGCAGTTGGTTGATCGGCTGGCCCGTATACTCATAACGGACGCCGAGGTTCAAGGTTAGATTGGGACGGATCTTGAAATCGTCCTGAGCAAAGAAGTACCAGTCATGCTCTTTGAACGCCAACAACGGATCACCCAACGTAATCGACTCTGCCGACGGCGCGTTGTTCACGATGCGGGTGGCCGAGTTATACGTGAAGCTGCCGTTGAAGTTTGGAAGAAACGGAACGAGCGTATCGAGGTACTTGTACTCCGCACCGAAGATCCAGGAATGACTGCCCCTGGCCCAACGGACTGTATCGGCAAACTGATAGACCTTACCAATGCGTCCCTGAGGAAGATTGGTGGCCGGGCCGATTGTCGGAAGCGTGTTGCTCTTCGTAAGACCGACCTGTGCCGTGAAAGCTATGTTTGCAAAAGCGACGTCAATTTGATCTGGTCCGGGAATGCAGCCGGGTGTCGACGGATCGCAACCTCCGCCGAACTCAACGCCGATTCGCTGGTAATTGGAGCGGAATTCGTTAACCAGCGACGACATTGTATGCGTCCAGGTAGCATGATAGTGCTTACTGTTAGCAGGAATGTCGCCGGTAAAACCGCTGGCAATACTCCCAATGAAATTCTGGGAGGCACTTTCCTGGCGGATATGACGCAGCGTGATATTGTCATTATCCGTAACCCGTAAATCTAACCGAATCGTCCAGTAGTCTTCATTGAAGCCGATCGGTCGAGTACGTTGATACTGCGCCGTCTGGAACAGTTGTGGAGCACCGGCAGTGCCGAGGTTGATTGTATCGAATGGCCCACCAGTCATGAACGGCTGACCAGTCGACGGGTTGATAAATGTAGTGTACGTGCCGCATCCGGCAGGAACCGCGGCAGCCACATTGAGTGCGCGCGGGCAGCCTGATGGAGGCGCCAAATTGAACTTGGTCGGAATTGGGGTGCCAGTAATGCTGTTATTGAGCTCTGCCCCAGGAATGGCCCACGGGCTAAAGTTAACAATGGTGTTGATTACATTGTTACCCGGGAAGGTGCTTTGCAGCCGAGCGAACTCGCCGGGAAGGATGCCCAGGCTAGTCGAGCGCGAGAGGAAGCTCGCTGGATTTCGAATTCCCTGATAACCGAAGAAGAAGAAGAATCGATCTTTGCCGCTGTAAAGTGCGGGGCCACCCTCACCGAAACGTGGCAGCGGGAACTGTCCACCGATAGTGCCTCCGAACACGTTATAAAGGCTGACAGGGTTTCGTTCGAGGCCGGAAGCCCGGTCAATATTACTGAGACTGTTGAGAACAGCCGCATCCTGGTGGTACAAGAAGCCGCTGCCATGAAAATCGTTCGTGCCTGACTTGCCTACGATATTTACGACCGCGCCCTGATTCCGACCATATTCGGCGGAGAAGTTATTCGTAATGACTTGATACTCCTGTACGGAGTCTTGGAAGTCCACGAACAACGCTGGCCCACCGACGCTCAGGTCGTTGTTATCAGCACCGTCGATCTGAAAATTATTCGACCGCCCACGATTACCATTTACCGACAATCCGGTACCATTAGTGTTGGTACCACCGCCTCTATTCGCGATGACTCCAGGTGCGAGCAGGGCGAGAGTATCAAGACCATTGCCAGCACCATTCGATGGCAGATCCTGAACTCTACGAGAATCGATTGTGGTAGAGATTTGAGATTGATCTCGAGAGATTACTTCTTCACCTGAGCTCGTGACGGTGACGGTTTCGGTAGGAGCACCGACTGCCAGTTGAATCGGCATATCGATCGTCGTTCCGATCGTGACGGTCACGTCCTTAACAGCCTTCTTGCTGAAACCAGTAGACTCGGCTGTCACGGTGTAAACACCAGGAATCAGGTTTGAGATACCGTAAAGACCAGAGTCGCTCGTGGTCGCCGTGCTTTCAATACCTGTCCCCTGGTTCTTTGCTGTCACTGTCGCACCTGAAATGGCCTGACCATTCGGGTCAGTAACAACACCGCGTACATTACCTGTGGTAGCTTGTCCAAATACGGAAGCACTAAAGACAAGCAAGAGGGAAGAGACCGTCAACGCAAAGCAAATAGCCTTGAACAGCGGTCTCACTTCTGGAGATTTATTCGTCATAAAATGGTTCTCCTGGTGTATTTCTGAATCTGAGTTTGTTCTGACCAGCTGGATTGGAACCTGTTCCTACGCTATTCGGGTCAGCAACTCGGCTAAGCGGGAGACGCTTTTGCTGACCGAATTTATTTGTACTTAAGACTGTCCAGGCTCGTGTTCTCCCGGGTGGGGTCTAATCCGTCGGTCTGGAGCGGCAACAAACATGCCAGTGATCCAAAAAATCGTACATGCCAATAATCCTCACTAAAAAGTGGAAAGCGCGAACGCGGACAGCTGAAGGACATTGTAAATTTTGGATTCTTGTACAAATCCGTGAATGCGGATGGATACGAATTTTTGTAGAAATCGGCGATTATTCGTACGAAGAGCGGTTGCAGCGGCTTTGCACAAAAAGTGGCAAAATCTGATTTGTTTCTCTGCGGCCTCTGCGTATCTCTGCGGCCCTCTGCGTTGAAAGGCCTATTAACGCAGAGAACACAGAGATACGCAGAGGGCCGCAGAGGAAAGACTTCCATCCCAACTCGATTTTTTGTGCAAAGCCGGTTGCAGCGTGAGGATTGAAGGTTACTTGAGCATCGCGATCATCTGTCTGACGTGAGCGGCGTTGGAGGCATCGGGAGATTCCTTTAGATACTGTTGGAATGCGTTGAGCGCTGCCTGGCGTTCCCCACGATTGAAATAAAGCTCGCCGAGATGAAACAGCGCGAGCGCATATTTTGGGCCGCCGATGTTGTAAGCGGTCTTAAATTCTTTTTCGGCATTGATGGAATCTTCCGTGCCCACCAGCGCGAGACCGAGATAGAAGTGAGCTGAGGCGGAAGTGGAATCCGACGATAGAGCCCTCCTCAACTCATCGGCGCCTTCCGCAAAGTTGTGTTGCTTGACGAGCACCATGCCGAGGTTCAATCGAGGATTGAACGCTTTGGGCTCGATCGCTATCGCCGCGCGTAGCTCTTCAGCAGCCTCGTCCAACTTTCCCAACGTCATCAATTGCGCTCCAAGATCATTTCTCGCCATCAGGAAGTTGGGGTAGATCGCAATTGCTTTTCGATAGTGAGTTATTGAGAGCTCGATTTTTCCTTCCTTCGAAGCGGCTGAAGCGCGGTCAAATTCCTTTTGTGCAGCGGGTGGAACCTTCTGACTCAATTCTCCGGCGCTGATGCTGGTTGCCTTCTTCGCGGGTTCGGGAGTTCTCAATCGCACCATGAGTGTCACGATTGAGGGAGAATTGGGAAATACTTCGACAGTCAGGTTTCCGCCGTCCTGATGATTATCGCCATCCACGACGACGTAATAAATGCCGGGCATGACATTAAGGAAATCGAACTGTCCCAGATTATCAGTGAACGCCGTTGTTTTAGTGCCGCGAATGTTTTCCAGCCTGACCAGCACAGCGCTGTTGAGAGGATTACCATCCTGCTGGACCACTTTTCCGCGTATGCTCCCGGGGGGCGTAGTTTGTCCACTCGCCCAGACTGGCGGCAAGCAGGCAATGGTCGCCAGCAAACCAAATATGCGGAGAGATCGAAGTGTTTGCGGCATGGCAAGAAAACGACTTTGCGGTTGCCTTAACTAAAACGGGTAGCGTGAGAGTAGTCCAGGAATTTGAGCTATGTCAACAATCTCCCAGGTCGTAAGATATTGAGCATGCAGGTTCCAGATCTCATCATACGTGGACCACGAGTTGTCCTGCCTGACGCAGTTGGTCCACGTTCCATCCACATCCATGACGGCAAGATTGTTGCCATTGGCGAGTACGACCTGCGCACAGTCGATTGCGACATGATCGAAGCAGGCGAAGAGTCAGTGATCATGCCGGGGCTGGTTGATACACACGTTCATATCAACTCGCCTGGGCGCACTGAATGGGAAGGGTTTCAGACCGCAACCACTGCCGCAGCCGCGGGCGGAGTTACGACGCTCGTCGACATGCCGCTCAACTCGATTCCGCCCACGACGACGCTTTCAGGCTTGCAAACGAAATTAAAAACTGCGGCGAACAACTGTTTCGTGGACGTAGGATTTTGGGGAGGTGTGGTGCCGGGAAATACTTCTGAGCTGGCGCCGATGTTTGAAGCAGGTGTTGTGGGTTTCAAATGTTTTCTCGTGCCTTCAGGTGTCGATGAGTTTCCGCATGTGACTGAAGCGGATTTGCGCGAGGCGATGCCTGAGCTCACGCGGCTCGGTGCGATGTTGATCGTGCATGCGGAGCTGCCTGGTCCAATCACGACAGCGGGTGTTCCGCCTGACAGCTATCGGACGTTTCTGAGTTCTCGTCCACGCGCTGCTGAGAATGAGGCAGTTGAATTGATGATCGCGTTGAGTCGTGAGTTCGATACGCGTGTACACATTGTTCACCTTTCATCTGCGGATGCGGTGCCGCTGTTGCGGCGTGCGCGTGCGGAGGGTGTGAAGATCACTGCTGAGACGTGTCCGCATTATCTTCATTTCACAGCGGAAGAGATCGCGGATGGGGCGACGGAGTTTAAGTGTTGTCCGCCGATTCGCGAACGGGAGAATCGCGAAGAGTTGTGGGGTGGGCTCGCGGATGGGACGATCGATTTTATTGTTTCCGATCACTCGCCGTGTCCGGGGGAGATGAAGCTGCGTGAGAGTGGTGATTTCATGCAGGCCTGGGGTGGGATTGCGTCGTTGCAACTCAGGTTGCCGGTTGTTTGGACCGAGGTGCGGCGACGAGGGTTCTCGTTGCTCGACATGGCTAACTGGCTCTGTGCAAATCCCGCCAGGCAGGTTTCGTTTGAGTCGCGGAAAGGCGCCATTGCGGTTGGCCGCGATGCCGATATCGTCATCTGGAAACCGGACGAGCAATTCGTCGTCGACGCCCACTCCCTGCACCATCGCCACAAGCTCACTCCCTACGCGGGCGAGACGCTCAGTGGCGTCGTGCAAAAGACTTTCCTTCGCGGGAGAAAGATATATGATGGTCAGCCACGCGGCGAGATGCTATTACGATAAGCCACTAAAAAGCACATAAAGGAACACAAAATGACCGATCCTCACAACGGTGACATCTTCGCGCTCTGCGATATAGTAAGAGAAACGGGATTTGAGATTTACAAGTATTTGCGCAGCGGGCATCGTGAAAACATATACGAGAATGCGCTCGCGCATCGGCTGCGAAAACGAGGTATCAAAGTCGAACAACAGCAGGAACTCAGAGTATTCGATGAAGACGGCACTCTACTTGGATCCCTGAGAGTAGACCTCCTGATCGAAAACCGATTAATCTGTGAGATAAAAGGCTGTAGTACATTGATAGCTGAACACACGGCACAGCTGTTGGGTTATTTACGCGCATCGAGAATCGAGCATGGTTTGCTGATCAACTTCGGTGGACCACGATTTCAGATTAGGAAGTATATTGTGAACTAATTTTGTGCACCTTCGTGGCATGGACTTTACAGATCTAATCGATCTAGCGTCGGAGCGGCTGGGTGGGGCGGTGCTGATCGCCAACGACGACTTCTTCGCGCCTAAAGAGAATTTGCTCAAGGCGAGTGAGCCGATTTTTATCGAAGGCAAGTACACCGATCGCGGCAAGTGGATGGACGGCTGGGAGAGTCGCCGCCGCCGCACACCGGGCTTCGATTGGTGCATCATTCGTCTCGGCCTCCCGGGGATCGTCCGCGGCATCGTCGTCGACACCTCCTACTTTCGCGGCAACTACCCCGAACACTGCTCTCTCGAAGGCGCCACATTCTCCGGCCTTCCCACCGATCAAGAGTTGACGAGCGAAAACGTCCAGTGGATACCACTCCTCCCGCAGATGGCGCTCGCCGGCGACAGCAAGAACCCTTTCCCAATCAACTACGACGAACGCATCACGCACCTTCGTTTCAAGATCTATCCGGACGGCGGTGTCGCGCGACTTCGCGTGCACGGCGAAGTAATCCCCGACTGGGACCAACTCAAACGCGCTGGCGGACAAATTGATCTCGCGGCGGCTGAGAACGGCGCGCTCGTACTCTCCTGTAGCGACATGTTCTTCGGTCACCGTCATAACCTGATCATGCCCGGCCGCGCAGCAAACATGAGCGACGGTTGGGAAACAAAACGGCGACGTGGCCCAGGCCACGACTGGACCATCATCAAGCTCGGCCGCCCCGGACAAATCCACCGCGTCGAAGTCGACACGTCTCACTTCAAAGGCAACTTCCCCGAGAGCTGTTTACTCGAGTCGTGCAACGTCGAATCTGGAGACGCAGAAGCGCTGACCAATCTCTCCGTCCCGTGGTCCACCGTCCTGCCACGCACCAGGTTGCAGGCACACACACGTCACTTCTTCGATCAGGAGTTGTCAGATACCGGCGTCGCTTCACACATTCGCTTCAGCATCTTTCCAGATGGCGGTGTGAGTCGTTTGCGCGTCTACGGAACATTCGAGTGATCGATGGATCTCGACGAGAAAACGTTATTGCAATGTTGTGGCTCGAAACGTTGGGCGCGGGAGATGGTCGGGCCTTATGAAAACGTCGAAACTCTGATCGCAAAGGCCCACGACATCTGGTGGACGCTCGAGCCCGCCGATTGGCTCGAAGCGTTTCGCAGTCATCCAAAGATCGGCGAGAAGAAAGCGGCCGCACCGGTTTCCGATCAATCACGCCAATGGTCGGGACAAGAACAAGCCGGCGTGAGCAACGCACCTCGCGAAACAGTCGACGCTCTCGCAACACTCAATCAGGCTTACGAGCAAAAGTTTGGCTATATTTTCATCATCTGTGCCACCGGAAAAACCTCGGAAGAGATGCTCTCCGCGTTGCGGCAACGGCTCGACAATGCTCCCGCAGACGAACTCCCCGTCGCCGCGGCCGAGCAAAGCAAGATTACGGAGTTAAGGTTAAAAAAATTAATAAGTTACCCGTAGTTCGCGGTACACTAGCGCCCGACCATGAGCACCATCTCAACGCACGTACTCGACACGTCAAGAGGAGCTCCGGCGAGTGGCGTCGCTGTTTGTCTCGAGATTCAGAACACCGACGAAAGTTGGACCGAGTTGAGCCATGCATGGACCGACACCGACGGGCGCGTCAAGCCGTTCTTTCTCGTCGATCGCCCGGTGAGTAACGGCACTTACCGCCTGGTTTTTGATACTGAACCTTATTTTTCTTCGCTTAGCGTCTCCTGCTTTTATCCACAGGTGACAGTGGTCTTCAACGTTGACGACGGATCCCAGCATTATCACGTTCCACTTCTGATCAGTCCTTACGGCTATTCGACTTATCGTGGGAGCTGAGCGTTCGCCGACTCATCATGATCATCCTTGACCCCACTCTCAGTGAGTGGCTCAACCTGCTCTTTCGCTGGACACACGTCTTCGCCGGCATCATGTGGGTCGGCACGACTTATTACTTCACGTGGCTCGACGCGCGTCTGACCGAGGAAGAAAAAGCCGCGCTCAACACCGGCGTCACACCGCAAGTCTGGATGGTCCACAGCGGCGGCTTCTACGTTGTCGAGAGACGCAAGGTTCCTGACCTTGCATCGCGCACGTTGCACTGGTTTCGTTGGGAAGCGGCCACGACGTGGCTTAGCGGTTTCGCTCTGCTGGTCCTTATTTATTATCTCGGCGGCGGCGCGTTGATCGATCGCGATGTACGCGACATCAGCGTCGGCGCGGCCGTGGCTCTCGGTATCGGCGTGATCGTCCTGTGCGGTGTTGTATACGACGTGATGATGATGTCGCCGCTGGGCCGGAATGAAAAGGCTTTTGCCGTGGTCGCGTACGCGGCTATAGTCGCCGTGGCGTTTGGATTGACGCACGTCTTCAGCGGGCGCGGAGCTTACATTCACGTCGGAGCGATCTTCGGCACCATCATGGCGGCGAATGTTTGGATGCACATCCTGCCGTCGCAAAAGAAGATGATCGCGGCACTCAGGGAAGGTCGGAAACCTGATGAGCGGCTTTCCGCGCAGGCAAAGTTGCGATCGAAGCAGAACACGTTCATGGCTGTGCCGGTAGTGTTCATCATGATCAGCAACCACTTTCCGGGTGCGACCTACGGGGATCGTTACAACTGGCTCATCTTATCGATACTCATCCTGCTCGGTTGGATCGCCGCGAAGTTCATTCGACGAGCCTAGAATGAACGTGCCGCGTGCCAACACAACTCACCTGCTGGACCAACTCGACGACGTCAAAAATCAGTTTGCGCCGAACGTCGCGCGTCGCGTTGAACGGATGCTGAACCAGCTCGCGCGCGTAGATCTTATCGACACAGATTCGCTGGTTCGTTATCACGAGCTCCTGCTGTTTCTCCGCGCGTATCCACATAACGCGTCCCTTGTCCGGCTAACAGAAAAGGAACTGCGCGGCTTCTCGCGGCGAGTCGCGTGGTTGCGCGATCAGGACGTCGACATTTCGCCACTCGAGCATCCGGAAGTCTCAGGCATTGCCGGAACTTCGGTTACGGATACGTTTGGTTTCTACATCGTTCGCGCGCTTTTGCAAACGCACCCATCGCAGGTCGCGCTTGATTGGGAGTGGTTTGAGGACGAGAACCGCCTGGCAGAGACGTGGCCGCGCTTCATGCCGTTGCTGGAAGAAGACGCAATGGTTGAAGCAAACGTTCCTTACCGCGAATGGTTACGAGCGGCACGGGGCAACCGTCCGGAGCTGGCGTGGCTGATCGAGCGCTTCAACGAACTGCCTCGAGACGAAAAGGAACGCGCGGAGCTCTTCGACTCGCAAAAGCTCTACGTGCGTTGGAAGCCCGGCTATAACTCGACGCGCACAGGCATGCGCCTCGCGAGTCGAAAGCTCTTCTATCATCATGATCCATTGATCCAGCGACGCGAGATCGATCTCCGCAGAGAGCTGGAGCTACCTTCACCGCGGTTGCAGCGGTTATCGCTGCGAGAAGGTGAAAAGGCTGCGGACATGGCGCGCGAAGCGTCGACGATTCGCTATCGCGAGCTCTATGGCTTTACGCACGCCGATGCGAAGTACGTCTACCACGCAGAGTTGGGCCGCGGTGTTGAGCTGTTTCTGATGGGCGTTCCAGCGGAAAAGCGTCTGCCGTTGCGTGCGTATCATGCGGCGATGATCTACAAGAACGGTGTTCCGATCGGTTACTTCGAAGGACTCTCGCTCTTCGAACGCATCGAAAGCGGATTCAATCTTTACTACACGTTCCGCGACGGCGAGACGGCGTGGCTCTATGCGCGCACTCTCAATGTGATGCGCCACTTCGCCGGTGTCACGACCTTCTCGCTCGATCCCTATCAAATCGGATTCGAGAATGAAGAAGGTATCGAGTCGGGAGCGTTCTGGTTTTATCGCAAGCTCGGGTTTCGACCCACGCGCCGCGATGTACTGGAGCTGGTCCAAAAGGAAGAACAGAAGCTGGCGGCGCGAAGCGGTTATCGCACGTCAGCACGTACGTTGAGGAAGCTGGCGGAGAGTCCGATGGTGTTTGAACTCAACCAGGAGCAGGCAGGTGATTGGGATCGTTTTGAGGTTCGGAAGATCGGGTTTCGGGCACAGCGCGAGAAGCTTACCAGGTTGCTTTCCCGAATCATGCGGGCGAAGTCCGCGCCTGAAGAAACGACGTACCTGGAATTGATGCGGCGCGACCAGCGTTTACGAAGAGACATAATAAGACTTGGATCTTCATCCGATATTTAGCCGCAGATTTACGCAGATGAACGCAGATTTGATCTGCGTTCATCTGCGTAAATCTGCGGCTAGATACATAAATCGATCTGGTGCTCGAGGATTTTGGCTTCTGAGAAGTACGTGGCGGTTGGATCCATGGCGGCGCGCGGGACGAGTCCAACGATCTCGGTGCCTTCAATTTCAACACCTAGAGCGTCTGCTTCGCGACGCACAGCTTCATAGGCGGCGGTCATCCCGGTCACTTCATAATTCACGAGATTCATGGATACCTGGACCAGGGCGCGTGTGTGCAGGCGAAAGCCGAGGGCCTTCACGAACGGCAGGCCGCCGTTCCGCGCTCTGATTTTTCGCGCGATCTGACGCGCGACAGCAATGTCCATACTGCGCAGGATCACGTTGAAGGCGATCAGGAAGGGACGCGCGCCGACCGCGATCGCGCCTGCGGTCTCATGCACCTGCGGCAGACCGGCATCGGGCGCGCGCTCTGGATTGATTGTGATCTGTTCGCGAAGCAGTTCGAGCGCACCGCGCCGCACATCTTCGAGATTCACTCGATCCGCACGCAATGCAGCCTGCTCGTAGTAGTAAACAGGAATGCCGAGTTCGTGCGCGATTATTTCGCCGGCCTGATGAGATATTGCAACGCAGTCGTCCATCGTCACGCCGCGCACCGGCACGAAAGGCAAAACGTCTGTGGCACCAAGGCGCGGATGTTCACCCTGGTGCGAACGCATGTCGATAAGCTGTGATGCTCGTCTGACCGCGTTCACAGCCGCTCGGACGACCCGTTCCGGCGTTGCTACAAACGTGATGACGGAACGATTGTGATCGGGATCGATGTGTGTATCGAGCACACACGCGGAGTCAACCGCGGCGATCGCCTCAGCAATCAGCCGCACCGTCTCGAGGTTTCGTCCTTCGCTGAAGTTTGGTACGCACTCTACAAGGCTAGTCATGGTTCGATTCTAAGATTAGCTTGACAGGATTTACACGATTATTCAGGATTTGCAAGATGCCTACCGATCGGTTCATCACTCAACGCAAGACCGCTTGGCAACGCCTCGAGGATCTGCTCAAGTTGCTGGATAGCGCGTCGCTCGGCCGGCTGAACAAAGACGAAGTTCGTGAACTGGGCCGTATCTATCGTCGCACGGCGTCGGATCTCGCTATCGCACGTGCGGAGTCGCGCGATCCGCGTCTCGTGAATTACCTGAACAGCCTGGTGATTCGTGCGCACGGGCGAATCTATCGTGCCGACGCGCAGGGTGGCAAAAGAATTCGCCTGTTCTTTACTCACGAACTGCCGCAGACGTTCCGGCGCACCTGGCGCTACACACTTCTTGCCTTTCTCGTTTTCACAATCTTTGGGGCGCTCAGCTTTGTAGCCACGCACTACGATCCGGAATTTTCCGAACTGGTTGGCGTCAACCCCGCCTTTCGTGAGACGTTCATCGAGACGAAGACGCCCTGGTGGGAAGACCTCAACGAGACGAACCAGGAAGGCGCCAGCTTCATCATGACCAACAATATTATGGTCACGATTTACACGTTCGCCTTCGGCGCTTTGTGTGGAATCGGCACTCTCTTCTATCTCGCTTTCAACGGAGCGAATATCGCTTCCGTGCTCGCGCTCACTTATCGCGCGGGGTTCGGCAACGATCTCGTGACGTTCATGGTGGCGCATGGAGTGGTCGAGTTGTCGTGCATCTTTATCGCCGGCGGCGCCGGATTACTCGTCGGCAGCGCGATTTTAATGCCTGGGGATCTTACTCGTGCGGACGCACTCAAAACGCGCGGCATGGAGGCTGTTCGCCTGATGATCGGAGTGGCGCTGCTGCTGGTCGTCGCGGGAATTATCGAGGGATTCGTCTCGCCGGCGCCGATCGATCCGCGCATCAAATACAGCGTCGCCGCGATCACTGGAGTGGCGCTCTATTCTTATCTGCTCTTTGTAGGTCATCGCGAATAGGTCCTATAGGACTATTACAACAGTCCGCGTTCTTTCACCCGCAAATACGTCTCCAACAAAGCCGGCGCTAACGCAGCCGCGGTAACGTCAAGCGCCAAACCTCCGATCGATTCAACCAAACGTAGCGCCGCCTCGCGATGGTGGATGATCTCTTCCGCGACCGATTGCGTGAATAGATCGCGAACCGACTCCGGCGTCTGGCGCACGACGGCTTTCAAATCCCGATCGGCGATCGTAACCACAAGCGGTAAATGCCGCGGGCGCAGAATGTGAAGCGACGTCAACAGCTCTTTCGAGCCTTCCTCATCGACGAGATCGGTCAACAACACAACCAGCGCTCGCCGTTTACTGTTTGCCGCGATGAACTCGAACGCATGTGGATACGAAGGCTCGATCATCTCGGGCTCAACCGCGTACAGAGCCTCGAGTGCCGCTTCGATATGATCGCGTCCACGGCTGGGTGCGAGATAACTCTTGATCCGTCGACCAAACACGACGAGTCCCGCATTGTCGCCGGCTCGTCCCGCCGCGGAAAACAGCGCGAGTGTTGCATGTACTGCTGAATCAAGTTTTGTTTCCTGTTCGATGCGAGCGGTCATGAGCCGCCCGGCGTCCAGTGCGATCAGAATCGTTTGATCTCGCTCGATCTGATACTGCCGCGTCGTGAGTTTTCCGCGACGCGCCGTCGCCGTCCACGAGATGTGTCGCAGCTCGTCGCCACGCACATAGTCGCGGAGCGATTCAAACTCGCGGCCCTCACCGCGCCAGGAAGTTTTGCGATGCGACGAAACAACCGATCGCGCTCCGAGTGCTTTCAACTCCGCCTCGCGCGCGCGTCGCATGTTTGGGTAGACCTTCACCGCCACAGGCTCGTGCATATTGATCTGGCACCACACGAGCCGGAGCCGCGAACGAAAGCGCAGCGCAGTTTTTCCAAACTCGAACCTGCCGCGTCGCGGTGGGGTCACGCCGTAGATGAGCGTGGCGGTGCGTTGTGCTTCGACGTTAACCCGCGCTTCTCGCGTCCCGCTCAGCGCCATCTGCGGCGGATATTCGTCTTTGACAGTCAATGAAACGGATCGACTCGAGGCGTTTTGCAGATGAAGTCTAACTTCGGTTTCCGCGCCCATCGCAAAGCGGCTGCCGAACTCGCGCGAGATTTGAAAACCCGGCGGTAGGCGACTGATCCGCGCATCGACGACCGCAGCCGCGATCAGCAACACGTCGTACGCAAGTGCGAGCCACGCCAACCATGGACGTCCCCACGAAAGTGAGAGAGGAATAAAGGCAAGCGCGGCGAGAACGTAGAAGAGTTTGGTGAAAACAAAGCGCACTTATCTCGGCACTTCCGCGGATCGCAGGATTTCGGTGATCACGGCGTCGGGAGTGATGCCGTCGAGTTCGGCTTCAGCGCGCAGCGTCAAACGATGGCGAAGCACAGGAAGCGCCACATCACGCACGTCGTCGGGTGTTACAAAGTCGCGCCCACGAATCGCCGCGAGTGCTTTTGAACAAAGCAGCAGCGCCACAGACGCGCGCGGGCTCGCCCCGTAATGAATGAAAGGATGCGAGCGCGTGCGGCGTACAAGATCGACAGCGTAATGCTGCACGCCGGGCTCCATTCGTGCCCTGGCCACCTCAGCACGACAACGGAGGATTGAGTCAGCATCGCGGAGGGGTTGAATATCAACCTGGTCCAACCGTCTCGAGTTGAAACCACCGTCCCACCTCGCGATCACTTCGCGCTCCTGTTCTTCATCCGGATACTCGAGGAGTATCTTCAGTTGAAAGCGATCGAGCTGGGCTTCAGGAAGAGGATAAGTGCCTTCGTACTCGATCGGGTTCTCGGTTGCGAGAACGGTGAAGATCGGCGACAGCGCATAACCCTCGCCGTCGATCGTCACCTGTCGTTCTTCCATTGCTTCCAACAGGGCTGCTTGCGTTTTCGGTGGTGTGCGATTGATTTCGTCTGCGAGCAGAAGGTCTGTGAAGATCGGACCACGCCGCAGGTTGAAAGCCGACGTCGCGATGTTGAAGATGTTCGTGCCCGTTATGTCAGAGGGCATGAGGTCGGGCGTAAACTGTATGCGACTAAAGCCGGCGTTGATGATTCGCGACAGCGTTTTGACAGTCAGCGTTTTGGCGATTCCGGGCACGCCCTCCAGCAACGCGTGACCCTCCGCCAGCACTGCGATCAAAATCTGTTCGATCGCATCGTGTTGTCCGACGATTACCTTACTTAGTTCAGTTCGAATGTGTTCGACGGTGGCAGCGACGGTCTCAGGCATCTGTTGTACTTTGAAATAAAGATCTCGATTTCGTCAAATATTTTCTGCTGCTTGCCGCAGTTCGCGTGAACGCATGCGCAGGCCGAGGTCTCTCTCGAGCTCGCGCAGACGTCTCACGAGATCGATCGACTGTCGCCACGTGATCGGCTCACCGTTGATCGCTTCTTCGCATTGGCGCATGAGAGTCTCGACTTTCTGTCGGTCGATGTTTGAGCGCGCTGCGACTCGCTCGGCGATCTCCGCGCGTGGGCTGTTGTGATCCACTCCCGCGTATCGGGCGAGAACGCGACGCGTTCGTGTGTAGATATTCTCGATGGCCAGATCGAAAGCGCGCGAACGTTCCTGAAGTTCTGCCATGGACGCAACAAACTCGAGACTGGACCGACGGTCTACTCGCGCCAGCGGCAAAGGACGTCCAAAGCGACGCGCATTCGTCCAAAGCACCAGGAGCACTAACAGAAGTCCCTGAGCCGCGAGCGCCAGAACCGGCGTGCCGGCGAAATAGGTCGCCAGTGCGTTTCGGCTGACGCCTCTCCCCTGGTGATATTCGTCGAAGGCGACCAGGCCATCACGATAGATGAGAGTGTTGACGGCAAGCTGCAAATTGTCGTTCAACCTCAGACCACCGTTACTGACGATGTACGGATCGCCAAGCACCACAATCCTGCCCTTCCCGTAAACGTAGTCGAGCAGCAAGGCCCCATTTGTATCCGCGACGTGTACGATGGGGCTCGCAGACGCGTCCGAATGCGTCTCGACGTTTACATAATCGTCGTCGTTCAATGCGGAATCGGCGGCGGAGTGTTCAGTGTCGGGAGGCACCACCGCGAGTCTTGCGGCAAAGCGAGACGGCATTACTGTCTCGACGCTGCGCGTAAGAACAGTCGGCAGTACCGGATGCAGTGGGATTACATTCTCCGTCATCTGCCTGGCATCCGCAGGGTCAACGTCCAAAGGGGGATAAGAGCCCATCCGCACCTCAACATTCCAACCTTCCGACTTCGGCACGAGCTGATTGGTAACCGTTCGATTGATGAACACGAATCGACCGCCCGCAGCTACCCACTTGTGTAAAGCGTTCGCTTCTTCTTCGGTGAAAGGAGTCTGCGTTTCACCAATGACCACGAACGTTTTGACCAGCGAGCCGGAATCGCCCAGGAGTTTTTGCGGTCTCTCCCGCCAACGAATGACTTTGTAGCCCGATTCGCTGAGAAAATCGTGAAGCGCGCGAGTGCCTGTTGGGCCAGAGTGATAGGTGGAACGATTTGGAGCTCTCTCCGTGTCGCGTTCTTCGTCCTTCTTGACGTAGGTCAACGCATTGAGAAGCACGAGCAACCCGACGATCACGACAAATGTAAGAATGATGGTGAGTCGCTGTCGCATCGTCAGTTAGTTCCACTTTGCCGGGCTGCGAGATAGCCGCTGCGAAACTCCTGCCAGTCGTTTTCACTGGCGTCCACAAAGCCGTACCAGTGACGTTCGAAACTGTTGGTGAGTCCTCTCATTTTCGAATGCAACTCGGGCGCACTCCGAAGAGCGTTCAAGTAATCACGATTGGTTTTGTGTTGCTCGAGGCTGATGATCTTTCTGTCTCCGAGTTCCACCAGCAACGCGATGTAGGCTTTACGAATTGCTGCCCTAAGCTCACCACGCCGCGCGAGTTCTTCAGCTTCGGATAAAAGGTCGACGGCGGTTTGCTCAGGTTCGAGTCGTTCGCCGAGAACGATGCGGGCTTCCTTCTTTTTACGAACCTTGATTTTTGCTTCGCGCTTGAAGCGCTTCAACAGAAGCGTCGCGATGAAACCCACGAGCAGCAAGCCGGCGAGCACAACACCGATTCGCGCGATCAGATTGATCCACTTTGCGCTACTCGGATTTGTGTTAGTGCGTTTTGGCAAAAACTTCTGAAGCCAGCGGAAAAAGTCCTGAAGCAATCGCTGAAGTGCGTTAGGACCTCTGGACTGCGAGACGTATTCCGGTCGTGCCAGAATCGCTTCAAGCCTGCCCTTTGCCCATTCTTTGCTGTCGGTAGACCGAGCCGTCGCTTGACGTTCCTCGACACGCGCTTCAACTGCCTGAAGGCTTTCGAGGATTTGGTTGAGCTTCTCGAAGTCGTCGCTTTTCAGCTCGTGCAGCGCTCTGTGTAACCATGCATTATCGACCGTGCACGACTCGCCGTCAGCCTCGACAGTCTGGGTCTTCGGCAAGGAGGTGCGAATGCCTTCGACCGTTTGTTCGAATCTTTTTTGGTAGTCACTTTCACTCTCGTCTTCGTTTTCGTCCAGCGTGTCGAGCGCGGCTATCGCGTTTTTGAGGTTTTGCTGGTACTCCGAAATCGGAATCGCGCTTGCGCAAACGGGAAACAAAAACAGGACCACAATAAGCATAAAGAGGCGCGCCGCCGGAGGTGGTGGTTTCTTGCGCTCGGAATAGAGGGCTGTTCCCAGGGGCGACGAAACGTTAATGTCAGGAACCTCGCCGAGCTGTCGCGACGCCATCAACTCGATGTCGTAACCTTCATGTCTGACTCGTTCGTCGACGTAAAGCAACGACAGGCCGAGCATCCACACTGGCGTAAGCAGTATCGCGCTCAATGGTCCAAGTATGCTGCCCGCAATTGTAAACCACGCCGGCCATTCAGCGGGCGCCGCTGGGTCGATGCCGGCGAGTCGACCAAAAAAGAAGATCGCAAACGACAGAATCATCAACGCCGAGAGGGTTGCAAAACTCGTGAACAGCGTCATCGCGGTCAAACGACGAACATTGCCTCGCGCCAGTGAAATGCTGCGCCCGATCGAGTCGATGACGCCTTTGCCCTCCACCAGCATCACTTGCGGTACATACGCCACTCTTCCCACAATGAAAAAGAAGAGCCACAGCGTGAACGCGATCCCGATCAACATTCCGATAACGCCGATGATACCCGCCAGCAGCAATGAAAGATTCGCCATTGCTCCTGCGGCAATAAAAAACAGAAAGCCGACCATCTGCCCGCCCGAACTAGCCGCAAGGAACGACGCAAAGATCCACACCAGCACGATGATTGAAGCACCGGTCAATCCCCAGAACCGCGAGCGTACGGCCTTGTAAGTGGCTTGCGCCGTCACCGGATCGTTCCGAAGAAGATGCGCGACCAGGGTGCGCGTCGCGCCTCCCATCACCACGAGGATCGAGAGGTACCCCGCTAACATGATCACAACCGCCAACGCCGTAAGGCCGCCGTAGACCAGTAGACTACTAGTCTCAGAGGTCTTGAAGAATTGTCGCAGGCTGAGCGAAGCCAATATCCAGCCGGCGGCGATGATAATGACCGGTGGCGCTGCCGTACGAATTAAGACAAAGAGATGGCGGCGATAGAGTCTGACTGCGCGATCGATCAGATCGCCAGCGCCGAGAGGAGCGAGAGGAAGTTGACCTGGTGACAGCGTCGACATGCAAATTAACTTCGGCAACCGGTCACGGTTCTAATTTGCTTTTTCTTTCTTTTGCTCGTTTCCGATGGTGAAGGCCGAAGGATCGAGCGGAGCATTAAACGTGAAGTTATTTAAGTCAAAAGCCCAATCGACCACTGCGGGGTGGAGTTCCGATTGAATTTGAAGGTGAAATTTGTAAGTGTGCGGCAGGTTTAGTCCTGCCTCGTCTTTGAAATCAGAAAAGACTTCATACGCTTCGACTCGCGCGGCCGGAGCTGATTGCATGGACGCCGATGGTAACTGGCCGGGAGCACTGCCTATTTTTCGCTGCTCCGATGAATAAACTGTACGCTGGTATTCGGTGCGCACGTGTCGAAACGTTTCGGGTTCAAAGAAAAGAATGATCTTTACATCCGAACCCTTGCGCGGAGTGTACTTGAGAGCGTGTAGTTGCTTGTCTCCAACCTTTTTCAGGCCGCTATATTCAAGCTTCGGATTCCTTTCTTCCACGTTTAGCAGGGGCCACGCTTCTGTCAACGTTCCCCCGACCAAACCTTCCTTGAAGACATCATCGTGAGACAGGAAGAACTGGCCGAGACAGGTGCGGGAGCCAGGTCTGTACTGGCTAACGTGAAGGCTCTTGCCATCGAATCTGAGCTGCTCGTATGGATACGCCGCAGTATCGAAATTCATATCGATCAGGTTCATCTTCCCGCTCGAACCGATCAAAACCTGGCCATCGACCTGCCCCTCTCCGCATAGCCTGACTGTAACCGAGGCGTTGCCTTTAATCTGTGTGCCATGCATGCGAGCTCTCGCCTCCGCAGAGCCGATTGATTCGAGGTGTTTTGCAATGACTTCGGCCGGAGTGAGTTTGGTATCGGTTTTTGCGTGAACCGTGCAGAAAACGATGCCTGCCAGGACGGCACAGGAGAAGAAGGTTTTCATGGCGTTTTAGTTTACAGGATAACAGGGTTTACAGGACGTAAAATGTGTCCTGTAAACCCTGAAAGTTTCCCGCGTGCTTGAGTTGCTAGAACGTAAACTTCCACGCTAACTGGAGAATGCGTGGATCGAAAGTGGTGTTTATCTTTCCAAAAGTAGGATCGTTTATATCCAGTTGGTTGGGCACCTGGAAATTTGTGTGGTTGAAGACATTGAAAGCCTCCAGCCGCAGCTCAACACCAAGGCGTTCCTTGAACCTGACTCTCTTGATAAGCGCCATATCGACGTTCCAGTATCCAGGTCCGTCGACCGGAGTCAGACTCAGGCTACCGACTGTTCCTGCCGTTGGATTCGTGAAGAAAGCGGGGTTGGCGCGGCCGTCAGATCCGATCAAATCCGGATGTATCACGAGCGGCAGGCCGGTTGTGGGATCAAAAAACAATCCTGTTCTCTCTTGCAGTTGAGGCAATGTCAGCGTTGTGTTCGGTGTGTTGTTTCCCGAACGAGCTGCACGATTGAGTGTTCCACGGGATGAATTGGCAGTACCATCGCCGGTACCGAAACTTATTGGCCGTCCCGTTCTGAACTGGGCGATACCGCTAAGTTGCCAGCCACCCATCAACTGGCCGACAAATCCACCCTGGTCAAAGAACCGCTTGCCTGGACCAAACGGCAGTTCGTAGACCGCATTTGCCTTAAACACATGCTGCACGTCCTGGTTGAGACGCTTTTTCTCCAAAGCATCACCGGCTGTATTGTCGAGATATGGCGAAAACTCAGCTTGAGCTTGTTCGGCGTTAGTAAACGCTTTACTCCAGGTGTAGTTGATCTGATAGTACCAACCGCGGCTGAAGCGCTTGCGTATCTCGGCCTGCAAGCCGTGATAGTTGGACCAGCCTGAACTGCCGATATAGTCGGTAACGAAGGCGTTGCCGTTGGTCGGTAGGAAGAAGCTCGGGCATATCGGCCCGGTGGCGCCTTGCACGCAAGGTTGCGCAGTGCTCAGGAAGGTATTGCGTGACGAAACGTAGTTTGACACCAGCTCTCCTACCTGACCCGTATCGAACAGGTTAATAATCGTACCGTTAGCCAGATTACCTTGCTGACCGAGTCGCGGGAAAATAGTCAAGGCGAGGCTGTTGGGAACCAGGTTGTTAAAGGCAGCGCTGACGGGGCGTAAGGCCAGAGCAGCGGTCCTTTGGGCTGCAGTCAGCGTCGGGTCGGCTGCGATCCGCGCTCTCTCTGCCCGTACGGCGGCTAGATTCCCTTGCCCACGAATGAAGTCAGCGAGGAAACCGTTTTCAAAGATCCGCACCTGATTGGTGTCCAGACCGCGAGTCAACTGTACGCCGCGATTACCGACGTAACCGACCGAGACGGCAGTGTCTTTGAAGATTTCTCGCTCGATACCGAAGTTCCATTGTTCGGCATAAGGAGTCTTCAGGTTGTACTCAGTGGTAAACAAAGTAGGTGTTTGGCTCAGGGACAATTGATCGACCAACGTGCGAGGCACTCGGAAATCGGCAGTAGCCACGTTGATAAGCCCAAAACAGGTCGGATTGCCCCCAGACGTAGCGCAACTTGGGCTGCTGCCTTGTATAACAGGGCCGCTGACAGTGCCAGCAAGAGTATTGATTGTCCTCGTTGACTGTAATCCGGCATTTCCACCAACCGAGGAGTTGTTCAGCACTGTTGCGTTATTATCGATCGCATAGGCAATTGAAAAACCACCCCGAATCGACGTCTTGCCTGTCTTGAACGGATCCCACGCAAAGCTGAAGTTTGGCGCAAAATTGTCGAGATCCTTCGCCAGGAATTCTCGCCCTGTGCCCTTGCCAGCAAAGTCAAGGAGGGCATTGGGATCTCTGAGGACGTCCAACGACAGATCCACCGGCATCAGGCCCAACCCATCTCTTTCAGTGAGTGGGCCGATGTATTCCCAACGCAATCCAAGGTTCAAAGATAGATTCTCTTTCACACGCCAGGTGTCACCGCCATAAAAAGCCACGGTGTCGTAGTCGAGGTGGCGATTTGAACCAAGACCGCGACTAAAACCGGAGGTGCGATCAGCGACGTTGAATGTTTGGGCAACTGTACTAACAGCCCCGGTGAGAAAACCGAGCAAATTGTTGGCGGTCGTAAACTGAGTGGCTGAAAGTCCGCCGGGGAAGTTGGTCGTGTTGTTTTGGAGCGGGGTCGGGTTTGTAGTGGTATTAAAATTAACCGTGAACTGTGGAACGATCCCGGCATCGTTGAAGTTAAGAATCCTGACGAACCGTGCCGTAGTTCCGAATCTGAATACGTGACTTCCCTTAACCCATGTGGTGTGGTTAATGAGGTCATGGTTTCTCGGAGCACGACCTTGCTGCAGGAAGTTCTGAATTGGATTGGTAAGAGTGTTACCTCCAACATTCGGCCACGTCAATCGATATCCAACGTCAAACGTCTCACGATTGAAGAATGTCGGCGTACTCGAAGAGAAGCCAAAACGCAATTCATTGGTAATACTCGAGGTCAGATTTGAGATCCAAGCCAACGCATAACGCGGCCGGCTGGACTCCTGTCCACCACCCGGTAACCCCGGAAATTGTTCGCCGATGTCGTTCAACTGAACATCATTTGGCAGTTTCGAGAGGAAGTGAGAATAGATGCCCTCAACACGATGTTTCTGGCTGATCTCGTAGTCGAGACGGAAGCCGATGTTCCTGCCGGTGCTGCCGTTTGGCGTGTTGAAGCGAAAGCCTCCCGAATTGCGGTTATCGCCGCGGGAACTGTTGTTTGGCGTCGGCGTAAGCGCAAGCAACTCCTGGATCCGCGGATCAAGCGTCCGACCCGAGGCCAACGCCAACAGGTTAACCGTCTGGAGCTGGTTATTGTCAGTACGAAGATAACTGAAGCTACCCGTTCGCGCTGCCGCCGTCAGCACAGTCCGATTCGGAGTGAAGTCCTGCTTGGTGTCGATGTATTCGAAATAACCGTAGAAGAAGAGCTTATTCTTCTCCGTCAAACGCGGACCGCCTTCGCCAAATCGTGGAAGTGCAAAAGGACCACCGACGTTGAAACCATACTGATGTTGAATCAGTTCGGGCTTCGCGAGCCCAGTGGTGTTGTTGAAGAACGTGTTCGCATCAAACTTATCGTTGCGGTAGTAGTCATAAACCTCACCATGATAAGAGGAACCACCGCGAGGAGTAGTAAGTTTGATTTGCGCAATGCCCAACCCATCATCAGGACCAGCGTTCTGAGTCGTAACAGAGAATTCAGCCACACTGGCGACGCTCGGCGTGTTTACGCCGAATAGGGCGTCCGTGCGCACGAGGTTGTCGTTGATTTCGATTCCATCCCAGGTAATGTTTGAGAAGGAACCGCGCATTCCATTGATGACTGACTGACGTGTGTTGGTATTCGTGTTAACGCCCGCCATGCCGCCGGCGAGGTTAATAGGATTCCGACCGTTGAGCGGAAGATCCTGAACTTGTTTGACGTCAATCGTGGTGTTTAGCTTTGCGTCTTCGGAACGAATAAGCGATTGCGCTTCAGAGGCGGTCACGGATACCGTTTCCGTAATACCTCCTGTCTCCAACGTCAGTGAATTCAAGACAACGGGCGCATCCACGTGAACCACGACGTTGGCCACCTGAAGTTTCTTGAATCCGGTCCCTTCGACGATCACTGTGTAAGTGCCGGGACGAACGTCAGCAAACACGAATGTTCCTTCGTCATTCGTGGTAGCCGATTTCTGTTCCTTAGTGGTGTTGTCGATTAAGGTAACTTTGGCCGAGGGCACAGTCGCACCGACATTATCTTTCACGGTGCCGTTGATTCGGGTGTTGGTGGTCTGCGAAAGTGCGATAGAGAAGGTGCCGCATAGTACAAGCGTACTAAGCAGCACCCTAAAGAGAAAATTCGCGGGAAGCTTATAACTTCTCATCATGGGCTCCTTCTTTGAGTTAGGGCGCCAGCCATGCTCGCAGGGATCGAGCACGCCGGTACTCTCCGAGTTTCTACTTAAACCTACTAGAGGGGTCGCGAGCGGTTTGGTAATACAGACTTAGAACAAAACGGTTCGACAGCACTTCGGCAAGAGGCGTGCCGTTATTGTCAATCACCACTGCGCGTTTTTGCCCGGTTTTTGACAGGTTTGGCTGTGGCCTCATTGGAATTTTTGGATCTTTCTGCAAATTAATGAATCAAGCCAATAGGGTGCTGCTTCGTGTCCGCAAAGAGACACCGCTGTTCAGCATCTCGTCTAAAGAAGAAAGCCGAAACGTTTACTACAGTTTTCAGGTATGAATTAGGAGTGCCCGCACTTCCTCAAATCGGGTGTGTACCCAACTCGAGGTAATTAGTGAGCCCAACCAGGCTGGTGACTAAGCCTCAGTTTTGGCTCATTTCATCAGGCGAGACGCGGCGAATCTTACACGTTTTCGTATAAGTATACAAATTATTAAACGTGCGGGGCGGAGACCGGTTTCACGACTTCCAATTCGAAATACAATTCCTTACCACGAAAGATGCTCGACAGATAGAACTCCCAAAACTTTCTCGTGAAGCGAAAAGATGGCCAACGCTGATCGAGGTTCACGAGGAACTCGAGTCCCAACGCGCGCCACAGATTTGCGAGACTGACGTGAGTCTGAATGGGCTTCAGCTCCGCCGCAGTGTAAAACGGAAACGGCGTGCGCGATGGGATGAAGCACGTGAATGAATAACTGTTGAAGTGATTGCGATGCGTTGGATCTGTGGCCCAATCGGGATTCGAATAGTGCGGCGTCAGGATCTTTAATTTGCCACCGGGCTTCGTGATGCGATGCAGCTCGTTCACGAAAGCGAGCACGTCGGGAACGTGCTCGATCACGTGGCGACAGATGATCTCTTCGAATTGATCGTCGCCGAATGGATAAGGAAGGGTGCCGAGATCGTGAATGACATCTGCGTGGCTTCGTGGATTCGCGTCGATGCCGATCGCGCCGGGATATTTGTTTTGTCCACAGCCAACATCAAGAACTCTCATACGTAGTCGTGCCGCGACACCTCAGACCACTGGGTTACGATACTGACCTCACCCAACATGATTTGCTGTTAGTAAAGCTGCCAGGTCTTGCAGGTTGACGGCGTGAACCGGTTGGCCCAGGGCGCGTGAAACGTCGTCGAGCTTCGTTCCGTCAAGCATTATGGCTTCATCGCTCTTGAGCATCTGTTTTGGTATTACGACGAACTCGCCAGTCGCTCTTTCACGCGCGCGCAGAAGATCCTGGCCGGTGAGCAGACCCGCGACGGAAACGTCGCCGCCGAAGTAACTGTTCTCCAGCGACTCGACGCGGAGTCTCGTTCCGAATCGCGTATTCAACTTGTCGATCATTCGCTCGAGTTCGGGGGCGAACAGCGTTCCCGTGAATATCGTACCCGGCGTCTTCGTTAAATTAATCGCTTCGTCGCGTTCGAGTCGTCGCATGAGGCGCGTGAATTCGTTTGCGAACGACCTGACCATGCCGACGCCGTCTTCGATCTGCGGATAGTCGCCGTAATGCGATTTGCCTGGGATGCGACGTCCGGCTCGCAAGTAGATCTCATCACCCAGGAGTGCGAAGTTAGTTCCGAGCTTCGCGTGTAGCTGCTTTTGAATCGCGACAACCTGATCGATCACGTCGCGACAAAACTCGGGCGTGACGCGCGTGAGTCGCGCGTCGGTGTTGTAGCGCGTCAAACCAAGCGGCACGATCGCGACGCTTGTTATTCGCGGGTACTCAGCAGCAAGATCGAAGATCGTTTTTTCCAGCACCTCGTTGTCGTTGATTCCGGGACACAACACAACCTGCGCGTGCACTTCAATGCCGGCGTCGAGCAGTCGTTGAAGTTTTTTCGAGATGTCAGCTCGGGATTTGTCGATACCAAGCATGTATGCGCGAACGTCCGTGTCCGTCGCGTGCACAGAAACGTATTGTGGCGACAATCGTTGCTCAACGATCCGTCGCATTTCATCTTCTGTGATCGACGTGAGCGTGGTGTAGTTACCGTAAAGAAAAGAGAGGCGAACGTCTTCGTCCTTGATGAAGAGCGACGGTCTTGCGTCTGCGGGGTTGCCGTTGCAAAAACAGAAGATGCATTCGTTAGCACACTGGCGTGGAACGATCGCTTCGAAGCCGAGTCCGAAATCTTCGCCCTCCGCGCGCTCGAGTTCGAGCTCCCAATCCTCGCCGCTCTTCTTGCGCACCTCGAGCACAAGCTCCGTTTCGCCGGCAGTCTGAAAACGGAAATCGAGGTAGTCGCGAACGACCCGCCCGTTCACTTTGATTATCCGGTCGCCGATTTCGAGATCCATTTCGGCGCCGAGACTCTCGGGCGCCACCTCACAGATTTCGACCCCTCGGCGGCGAATATTTGTGACTGCTGGTGTGACGGCAAATTCGTACATATTCGAAACGATGAACTATAGCAGACTCCGCGGTCCTCTGCGTATCTCCGCGTTCTCTGCGTCAAAGGAATGCTAACGCAGAGCGCGCAGAGATACGCAGAGGACCGCATAGAAATCAGGAAATATCCTGTTATTGGGCTTTTTGATACTCCAGCCTATGAGAAGCCCCATTTTCATCGCCCTTTTCGTGTCTCTCGTACTCGCCTCCGCTTTATGTGCGGCCGCGCAGGAAACTGAAATCTATCGCGTCGGCGTTGGCGACGTGCTCGACATTCGCCTGCTGAACTCCGCCAACAGCAAATCGACGCTGTTCACGGTCATGGGCGGCGGTGTAATTGACCTGCCCCTCGCAGGCGGTGCGGTGTCAGTTGCCGGACTCACGCCTGACGAGATTCAAACGCATATTGCCGCAGAGCTGAAAAGGCGAGCCGTCGAAGAAAACCCGAAAGTGTCGGTCGGCGTACGCCAGTATCTCAGCCATTCAGTGACGGTCACCGGTCTCGTCGTGAACCCCGGCATCCGATTCCTGCGGCGCGAGACAATTCCGCTGTACGTTGTTCTGGCTGAATCACAACTGCGGAATGACGCTGGGCGCGTGGTGATAATGCGCGGCGGTTTGTCCGGACAACCCTACGACCTGAGCGATTCAGCCACCTTAAACCTCAACGTTCAACCCGGCGACGTGATCACGGTTACAAACCGGCCACAGGAGTTCTATTACATTGCCGGGCGGATCAGTTATCCCGGACAGAAGCTCTTCCAGCCCGGAATCACTCTACTTCAGGCCATTCTCGCGGCCGGAGGCTCCACTCGCCAGGACAATCGCGTCGAGATCTCGCGCGAAGGCACAGACCGCCGGCTCGTGACGATTCAATACAACGTCAAGCAGATTAAGTCAGGCGCAGCGGAAGATCCCAAACTCCAACCCGGAGACCGCATCGAAATCACCCGCTGATTTTCCCTGTTAAACCTCAATTTTATTGACAATCCCCTCCCTGTTTGTTAGTTATTCAGGGCGCTGCGTGCACCCCTGACAATCCAAAGATCGATACTCGACTTCGATGAACAATAAACTTAAGCCTGCCCTGATTGGTGGCGTCGTTTTAGGCATACTGTCCGTCATACCATTCGTCAGCGCCGGCAACGTATGTTGCTGCCTCTGGGCGATTTTAGGCGGCATGCTGGCCGCGAAGCTCTACATAAACAGCTCGCCGGTACCTGCAAATGCGGGGGACGGCGCTGTCGTGGGCGCTTTGGCTGGGATCGTCGGCGCAGTGATCTACGTGGTCATCGGCATTCCGGTGGGCTATGCGATGGGTCCGACGATGAGAAACCTGCTGCTTCGCCTCGTTGAAAACGCGAACCCGCAGCAGGCAGAGCTTATGCGCAGGCAGTTTGAAGTCGCTGGCGATGCGATCGGCCCGCACATTATTCAAGGTTTGATCTTGGCTGTCCTGCTCTTTGTTTTCGCATTGATCGGTGGTCTTCTGGGCGTCGTGATTTTCGAAAAGCGCAAAGGCGGCGCACCGCCATCAGCTCCGATTAACGTCGGCGGGCCCGTTGGCGGAGGTCCGGGAGGATACGCCGCATAGACGCCGGCTGAATCCAATTCTTATCGTCTTATCTATCCGGAATCTTTCAAAACTAGTCTTCAGGAGAAACTGAATGTCTCAAGAATGGACTCCCCCGCCCAGCCCGAAGCCTACTGGCGGCAGCGTTCCGAACTACCTCGTTCCGGCTATCATTTCCTTGTTCTGTTGCTTGCCGCTGGGAATCGTCGCCGTGATCTTTGCGGCGCAGGTTAATGGCAAGGTTACAGCCGGCGACACGGCCGGTGCACTCGATGCCTCGAAGAAGGCAAAGATGTTTGCCTTTATCGCGATCGGTTTGGGATTGGCCGGAACAATTTGCTATGTGCTGTTTTGGGTGATCATGGGTGTGGGCATGGGCCTGAGTAATAGCATGTAGTCTGCGCGAGCGCGCGTCGTCTTGCACACCTCCGGTCACTAAACTTCTCAGCTAAACCGATTCATGCGCCGGGCTGATTCCGTTAGCCCGGTCGCTGCGAGCCCGTTGGAGATCTCAAAAAGATGACCAGATACTGCACAAAATGCGGAGCCGTCAATGATGATTTGGCTCAGTATTGCACGACCTGTCAGGCCCCACTCACATCTGTGAGTGACAGCGGCGGCGGATATCAACCGATGCAGTCTGTTCATCCCGGCGCGATGACCGACTGGAAAGCACTCGGCGCCGACAAGAAGATTACTGCCGGTATCTGCGCGATTCTCGTCGGCTGGCTCGGAGTACACAAGTTTATCCTCGGATACACGACCGAGGGCGTCATACAGCTCGTGCTCGGCGTTTTGACTTGTGGACTCACAAACATTCTCAGCATCATCGAGGGTGTGATTTATCTGACCAAGTCAGACGAAGACTTCGTCAGGACCTACATCCAGAACAAGAAGGGCTGGTTCTAGTTTTCTCTGCGGCCCTCTGCGTATCTCTGCGTCCTCTGTGCTAAAGAAAGATCTAACGCAGAGGACGCAGAGATACTCAGAGGGCCGCAGAGTCTTTCAACTCATGTATCGGCGTTCGACAGTCATCGCAATTTGGTCGTTCTTAGCCGCGGGAGCTGCTTACCTGTTTGTGTTTGAGCCTGGGAAGACGGGTCTCTTCCCGATCTGCATGTTTCGGTATTTTACCGGTTTCACGTGTCCGGGCTGTGGCACTACTCGCGCGCTGCATCAAATTGTTCATGGTCATTTCCTGACCGCCTTCACACTCAATCCGCTTTTCATGATCGCGCTGCCGTTCATGCTGTTTGCGTTTCTTCGCTACACCGTGACCGTTCTGCGCGGCGGTGTGCCGCGGCCGAATGCTTTGCCCGCTTCATACATCTACGCGATATTCTTTGTCGTGCTTTCGTTTTGGATTTTCCGTAACACGCCTTTCTATCCGTTTGTTTCGTGAGTTTCCGTTTACAGGAGGTCCCATGCGCATCAGCCTCGTCTTTCTGTTACTGATCAATTGCATGGTTGTTGCCGCACAACAGCGACCCGTTCACACGTTTTCGATCGTCGCGCGCGATCCGAACACGGGCGAGTTGGGTGTGGCGGTGCAATCACACTGGTTTTCAGTCGGACCGATTGTCCCGTGGGCTGAAGCCGGCGTCGGGGCAGTGGCGACGCAGTCGTTTGTCGATCCGAGTTATGGAAAGAACGGGCTCGAAATGATGCGCGCCGGTAAAAGCGCGCCCGACGTGTTGAAAGAATTGCTCGGAAAAGATGAAGCGAGAGAAGTCAGGCAAGTCGCGATGATCGACGCGCAGGGACGTGTTGAAGCATGGACCGGCAGGAATGATATTCAGGCAGCAGGACACATCGTCGGTAAAAATTTTTCCGTGCAGGCGAACCTGATGCTCAACGACAAGGTTTGGCCGGCGATGGCTCGCGCTTTCGAGAACACGAAAGGCGACCTCGCGGAGCGCATGCTGGCTGCACTCGATGCGGCGCAAGCGGTTGGCGGCGACATTCGCGGCCGGCAGTCAGCGGCGCTGGTCGTCGTAACCGGAAAGCCGACGGGACAGGCGTGGAAAGATCGGACTTTTGATCTGCGAGTTGACGATAGTCCGCAGCCGCTGGTAGAGCTTCGTCGCCTGGTTAAGTTACAGCGTGCGTACAATCACATGAACGCCGGCGACCTCGCAGTAGAGAAGAAAGACAATGAGGGAGCGTTGCGCGAGTATTCCGCGGCGGAGAAGTTAGTGCCTGACAGTGCGGAGATGATCTACTGGCACGCGGTCGCGCTGGTGAATATGGGCCGTGTGGATGAGTCTCTGCCGCTGTTTCGGAAGGTGTTTGCGATGGATCGAAACTGGATGACTTTGACGCCACGGCTGCCGAAGTCAGGGCTCCTGCCGGACGATCCGAAGGTGATCGAAAAGATTGTGTCTGTGGGGCCAGGAAGAAAATAGCGGTTTTCTCGCGCAAAGACGCAAAGGCGCAAAGGACAACCCAAATCTCCCTTTGCGCCTTTGCGAGAAACCGTTTAAGAAGCCTTGACGCCCGGCGACGTCTCGCCTTATAAGAAGAGTCACTTTTAGCCCCGTTCCTCCTCGCCCATTTATGTAATTCGACCGAGGACCCAAAAGCATGCGCACGTTGACCCCCGGCCAATGGTATCTCCGCTTCACCTGCGAGCACTGTAACGCCAAGCAGATTCTATTTCCCGACCTCTCCCGAGGTGAGGCGAAGATCAAGGCGACTTACGTTGTCGAGTGTTCGAGTTGCTTTCATAAAGGCTCTTATGACGGCGACGACATCGAACGCTACCAGCATCCCTCAGAACCGAACACTTGAATCCGTCGCTTGTTGATTGGTCCTTTCAACTACCAAACACAGCCCCATGATGAAGTAAAAAATCGTCACGACTTCCGAGTCGCCCCAGTTGTAATGGACCAGGCCGCTCGCGAAAAATCCTATCGTCCCACCGAGCGCGCCCAGTGCGAGGCCCCTCGAGAAACTGTCAGTCTCACGACGGACGATTTTCCAAAGCGTGCGAACGTAAAGACCGATCAAAATCAGCCACGCGACAAGCGCAGGCACACCTCGTTCGAGCGCGATCTGCAGCAGGTTGGAATGCATGTGTCCGATCGGTTGGCGGCCGTTGTCAAATAATCCCCATTCGCGCCAGTGACCTTTGATCGAATCCATGCCGACGCCGACGAGAAGATGGCGCGGTTTACTGACGAGCAGTTCGAAACCTTCCCGCCAGACCATTTCGCGCCAACTCGTCGACTGATCCCGCCGGTCGAAAAAGCCGATGCCTCGTTTCTGCTGAAGCACGACGACGCTCACCAGGATCAGCGGTAGCGCACATGCGGCGACGATCAGGAGCGTTCGACGTGTCACCGTGAGCGACAACATCACGACTACCGAGATCGCAAACCCAATCCACGAAGCACGCGTCACTGTCATTCCCAGCGCGAAGACGAGTCCGACCACAGCGACGATCAGCAAGCTCTTCTTTTCTCGAACGGCGAGAAACAGTCCTAACGCCAGCGATGCGATCAGTTGCAGCACTTCCGCGTAAGTCACCCAGTGATTGAAGAAACCTGTCGCACGCCAATCGCGACCGCGCGACCAGTCATTAATGCCTAACTGCTGCAAGACAGTGCTTCCGGGCAGCAACTGTCCACGTGGCACTTCAAGCTCCGGCATCCATTCGACGCGATAGATCCTGACTTTCGCGAACGGCGATCCCGATGCAAGCGCGGCAGCGATCTCTTCGGGGCTGCCGACGTCATGCCCGTCGACTCGCCAAATCGTGTCGCCGTTGACTATCGCTGTAGGCTGGTTGACAGTCCTCGTACGAAACACTGCTTTCGCCAGCGGACTCTCTGGCGACACACCCTGGACCTTCACACCCTTGCCGATCGCGAACTGGCCGGCTGTAAAAAACACATTGATCATGCATGACCCGATCAATGTGAACGCGAGCAGACGGACCAGGCGCAGTGAGTTGACATTTTGAGACGTCAGGTAAACGACGGTGAACAGACTCGCCGCCCGCATCTTTCCCACCGACATAATCGGGTTGTAAGAAAAGATCCCCGAGATGCCGCTGAGCACGAAGAATCCGAGCAACGCGTAATCAACCGGCGAGCGATGCAGCACCGGCCGCGGATCAAACGCGAAGCGCGCGACCCAGAGAACCATTCCCAGGAGCCACGCGGTCTGCGTTGCCGCGATCGAATGCGGTGCGAATACGGCAATCAGAAAGACGCACGCAATAATTGCATTCGAAATGTGCTTCGCCATATTAGAATGCTTCCATGCGCTCAATCCTATTCATCGTGTCAATCCTGTTCATCCTGTCTGTCACCACGTCCGCACAACCGTCGTACGCCGAACAAGTGAAAGCGCTTCAAGACGACGCGCGTGTGAAAGCGGCAATCGAACACATCGATAAGAATCGCGATGGAATCCTGCGTGAGTGGATCGCAATCACCGAGATCAACGCGCCTTCGAAACACGAACAGGCACGTGCCAAATTCATCGAAAGTTTGCTTCGTAAGCACAAGCTCGACATCCGTTACGACTCCGCCGGAAATCTGATTGCGACGCGCAGGGGAACCGGCGGTGGTCCAGTCACCGTGTTCGACGCGCACATGGACACGGTCTTTCAACCTGGTCTAAAGATCAAAGCCACCGTTCGCGATGGTCGCGTCTATGCTCCCGGCATTGGTGACGACACGCGAAACATCGAAGCACTACTCGCGACCATCCGCGCGCTCGACGCTGCGAAAATACGGACCAGGGGCGACCTTGTCTTCGTCTTCACCACCGACGAAGAAGCCGGAATGACTGGCGCGAAACAGTATACGCAAGATAACAAGGGAAAAGTCGATTACTACATTGCTCTCGACGGCGGTTACGAAGGATTCACGTACGCCGGTATCGGGATTAACTGGTATCGCCATCACTTCATTGGACCAGGCGGTCACACGCGCTCGCGGACGCCCCCGTACTCGGCCACGTTGCCGATGGCTCGAGCGATCGCCCGCATTTACGAGCTGCGCGTTCCTACGAATCCTTCGTCAAACTTGAACATCGGCATGCTGGGCGGATCGGAAGTTCCTAATGCGAAGGCTGCTGATGCGTGGTTTTCTCTCGATTTGCGTTCGACGAGCAACGAGGTCATGGCAGATCTGGAAAAGAAGATTGCGGCCATTCTCGACGAAGAAGCGAAGCGCGCGGGTATGACTGTGAAAACGGATGTGATCTCGTCGTCGCCTGCGGCTGTGCTTCCGGGAAATCGCGAGTCGCATCTGGTAAAGATGGCGGAAGCGGTGCACCGCGCGATGGGATTTGATCCGCCGATTGGGAATGCGGGGTCGAACAACTCCAGCGCCGCGCTGTTGCAGGGTATCAGTTCGATTTCGACGGGCGCCGGTCCCTGCAGCGATGCACATGCGTTGACCGAGAACTGCGAGATCGATCCGCTGTACCGTGGTATCAAAAAGATCCTATTGCTCGAACTCGCACTCGCAGGCCTAACCCAGTAATTTCAGGAGGAATTGTAGGGTCGGCAGTCATGGGTTCTCCACCGGATTTTCCTCGCAGAGGCGCAAAGGCGCAGAGACGTACGTTTCAAAAATTTCCTTTGCGCCTTTGCGCCTCTGCGAGGAAAAATCCGGTGGAGAACCCATGACTGCCGACTCACAGTTAATGACCCTCGCCACCTAACATGACTAAGCCTGTGCGCAGGATGATTTTGAGATCCAATAACAACGACCAGTTCTCGATATAAAACAGATCCAGCCGAACCATTTCTTCAAACGGCAACCGGTTTCTTCCCGACACCTGCCAGAGCCCCGTCAATCCCGGCTTCATATCCAGCCGTTTTCGATGCCAAAGCTCGTACGCCTCGACTTCGTACGGAATCGGCGGGCGTGGTCCAACGAGGCTCATATCACCCGCCAGCACATTCAAAAGCTGCGGCACTTCGTCGAGACTCGTGCGTCGCAGAACCTTTCCGACCCGCGTGATCCGCGGATCGGCGAGCAGTTTGTAAGTCGGCTTCTGGTCGTTCCCGACATTCGCTTCCGCGCGACCGGCGATGAACGCGCGCTGATACTCGCGGTGAACCTGCGAATCCGCGCCGGCTTTCATCGTCCGAAATTTGTAGAGCAGGAACAGCCTTCCATCCATGCCGACTCGTTCCTGTGTGTAGAAAACCGCACCTTTGGAATCCAACTTGATGAGCAGCGCGATCAAAAGCCATAACGGAAACAGCACCGCGATCGATAGCGCCGCGACGAGGAGATCGAAAGTGCGTTTCACGATTCGCGCGCCGCTCGAGAGCGGTTCGCGGAAAAGCCGGATCATCGGCAACACGCCGATCTGATCGATCTCGGTTTTGCGTGGTAGGCAATTGAAGAGACTCGGCGCAATTCGAAACTCAACACCACGCCGGCGGCCGCATCTCATCATCACTTCAAAGAGCGCGTCGCCATTCACCTGCGGATCGGCAATGATCACCTCGTTTGCGCCAGAGTCGCGAATCACTTCGGGCAAGGATTCCAGAGTGCCGATGACGGGAACGTCTTCGTACGTCGATTGATCGTCAGCGGTCGTAGTGTCAACCACGCCGATGACGCGATAACCAAGCGTCGGTCGTTCGCGCATTTCGCGTATGAACAACGATGCTTCCGTCCCCCGACCCACGACGAGCGTCGGAATCAAATTGATCTGACGGCTGCGCACAAACGTTTGCACAGATCGCATGACGAGCCTGAGCAACCCTACACCCGCAAGCACAAACACAAAATCAAGCACGAAGACACTGCGCGCATACGAGAACGCTCGAAACTGAAAACCACCGCGGTACAGAAACGCCGCCGCAACGATCAAAAGCGAGCCCATCGCAGTCGCTTTGAAGATGCGGATGCCGTCGTCGACCAATGAAAACTCACCGCGAACGCGATAGAGATCGGTGTAACGAAAACCCAACAGCCGAATCGCAACAACAAACAACAGCAGCGCGCCGTACGGCGCAAACCGATTGCTCCATGCCAGACCGCCACCCGGTGCAAACACGGGTGCGCCTTCGCGAACATAAAACGCCAGCATGAACGACAGCGCCGCAACGAATGCGTCCACAACAACAAGCCCGACCTTCACGGAAGGCACAATCCAACCCGGCGCGCGCCCGGGCACGCGCACAACGGTTGGGTCGATCACTGTTTGTCGGGTTCGCTCTGCTCGCACTAGCTCATTCGAATATCAGTCGCACTACCTCGTCGATCACGTCGACCGATCGCCGTGGATTTGCCGTCTGCTTCTTCTCGATCAGCAGATTGCGCAGTTCAGTCGCGTTCGAAATCCGCTGCATCCGGCCTTCATTAACAAGCTCTTCATCAACCGCCGCCCACTTTCCCATGTAGATACTCGCAGCGGGTACTCCGAGCGCCGCGGCTTCGCGATTGATTGTTCCTCCCGCGCTGATCACGAGGTCGCTGGCGGCGATCAGGTTCGCGCCGTCCAACGGCGCGGCAGGAATGATCAAACGTTCGCCCGCTTTCGGCGAATATGCGGCCCTTTGAGCTTCATTTCGCGGTAGCAGTATCACCTGCGCGTTCTCATGTGTCAGCAACATCGCCAGTGCTTCGTCAAACAACGCATTCTGAAAACGATGATAAAGCGCGTCGTGCGCCGGCGGACGCATCAGGACCAGCACATTATCTGTGTTGACGCCAAGCTCGCACAACCGCGCGCCGAACTTCGAGTCTGCCTGGAAGTTTGCGAGATACACGTCCTCTTTAGTTCCGTGGTATCTACGCACCTTGCCGACGCGCGCGCCGTAGTGTCGCAAACGAGTCGCAGGAAAACTCGTGGGAACGATGATCCGGGAAGTGAGACGAAACGCGAGATGGTTTGCGGGTTGGTACTCGTAATCCATCAACGTTACGGATCTAATTCCCAACGCGCGCGCTGCGAGAATTTGTGAATAAGAATTATGACTGATTGCCAGGTCGAAATTGCGCCGTCGCGCCCACCCCGCCAACGCCCACGCACGACTCATGATCGTCCCTGCTTTTGCAGACACAGCGCGCCCGCCATGTACGCCGGCGACGTGCGGCTCCAACCCTGCGCTCTGCGCCAGTGGAACCGTTTCTGCAAACTCACGCGCAGTGGTCTCAATCTCATGGCCTTGCGAAATAAACCTGTCGATTAGCGCTTTGAAAAACGGAACGTGAGGTGAGTTTGCAAGATCAATCCATAGACGCATGTGCGCTTTATGTGCCTTTAATGGCTACCAATCTATCTCGACCAATCGACCGCGATCGCGAAGCGACGTTTCAGCGGCCTCGATCATATTCACCATGCGCAGCCCTGCTGGTCCATCTGTTTGCGGCTGCTTGTTGTTCTCGATGCAATCGATGAAGTGCAGCGCCTCGGTTTGCAGCGCTTCGGTATTGTCGAGTCGGGGCGCCCACATGTCACCCGATCGATAACTCACCAGCAATCGATAGACGTCTTCCGGACCAGGCGCGACGCTGATGCCTTTGTCGTAGACCTTTAGTTTGTCGCTCGGTTCGAGATCGTCGTACAAGATCATCTTCTCACTGCCGCCGATCAGGGTGTGACGAACTTTCACCGGCGTCAACCAGTTTACGTGTACGTGCGCGATCTGAGTGCTGGCGAAGAAGAGCGTTATGTAAGCGACATTTTCCGGCTGGCCGGGAACGTGACTGATTCCAGTCGCTGAGATCGCGACAGGCTTTGCCGGAAGCACGTAGTCCATGATCGAGAGATCGTGAATCGCCAGATCCCAGATCACGTTGACGTCGTGTTGAAACAGACCAAGATTCACGCGCACCGCATCGTAGTAATAGATCTCGCCGAGCTGTCCCGACGCGATTAGGTCGCGGATCTTTCGGACTGCGTCTGTGTAAACAAACGTGTGGTCCACCAGAAGAATCAGATTTCGCTTCTGTGCTTCGTCGACGAGTCTGCGTGCCTGATCGGACGTTGCAGCCAAAGGTTTTTCGACGAGCACGTGCTTGCCGGCCTTCAACGCCGCCATCGCCAGCTCGAAATGTGACGTGACAGGCGTCGAGATCACGACAGCATCAACCTGCGGATCTTCGATTAAGTCGGACGAATTACTACACGTTTTTACGCCTGGGTACAGCTTCCCCAGGGTCGACAACCGCTCTTCGCGCAGATCGCACACTCTCGCGACGGCTGAATCCGGCGCCGCCATGAAGTTTCGCACCAGGTTCGGCCCCCAATAGCCGTAGCCGATTACACCGACTTTGATCATCCAGTCAGTCTTGTTCCTCGAGCAAACGCGCTAGCGCATACAACATCCAGGCTTGAGTCCAGCGCATGTAGGGTTTGCGAACCGTGTAAAAACGCCGTCGTTGATAATAAAAGAAGCCTCTACTGTCGCGCAGGTTTTGAATAGTCCACGACGCAACACTCTGGGCCAGCTTCGAGGCATTGTTGTCCAGCTCACGACATTCAAGAAAAGTGACAATCGCACTCGCAGCGGCGTGTGCATCCGCGGGATAAGGGTCGTCATGGTAGTATTTCGGCCACCCCTCCGCAAGAAAGAAGTTGTTTTTCCAAAACTCATAACCGCGTTCTAACGCCGGCTGAAACTCCGATCCAGAGACGTTGATTATGCGCTTAAGTGAAAACAGAACGTACGCGGTGTGAAAATTATCGACCCACGACTGTTTGGGATCCGTGCCGTACAACCACGACCCATCTTTTCGTTGATTGTTGACGACGTATCGCGTGGCGCGCTCAGCCGCGTCGCAGAGTTCGTGTTCGCCGGTGAGCTTACCCACGATTGCCAGCACTTCAGCAGCTAGAAGACTCGCATTGAAAATCCGTGTATCGCTGTTTGGCGCGTAGCTGAAACAAAGCTCAGTCTCGTTATCGACGCTTCGAGGCAAGTCTTTCAATATGAAGTCGCAAACGCTGCGTGCCGTTCGCAAACATACATCCCGCAAGTCTGGTAAATCCCGTGCGGCTTCGATCAAAGCCCTCGCCGCGAATGCAGTGGGCACGATCGTCGGCGTTCCTCTTGCTGCAAAGAAGTTACGACTTTGCCAGTCGAAGTTATAACCCCAGCACGCACCACTGTAACCATCGAGCTTCATCGATAACAGTTCAAACAACAAACTCCGCGCCTGCTCTGCACATTCTTCCGTTTTCACTCTTCGGTAGTTTGCGAATTGCGCCAGCGCGAACAGCGCGATTCCCTTCGCATTGCGCTCCGCGGGCACACGTGCGACCACGCGAAAGTCAGCGGGCGAACGCTTTAAGAGTTGCGTCCAGATGAGCCGCGCGTTGCGTGATTTGGCTAGCGGTGTTGCTTGAAAAAGGCGGCTGTTCAATGCGTCGAATGGATCGTGTCCGGCGAAATCGTGTTCTCGGCACCAGGAAAGGAGTTCGTCATACGCCGTCTGAAAGAGATCGCTCATCGAAGAATTGACGTCTCAATCCGCCGCGGCGTTTCGACAAAGCTCTCGTGCCAGAGCTCAAACATCAATAACGTCCAAAGCAGCTTGCGATGATTCGCCACGCCTCGTTCGTGCTCGTCCTGCAAACGCGCGATGTAGTTGGGATTGAAAACGCCTGCGCGACGGACGCGCTCCGGTGATAAAAGATCTCGCGCGACCGGACGCAGTTTCACCTTCAACCACTCCGCCACCGGCACTCCAAAACCCTTCTTGGGCCGCCTGGTCACAAACGGCGGCAACAGTTCCTTCACCGCTTTTTTCAGAATGTATTTCGTCTTCTGACCGCGGAGTTTGTAATTGCCAGGCAACGATGCAACGAATTCAGCCACTCGCGGATCGAGAAACGGCGCACGCACCTCGAGCGACACGGCCATGCTCGCGCGATCGACTTTGGTCAAGATGTCTTCCGCGAGATAGAGACGCGTGTCGACGCTCTGCATACGCGTGACGAGATCGTCACTGTCACACTCGTCTGCAAATTGTCGCGCCTGCGCGTAGATATCGCCGTTGGTTGCGGCCAGCGCCTCCGCGGTTAAGAGTTCCGTCTGCTCTTCGGGCGTGAAGGAACCAAACCACACGTGATGTCGCGCGACTGGGTCGTACTTTGCTCCAGTGACAAAACGCAGCGCTTTGTAATCGAATGAAAGGTTCTTTGTTTTTACCGGGAGCAGTTTGATGAGTGGCTCGACAACGCCCGTACGCAACAGCGAGGGCACGCGTTTGTAAAACTCGGCCCAGCGAAGTCCTGTGTACATAGGATAACCGGCAAACAACTCGTCTCCGCCGTCACCTCCGAGAGCCACTGTCACGTGTTTGCGTGTAAATCGAGACAAGAGATACGTCGGCACGAGCGAAGGATCGCTAAAGGGCTCGTCCATCCACGCGCCGATTTCGCTGACGAGATTCGCCGCGAGATTCGCGCTTAGGCGTTCTTCGTGATGATCCGTGCCGAGAAACTTGGCGACGCCGCGTGCATATGCCGACTCATCGAATGAGGCTTCAGCAAACGAGATCGAAAACGTCTTCACTGCTTCCGGCGAGGCTTGCACAGCAAGCGCAGCAACAGTCGATGAATCAACACCGCCAGACAACAGCACGCCGAGCGGTACGTCGGAAACCAAACGCATGCGCACGGCGTCTGCCATCAATTCGCGCAAATGCTGCGCGGCTTCGTCTTCGGACGGGACTGGTTCGGTTCGCTTGTAACTGAGACACCAGTACTTCTCTGTATAGACTCGCCTGTCTTCGACGACGAGCTTATGCGCTGCTGGAAGTTTGTTGATGCCCTCGTAAATCGATAACGGCGCCGGGACGTAATCGAACGATAAATATTCTCGCAGCGCCTGTAAGTTCAACGACGGCTTCACGGCCGGATGGGCCAGCAAAACTTTAGGCTCGGAAGCGAAGAGCAGCGTGTTGTCGAAGACGCCCCAGTAGAGCGGCTTCTCACCGAAACGATCGCGTGCGATGAGAAGCCGGCGCCGCCGGTTGTCCCACAAAGCAAACGCGAACATGCCATTGAGTTCGCGGATCATGTCGTCGCCGTATTCTTCGTACAGGTGTGGAAGCACTTCAGTGTCTGAAGCGCTGCGGAAAGCGTGCCCGCGTTTTTCGAGATCTGTACGAAGTTCGCGATAGTTGTAAATCTCGCCGTTGAGAACGACTGCGACGCTCTTGTCTTCGTTGAAAGCCGGTTGTTCGCCCGTGACGAGATCGATGATCGCCAACCGCCGCATTCCGAGTGCGACTCCGCTGGTTACGTACGAACCTTCAGAATCCGGACCACGATGGACCATGCGTTCACACATCGCATGGAGTAGTTCTCGCGCGCCCTCCGGGGGCGGCGTGTGTGAATCGAGATTGGCCCAACCGGTAATTCCGCACATACGTCAATCTTCCTTGAAACCCAAGCGTTCGCGCACGGCGTAAATGGTCTTTGCCTGTGACTCGTGATACGTGCGTACGAGCATTTCCGCGAGCAGCCCCATGAGCAGAAACTGCACGCCTACCGCGAACATGACGACACTCAAGATCGGCAACGGCGTTTGCACGAAGTCGGCTTTGTGAACGAGCTTCAAAAAGACCGCATACAGTCCACTTACTATTGAGACGGCAAACGCGAGCATCCCGAATGACCCAAAGACGTAAATCGGTTTCGTTTGATACGACGCCATGAACTTGATCGTCATCAGATCAAAGACGACCTTGAGTGTGCGTGAGAGTCCGTACTTCGACTTACCCATTGTGCGCGCGTGATGCTCGACGGGTATTTCCGTTACGCGCGCACCTGCCCACGCCGCGTAAATCGGTATGAACCGGTGCATCTCGCCGTACAACCGCACATCCTGCAACGATTCCCGGCGGTAGGCTTTCAAAGAGCAACCGTAATCGTGAAGCGGCACGCCGCCAATCCAGGAGATCAAACGATTCGCGAGCATCGAAGGGATCTTGCGTGTGATCATCTTGTCTTTGCGGTTTTTGCGCCAACCGGAAACTACGTCATAACCCTCGTCGAGCTTGTGTAATAAGCGTTTGATGTCTGCCGGATCGTTCTGAAGATCGGCGTCCATCGGGATCAGCACTTTTCCTTTTGCGGCGTCGATGCCCGCCGCCATCGCCGCTGTTTGACCGTAGTTTCTCCTGAGCACAACCACACGCACGCGTGGATCGAGGTCAGCGATCTCGCGCAGGATTTTTAGGCTTCCGTCAGTGGAGCCGTCGTCGACGTACACGATTTCCGCCGAACGCCCGAGAGACTTCAGCGCCTCGTTGAGTTTTGCGTGCAGCGGCAGAAGGTTAGGTTCTTCGTTGTAAACCGGCAGGAAGACTGAAATTTCCGGGGCGCCAATCGTCGGGACGGCGGCCGGTTTCAGATCTTCCTGTGCGTCGAGAATCTTCATGGATTGTAGTGTAGGACAATTCTCCTACAGGTGCGCATTCGCGGTGATGTGCTCTCGCGGCATTTTAGCAGTTTTAAGGGTTTGCCATCCTGAACCACTCCACAAAATGGTGCAGGCCTTCTTCGATCTGGGTTTTTGGATTGTAGCCGAGCCGCGCGCGGGCCTTGGAAATGTCGGCGAAGGTTTGCGGAACGTCGCCGGGTTGCGGCGGCTGGCGATCGATCGTCGCCGGCATGTCGAGCTCTTTCTCCAGCAACGAGATTAATTCGTTCAGTTCGACTGTTCGCGATTCGCCGAGGTTGAACACTTCGTAATCGCTCTCGTCGTAATCAATCGCCGCCATGACACCGTCGATTATGTCGTCGACGTAGGTGTAATCGCGACGTGTGGTGCCGTCGCCGAAAACCGGGATTGGTTTACGCTCGGTTATGAGTTTGGCGAATTTGTGAATCGCGAGATCCGGGCGTTGGCGTGGTCCATAGACTGTAAAAAATCGAAGACAGACGCAGCGCAGTCCGTAGAGATGCGAATAAGTATGGCAGAGAAGTTCGCCCGCGCCTTTCGTGGCGGCGTAGGGCGAGATGGGTTGGCGTATCGGATCGTCTTCGCTGAAAGGTACCTTGGCGTTGATTCCATAGACCGACGAAGAGGAGCCGAAAACGAATTGCTTGACCTGGTTGTGACGCGCGAGCTCGAGCAGGTTGAGCGTGCCGTTGACGTTTGTCTCGTTGTAGAGCTGTGGTTCGGAAAGCGAAGGTCGTACGCCTGCGCGGGCTGCGAGATGGACCAGGCAGTCGAAGTTTGTGTTTATAAATATTTGTTCGAGTGCTGCACGATCGCGAATGTCTGCCTCTGAGATGTTGTAACGAGGATCTTTGAGGTGCTCGCTGATGTTCGCGCGCTTGATCGATGGAGCGTAGAAGTCGTTGAAGTCGTCGACGACTGTGATGTGCTCGACGTTTGTCGACAGGAGTCGATCGACGAGATGCGAGCCGATAAAACCTGCGCCGCCGGTGATCAGTAGGTTTTTCATTTGTGGCTCGTCATTTTGTAGCATAAATCCACAGGTGCCAGCCCCATCGGGAGGCCATTTGCGACTCGAGCGACCGAGGAAGAATTGGGCCGAGCACTGGCAGCCAACGCTTATTCAGAAAATAAGTGCGCAGTTCGACGTGTGTGAAGTCTTTGAAGAGTTCGCGCGCTTCGTCGCGGGAGTAGACTCGAGCGAGAGGGTTGCCGGCGCCATCTGTGTTGCGGCTCAGGAATTCTTCGGAGCTCAAATAGTCGGGTTGTGCTTGCAACTGTCGCGCGTGTTCACGAAGTGCGTCTGCTGGTTCGCCGGTCAGGAGATGCACGAGTTTTACACCCGCGTTCCACCGCAAGAGGTGTACGCCTGTGCGCCGGAGCAATGAGATGTTGACGCGGTAGTTGTACGAGTTGCGGTGGTAAAGCATCACCACCGCGCGGCCGCCGGGACGCAGCACTCTGTGGATCTCACGAATAGCGCCAGCCGTGTCGGGCGTGTGATGCAACACGCCGTGCGAGTAGACCACGTCGAAGGAATTGTCGGCGAAGTCGAGACCTTCGGCATCTGCGACGCGGAAAGTTCCGGGCAGATCGAATAGCTCGAAACGCTTCTTTGCGAGGTCTACGGCAGCGTGAGTCAGATCGATGCCGGTGTAGTTGGCTCCCGCTTTTGCAAACTGCGCCCCGTCAGTTCCGAGTCCGCAACCCACTTCCAGCACGCGCAGGCTCTTCGCCTGTGCAAAACCTGCGGCATCCGGGATGTGCCATTCTTTTGTGTAACGATGCTCCTCGACAAGTTCAAAAAACTTGCGCGAGCCGGGGGGCGCGTCGGCAAACTTGGTCCCGCACGGATGCTCCTGCCAAAACGCTCGCACGCGTTCCTTGAGTCTGGAATTCTGTTCCGACATGTCGAAGCAGAACAGAATACCAGTGGGAGAAGGTCGCGACAAAAATGGTCCAACACAAATCCTGGACGCCGAGCGGCTTTCATTCTGCGTTGCAGTTGCTTGCTCCACTGCCTTGCGCCCCAGGCCAGCCTTGCTGGGCGAAGCCGCTTGAGGCACAAGGTACAGCGAAGATCGTTGGGGTGAGGTTCCCAAATCCGGTTGAGGACACCCACCTGTCCACCAGTTGATTTTGCCCCCTCTCTCAACTGGACCGGATCAAACGCTCGCGAGAAGCTCTCGGTTTCTTGCTATTGTTCAGAGTTGCTCATAAAATCGCGCAGCCCCTTAAAATAGCAGTAGCGTTTAACGACGTGGGAACTATACTTAACGCTACGAAGAAAAATCCTTAGAACACTCTCAAAGAGTTCTTAGCTCGTTCTCAAGGAGCTTATGCCTCATAACCTCGCCTACGAATTTGGACCATATCGCCTCGATCTAAGTAAACGTGTGCTCATGCGGGCTGGTGAGACCATCTCACTCGCGCCAAAAGCCCTCGAGATACTCATCGTGCTCGTCGTGCATGCCGGTGAATTGGTGGAAAAGGACGAACTGCTGAAATCTGTTTGGCCCGACACGTTTGTTGAGGAATCGAATCTCAGTCAGAACATTTTCACACTGCGTCGTGCTCTGGGAGATGAGCGTGTCGGCGCGAGATACATCGAAACAGTTGCGCGGCGTGGGTATCGCTTCATTGCCCGTGTTCGGACCATGGGTGCTGACGACAACGGGGCGGGGGACAACCAGACGCTCGCCGCGTCCGAACGTCCAGTGATTGCCGTGCTGCCGTTTGTGAATACTTCTGGCGACCAGGAACTCGAGTACCTGGCCGAGGGCATCACCGACAACATCATCAATAACCTCTCGCGCGTGTCGCGCCTGCGCGTCATGTCACGCACCGCCGTGTTTCGCTACCACACGAAGGAAGCAGATCCACAGAAGGCTGGCAGACAGCTTGGGGCTGAGACTGTGTTGGTGGGAAAAATCAACGCACGTGCTGCCGCAGTCACGATCACCGTGGAACTGGTTGACGTCTCGACGGGCTGGCAGTTATGGGGTGAAAGCTTCGACTCGCAAAGCAGGGATATTCTCCAGATCCAGGACGCGATCACGCGGCAGCTACTGGCCACTTTGAGGTTGAATTTAACCGGCGCTGAAGAGAAGAGCGTTACCGCTCGATATACCGAAAGCGCGCAAGCCTACCAATCCTACCTTGAGGGCCGCTACCACTGGAGTAGATACACAAGAAAGGGCATCGAAAAGGCGATCAAGCACTTCCGCCACGCCATCGAAGTCGATCCCAACTATGCCCTGGCCTACGCGGGCATCATCGACTGCTATCTCCGCCTCGCGACAAATTACCTTCCACCCGACGACGACACGCCACGCTGGCAGAGTGATGAATTCCACTCGGCAGGCACTCACGTTGAAGCAGATCATCGGATCAAGCTGCGTTTCGAATGGGACTGGAAAGGGGCCGAGCGGGAACTCCGTCGGGCAAACGAGCTCAAAGCTGATTACCCCTCCGCACATCAGTGGTACGTCGCATACGGTGTCAGCAAACAGCTGTATAAAGAGTCGCTTTCGGGCGTCCGCTCGAACCAGTTCACAGTAGAGCCCGACGCAAAATTGGCGTTCCAAATACCGTCGGTCCAGCTCACGCCCACAGAGGAGGTACAAATCCTTTGTTCCGTCGCACGTGAGCAGATCGCAATCGGAAATTTTGAAGCAGCCAACTTAATCCTGAGACGCTGGTCGGAATCAGGAAAATGGCCTAGGCTCGATTCTTTAAACCCTTACGCAGCGGCGGATCTTCTTTTTACGTTGGGTACTCTTTTGGGCGTGATCGCTGGTACCAAGAAGATGGTCCACGGTCACAGACGAGCGGAGGCTTTCTTAAACGGAGCTATATCGCTTTTTGAACAACTCGGAGTGAGGAGTCGTTCAGTTGAGACCCGAGTGGAACTAGCCCGCTGCTATTACAGGCAAGGACAGTTCGAGATTGCGCACGAAACAGTGTCGAACTGTTATTCGGAACTGCGCGAAGACGAAGTGGAACTCAAGGCATTCTGTTTAAATATCTGGGGGCAAATCGAAACCGTTTCGGGACGTTTGCGGGATTCGCTAGCAAGACTACGGGAAGCAAATAGTCTTGAGACAGCAGGACGCTTCATAACAACCCTCAACAATCAGTTATTAGCTACAACACTGAAAGAGTTGGCGATTTCTGAGCGGAACGAAAGCTACTTCCATGAGGCCAAGGTTCACCTTCTTCGAGCGCTTTATGAATGTGAAGTTCTCGGGCATCACAGGAACGTCGCGACAGCTGAAAACAATCTAGGATTCTTGTTGCTAACCCTCGGGTTTTTTGAAGAATCCGAAAAGTATCTTCTACGATCGCGCAGACTCTTCGAGTTTTTTTCTCATAGCATTCAGGCCGCCCAAGTAAATGAGACATTAGCCCGACTTTACATCGAAACAACACAGTACGAAATGGCGCAGGAAGTAATTGCAAGGGCTGTTCAAACATTGGAGTTCACTGACGGTGAGGCGTTGTTAGCAGAGTCCTTGACGACGGCGGGTGTCGTGGCAGCCCGGCAACACCGGTACACGGACGCAAATAAGAGTTTTGAGGCAGCTTATAAGGTTGCGGAACGCTGTGGCGATAACGAGGGCGCAGGACGCGCGTTGTTGATCATGTATGAGGAAGTGGGCGATCGGTTGGGACGGTTGGAAAAGACTCACATCTCAGAGAAGTTAAAAAGGCTGTTTGCTATGACTCAGCAAACCGCGCTCCTCGCGCGTGTCGAAAAATGTGTTGCTGAGATCGACGAAACTTATGCCTCATAACCGTGCCTACGAATTTGCACCATATCGCCTCGATCTAAGTAAACGTGTGCTCATGCGGGCTGGTGAAACCATCTCACTCGCGCCAAAAGCCCTCGAGATACTCATTGTGCTCGTCGTGCATGCCGGTAAACTGGTGGAAAGGGATGAGCTGCTGAAAGCTGTTTGGCCCGACACGTTTGTTGAGGAATCGAATCTCAGTCAGAACATCTTCACGCTGCGTCGCGCTATGGGAGATGAGCGCCAGGTACTCGAAACAGTTGGGCGGCGTGGCTATCGCTTCATAGCGCGCGTCCAGACCCATTGGTGCTGACGACAACGGAGTGGGGACCCCCAGACACTCGCCGCGTCCGAGCGTCCAGTGATTGCCGTGCTGCCGTTTCTGAATACCTCTGGCGACCAGGAACTCGACTACCTGGCCAAGGGCATCACCGACAACATCATCAATAACCTCTCGCGCGTGTCGCGCCTGCGCGTCATGTCACACTGCCGTGTTTCCAGATGACAATTGATGGCGCCGTGAAAACGATGGGATTGGAGACGAGGACGCGCTTTTGGCCGGAAGCACCTATCACAAACCTCTTATTTGGTGCCGATGCAAACGGCATATCGAAGTCAAGCGCGCTCTGTTGCTGTCAATCGAAGAGAGGTGCGAGCTTCTTGAGACAAAAATTAGAACCAATTCGCGCACGATTGCTCGAACTATTTTCCGCGCCTCAGCAACCTTCTATCCTTCGGCGAATTTCAAAGATGCCTGACATAATTGCGGGGGAAAACGTTTAACTTTCAGCAAATGACGGTTCATTAAGCGCCAGTCAGCGTAGGCAGTATTCAGTTGGAAAAATAAAACCCGAGAGCAAGCCAATATTCTTAAGCAAAGGTAGTGGCATATCACGTCTCATCATCTCACCTCGCGGAATAAGTGTTGCTAACAAAACCGTTCGTGGTGGTTTTCGCCAAGTTTTTTGGCAAATTGACCGAGATTCAGTAAATGCTACTCGCAATCTGACTGAAATGGGTCAAGATTGACAAGAGGTCAGTACCAGCCGCTCTCAAGCAACAGCTGAATCAAACGAGCGATATTTTCGGAAAAACCGAATCGATTGTCGCTGTTAACTGAGTCGGAAGAAATGATCCCAGTTCGTGAAGCAATGTTTCCGCTTCGCGACGGAATATTTCCAGTTCGCGAGGCAATGTTTCCACTCCGCGACGGAATATTTCCAGTTCGTGAAGCAATGTTTCCACTTCGCGAAGGAATGTTTCCCGCCAATACGGTGGAAGATATCGTGGTAATGAGCAACACTGCACAAGTAATAGACTTGATTTTAGTCATTTTAATTCTCCTGGTGAACGATTGCTGTTTACTGGGTACTTGGCTTCGACTGGCTTGTGTTTCCCCACTGATCCCTGTCGGAGCCACAAAACTCTCGAATTACAGTGGTTTATGTCAAAGGCCGTGCCGCGAGCTAAAGATCGTATGACGGTGACTGTAATCACTGCAAATAAAGGGGTTGACGTCAAGTTTGCAAAGTACGCTCAAGCGACCCGGAATGATTACCCCGTAAACAGCGAGACGCCATAACACAATGCGTTCGCGCCAAATACTTGTTTACAGCAGAAATGCACTAGGTTGGTTGCCGCAAATGCCAATGTATACGCGATTGGCATTGCATACATGGTATCCACATACCCTAGCGCTTTGATCCGCTCAACAAAGCAAATGATTGATAGGTACCATCAGACAATTCAGCACAAGCAGAATGTTTTGCCCCTCAGCGAGAGCGAACGGGTGGAAGCATGCTGCATCATCGCTCGTGAAAAATTGGAGGTGGGCGACTATGATGCTGGATTGATGACACTTAACCCGTGGTGGGGTATGGGTGATTGGCCTCGACACTCTGGCTTAACTAAGCAGGCGGCAGCAGAACTATTCTTAACGGCTGGAATGTTAAGCTCGGCTGTTGCGAGCACTAAGAAGCTGGAAGGCGGCCAAAAACCTGCAGAGGCATTATTGAGTGGGGCTATCGCCTTATTCGAACAAATGGGTCACAAGAAACGAGCGGCTGAGTGCAGAATCGAGTTGGCGTTTTGTTACTTTTTGCAAGGTCTATTCCATTTGGCCAGAAACAGTCTAACGTCTTCACTTGAATCGATTACTGATCAGGATAAAGAGATAAAAAGCATCGCCCTAATCCGTCTTGCAACCCTCGAACACCACGCCGGTCGTCTTCACGATGCCTTCAGTTTATTCAAAAAGACCTTACCCGTTATTAGGTCTGAGAGGCCCGTAATCAAGGGTCGGTTTTGTTTACAGTTCGCTACCCTTCTCAAAGATTTGGGCGTGGCTGAAGGGGATGAGAGGTACTTTGATCGGTCTCTTCGCTATTACGAGCGGGCTCTCCTTGAATTTGAGGAATTGGAAAACCGGCGGTACACGGCAATCACTGAGAACAATCTCGGTTATCTTCTTCTAACACTTCGAAGATTTGACGTTGCGCAGCAACACTTACAGCGTGCTCGCGCGCTTTTTGAGAGGTTTGGTGATCAAGTTCGACGAGCGCAGGTCGATGAAACAATTGCACGCCTCTATATAGGTTCTGACCAATACGAACTGGCAGACCATGCAATCCGTCTGGCAGTAAATACTCTTGAGGGCAGCGGCGAAGATGCGTTCCTCGCTGAGGCGCTAACAACTCAAGGGTTAATTCTCTGCCGCTTAGGACAGCGGCAGGAGGCGAAACCAATCCTTGAACGCGCTCGGCGGGTCGCAGAGCGGTGTGGAGACCGCGAGGGGGCGGGGAGGGCGCTGCTCATTCTCATCGAGGAGATGTGTGACCAGCTGGCCGATGATGAGAGGCGGGAGATTGGGGCCCAGGCTAACCAGTTGCTCGCTAACTCCCAACAACAGGCCACGCGTGAACGGCTACGCAAGTGTCTCGAGACCATTGCCGAAGCTCATACGCGCCATGAGGCGCAGCGCGAACAAGAGATTCATGCCCAAAAGATGGCGGCGCTCGGCGAGCTCTCCTTCGGCGTTGCGCACAACGTAAACAACACGCTCACTGGCATCCTGGGCCGCGCTCAGCTAATTCTCCGAAATAGTAACGATCCAGCCAAGATCGAGGCCGGACTGGAGCTAATCATCAAAAGCGCTGAAGACGGCGCCCACATCATCCGTCGCATTCAAGACTTCGCACGCCAGCGCCCAAGCCGCGAATTTGAAATCATCTCGATCGCCGAACTCCTCAAGGACGCCTGCGAAATGACCCGACCCCGCTGGGAGGCCCGCTCCGAATTCGCTCCAATACGCTTCGCCCTCTATGCCGATTGCACGGCCCACATCAAGGGCGACTCCGTCGAGCTACGCGAAGTGCTGGTGAACATGATCTACAACGCCGTCGACGCCATGCCGTCCGGTGGCGAGGTCCGCGTGGCCACTCAGGAAACCCGAGATCGCGTAGTAATCAGTATTACCGACACAGGCACGGGCATGACGCCCGAAGTCAAGCAGCGACTCTTCGACCCGTTCTTCACGACCAAAGGCAAGGCAGGCACCGGCATGGGCCTGGCCGTGAGCTTCGGTATCATTCGCCGGCATGAAGGCTCAATCGAAGTCGACAGCGAACCTGGCCGTGGCACGACTTTCAAAATCTCACTGCCGAAAGTCTCGCCGGCGTCAACAACAGCAGAAGGCGCCAGCCCTGTCGAATCCGCCATTTCAACTTCAGACGACAAGGTTCGCGTACTCGTCGTCGACGACGAAACACACGTGCGCGAAGTCTTAATCGAGGCGTTGGAAGCGGACGGCTGCGAGGTAGTCTCAGCCCAGAGCGGCGAGATCGCTTTAGCACTCTTCAATCAGTACGAAGGCAGGTTTGACGCTGTATTCACTGACATTGGCATGCCCGAGATGAGCGGCTGGGAGCTCGTGACCGAAATCCGAGAACGCTCGAAGACGATGCCCATCGCGATTATCAGCGGCTGGGCCGACGCGATTAGCGTTCAGACAAGAAATGCCGTGAAAGCCGATTGGGTCGTCGCGAAACCATTCGACATCAACAAGATCTCGAGCATCGCCCAGGAGATCTCGCAACGCAAAACCGCTCAAATATAAGGGAAAAACTAAGCACTCACGCTGAGTTCGTGGCGCTCGAGTTTCAGGTAGAGCCCGCGACGAGTCAATCCAAGCTCGCGCGCAGCGCGTGAGATATTGCCGCCGTGACGGCGCAAAGCGTCGGAAATCATCCGCCGTTCAACTTCCGCCAATGCATCAGCCAAAGTACCGCCCGTGCTCTGCAAACCCGAGGAAGGTATCGACGCAATCGAGGCAGCCGAGGGCGTCGTCGGAGAGGACGTTCGTTTCAATTCCGGCGAAAGATGCTCAGGCCTGATTATTGTTCCATCTTCCGCTCGGGCCACCGTGCGCTGAATCTCGTTACAAAGTTGACGCACGTTCCCAGGCCAATCACTCACCATCAACAAATCGACCGCCTGCGGCGTGATCTGTATATCCTTGCGCCCGAACTTCGCCGAGTAATGGTTGACGTAGTAATTGACGATTGTCGGGATCTCAGATCGACGTTCCCTCAATGGCGGAACCCGCAAACGAATCACGTTCAGCCGGTAGTAAAGATCTTCACGAAAACGACTCTGCGCCACCATGTCTTCCAGGTCGGTATTCGTCGCGGCAATGATGCGGACATCAACTTTGCTGGGCCGTTGCTCGCCGAGCGGCTGTATCTCACCTTCCTGAAGAAACCGTAGCAGCTTCGGTTGAACGTCCAGTGGCAGATCCCCGACCTCATCGAGGAACAACGTTCCTCCAGCAGCAGTTCGAATCACACCATGCGAATCCTGGACAGCGCCTGTGAAAGCCCCCCGCCGGTAACCAAACAGATAACCTTCTGACAACTCCTTCGGCACCGCAGTGCAGTTGAACGGTACAAACACCTTCGCACGTCGCGATGAAATCGCATGAATCGCACGCGCCACCAACTCTTTGCCCGTGCCTGATTCGCCCGTCACCAACACAGTCACGTCCGAAGAGCGAATCTTATGAACTTCTTCGACCAACTGCGTCATCGCCGGACTCGAATGAATAAACCCGGGCATCAAGCTCGTGCCCGTCAACTCGTCTGCATTTTCATGCGTACCGCTCTTCTGAGCACCGGCTCTCAACGCGCAAACATCCATTCCCAACTCAACCACACGCAGCAACGGCTCGAGCGCCACTCCCTTCGGTAGCTGCGCCCGGTTGCGCGGGGCCAAATACATCTTCGCCGCCGGCGCATTTGAAGATTCAAGAAGAATCACGTCGGCATCGTGCTTCTTACGATAACGTTCGCGCGAAGCGTCGTCCTCAACGGCATCGAGATCTGCGGCGATCTTCACACTCTCGGCAGGCGTACACCCCATTGCAATCACGACTTTCGGTTCACCACGCTCGCCGCGCTCAGTGATTATGACTCGCTGAGCGCCAGTTTCCTGACGCATTACGGCCGCAAGTTCGCGCAATAACAGCTCGCGTGACGCAACCGCCTCAGCAAGTCGCAGCGTCAACAGTTGCGTCAACGCCGACTGTTCCTGCAGCCGCTCCGGAGTTGAAGCAGAAAGATCTCGCAGCTCTTCTTCAGCGCGCGATAGATCGAGTCGTGCACCGAGTTCTCGAAAAGTATTCAACGCGCGGCTCAAGTGCTCACCTGCACGATCCGGCAGAATCGTCGCGTACGCACGGCCCAACTCGAGATGCGCACGAGCGCCGCGATATCGATCGCCGAGCATGTCGAATATCGAAACACTGCTGCCAAAATGCTGCGCCGCAGCAGCCGCATCGCCGTGCGCCATATTCAGCATTCCGTTAAGCCTGTGTGCTTCGCCGGTGAAGCCCATGTCGGTGGCTGAATCCGTGGTTTCCGCACTAACACGCTGAAGCTCACGACTGCACTCGTCCACGTCGCGCATCAATAAATGCGCTTCCGCTGCAATTAAGCGCGACTCGCAAATGGCCTGGCGGTCGCCGATTTGTTCCGCGAGAGTGAGTGCTTGCCCGGCTTTTTCAAGCGCCTTTTCCGGATCTTCGATCGCGATGTAACAGCGTCCGAGCGTCCTCAACGCCTGCCCTTCGTACCACTTGTTTCCGTTTTCAGTCGCGAGAGCAACGGCCCTGGTTAAATAATCTTTCGCCTGGTCCAGATCGCCGCGGAGCATGTGCAGCTCGCCGAGCGAATCCAAAATCATCGGGACTTTCGCGCCGCGCTCATCAACTTCTTTCGCCAGGGAAAATGCGCGCTCCAGCGCCTCCTGAGCGCGATCCCACTGCCCGATCAGAATGAGATTAATACCTAGATTGTTATAACCGTCGGCGGCGTTAGTCTTGTGGTCCGTCCGCTCGTAATAGGTGATCGCTTTCTTTAGATAATCGATACCTTCCTGCGGTCGTTTGAGGAACCAGCAGGCACCCGCCATGTTTGCGTAAGTCCTGCCGAGTACGTAAGCCGCTGGTCGATCGCCGATGAGCTTCAGCGCCTGCTCGAGGTTTTCCAACCCAGACTCATAATTCCCTTCGTGGATATCCGCAACGCCGACACCAAAATACGACTCCGCCAGTCCGCGCCATTCGCCGCTCTGACGAAAATAGTCTAAAGCGCGTTGAGCATAATCACGTGCAATCGGATACTCACTGATACTGCGATAAGTGCGAGATAAAGCCGCAAAGATGTGGCCCAGGTTGACGCCGCCGTTTTCAGCGTAGTCGCGCAACGTCGATTTCAGCATCGCGATCGCTTTCGGATGGTCGCCGTTGTAGTTGTATCCGAGACCTATCTGAACACGCAGATAGCTGACAGTCTGGTCATCCAACTTCCCGCGCGACTCCGGCGCCTCATACATCGAAACCGCCGCGAGCGAATCGCGGTAGTGGCCCTGCTGCTCGAGCGCAGTTGAAAGGGCACAACGTGCGAGCGCGAGTATCGACGGATTTGAACGCGCGTTGGAGATAAGTAAGGCGAGACGATCTTTGGCTTCTGTAGAGAGACCCTGGTCCAGCAGCGAACGGACTGCGTCCAATTCGAGCACTAGCGCCTCGGTGGTAGGTTTCCGCGAGCGAATCCTAACCCGAGCATCGGCGAGATCGACCACACCTCGCTCTCCAGGGGGCTGTTGCTGGTCTCGGCCTGGGGGCCCGTGACCGACACGTTTATCCATGTAATTACCTATAAAAGATCAATCAAGCTGACTTTTCATGATGCTTTTGTTTATGGGAGGGCCGCTCAAAACTATTTCGGCTACAGTTTTGCCGCGCAAACGTGTTATGCGTTGAGAATTTAACACATCAAACGAACGGCGTACAGTTTTCTTCCGTACAAAGAGAATAAATTTTCGGTTACCGGGTTAAAGCGGCGGGAGTTTCCCGAAACGGGATAACTCATCAAAACACAAAAGTTACGGCGCGATTTATCGGTTTCTCCGCCTTGACACCCCCAAGGTCGGCCGCTATCATTTCCGTTTCCGTTCGCAGCGCGGAACTTCGCCTAGGGTTATATGTTTGAGTCGCTCTCGGATAAATTAAAACGCACGCTAAAGAATTTGCGGGGCGAGGGCGTGCTAACAAAAGAGCACGTCGACGCTGCGCTGCGGGAGATCCGTCTGGCGTTGTTGGAAGCCGACGTCAACTATAAAGTCGCCAAAGACTTTATCAGTTCGGTCCAGCAGAAGGCGGAAGGACAGCAGGTTTGGCAGGAACTCAAGCCGTCCGAGCAAGTCGTCAAGATCGTTTTTGACGAACTGGTGGAGTTGCTTGGAGGGCAGTCGTCACGGCTCGTCTTCACCAAACAGATTCCAAACACGGTGATGGTGGTTGGCCTGCAAGGTTCAGGAAAGACCACCTCGACGGGTAAGATCGCGCGCTGGCTGGCAAAGAATCAGGATCGAAAGCCGCTGTTGGTTTCAGTCGACGTTTACCGTCCGGCCGCACGTGAGCAGTTGAAGGTCATCGCAAAAGCGACCGGCCAGCAGATCTTTGAACAACCTGAGACCAACGATCCGATGACGCTCGTGCGCGAGGCACAGAAGCACGCGCAACAAACCGGCTTCGATACGCTCTTGATCGATACGGCCGGGCGCCTGCACATCGACGACGAGTTGATGGAAGAGCTGGTAAACATCAAGAACCAGACTCATCCCGTCGAAATTCTTTTCGTTGCCGATGCGATGACTGGTCAGGATGCGGTTCGCTCTGCTGAAGAGTTTCACCGGCGCGTCGGAATCACGGGAGTCATCCTAACGAAGATGGACGGCGACGCTCGTGGTGGCGCGGCACTTTCGATCAAGCAGGTCACCGGGCAGCCCGTGAAATTCGTCGGCGTCGGAGAACGTTACGACGCGCTCGAGCCTTTTTACCCGGATCGAGTGGCGCAGCGAATTCTCGGAATGGGCGACGTGTTGTCGCTCATCGAGGAAGTTCAAGCAAAGGTCGATCAGGACGAAGCGGAACAGCAGCTCAAGAAGCTCCAGAAGAACGAATTCACATTAGACGACTTTCGTTCGCAGTTGCGCCAGGTTAAGAAGCTCGGTTCTTTCTCAAAGATAATGAAGTTGCTTCCCGATCAGCTTCTCGGCGGCATCGGAATGCCGCAGTTAGACGAAGAGCAATCGAAGATGATGGAAGCCGAACTGAAACGCACTGAAGCCATGATCGACTCGATGACGTGGGAAGAACGCAACGATCATCGGATTCTGAATGCGAACCGGCGTCGTCGCATCGCTCGCGGTTCGGGCACAAACGTGGCGAGCGTCAATCAGCTCATCAAGCAGTACGTCGAGATGCGCCAGATGATGCGCCAGCTTACCAATTCCGGCCTGTTTGGTGGTGGTGGGCTGAAGAGCAAGATGTTGAGAAAGATGACGGGTATGCCGGACATGGCAGGTTTTGCCGGCGACGATGATGAGGTGCCGTCTTTACCGGCTGCACCATCAAGAAAGAAGTTGAAGAAGAAACGGAAGAAGAAGAGGAGATAGACCTTGTTAGCGATTAAGTTAATGCGCACTGGCGCCAAGAAAAGCCCGTCGTATCGCGTCGTTGTGAAAGAGAAACAATCGAAACGCGACGGAGCCTATTTAGAGAATCTCGGTACGTACAACCCGACGCGGAATCCGGCTGAGATCAAGCTCAATTTAACCAGAGTCAATTACTGGATCGAAAAAGGTGCGCAGCCGACCGATACCGTGAGCCGGCTTATAAAGGCCAGCGCCAAGGCTGAACAGCCTGCCGAGGCGCAAGCTTAAACTCTTCTCTGTGCAAGCTCTGTGTTCTCTGTGTCTTCGGTGGTAAACACCACTATGAAACCACGGAGACAAAGAGTGCACAGAGGTTGCACAGAGAATACCGACGATGCGAGACGCCATTGAGATGATCGTTAAGTCGCTGGTCGACGATAGCGAGAATGTGGACGTTCGTGAGATCGATCAACGTAACGGGTCCACTCTCATCGAAGTGCGTGTCGCACAAACCGACGTCGGGAAGATCATCGGCAAGCAGGGAAAGACGATACGCGCTCTGCGGTCTCTGGCCCGCATTGCTGGAGCAAAGAAGAATCGTCGTTATCTTTTGGAAATCGTTGAGTGATCCAGATGGAGGACGCTCACTCGGGTGAATTGGTGGTTATCGCTCGAGCAGTAAAACCACGCGGGCTGAAAGGCGAGATCGTCGCCGAGCTTTTGACAGATTTTCCGGACCGGTTCGAGGACGTTGAAGAACTGGTGCTTGTTTCGCCGAGCGGCGAGCGAAAGACAGGCCACCTCGAAGACCACTGGTTCCAAAACGATCGAGTGATACTGAAGCTGGCTGGTTACGACGACGTCGAAACCGCCAAAGAGCTGGTCGGGTTTGAATTCGCTGTTCCGGAACAGGATCGTGTTCAACTTCCCGCGGATCACTACTACGACTGGGAATTGGAAGGTTGTACCGTCAGAGCCGGCGAAACAAACATCGGCAAGGTTCAGTCAGTAATCAAGACCGGCGGAACCGAGATTCTCGAAATCGTCGACGAAGACGGCAAAGAACGATTGATACCTTTGGTTGATTCGATTGTCGTCGAGATCGACCCTGCGGGAAAAACGATCGTAGTGGATCCACCCGAAGGACTTTTAGATCTTTGATTAAAGCATGCTGCGCTTCGATATCATTACGATCTTTCCCGAGTTCTTTGACCAGGTGATTGATTGTGGCATTTTGAGGCGCGCGCGGAATGCCGGGCTGGTCGAAGTAAAGGCCCACGATCTACGACAATGGACCACTGATAAGCACCACGTCGTGGACGACAGGCCATTTGGCGGGGGCGACGGAATGATTCTGAAACCCGAGCCCATCTTCGCCGGAGTCGAAGCTCTGACTGGAGCTTCGCGCAAAGAAGACTTGCCGGCAAAGACGCGAGTGATGCTGCTGTCGGCGCAGGGTGAGGTTTTTTCACAAGCTCTCGCTCAGGACATTTCGCAGAACACGTCACACGTCGTACTCCTTTGCGGCCGTTATGAAGGAGTTGACGAGCGCGTGGCCGAAGCATTGGTGACCGACGAGGTGTCGATCGGCGACTACGTGCTGTCGGGCGGCGAACCAGCGGCTGCGGTCGTGGTTGACGCTGTTGTTCGATTGTTACCGGGCGCACTCGGCAGCGAGACTTCGGCTCTGTATGAATCCTTCTCGGAAGGTTTATTGGACTATCCGCAGTACACGCGGCCGCCCGAGTTCCGTGGAATGAAAGTGCCGGACGTGTTGTTGAGTGGAAATCATGCGGAAATCGAGCGTTGGCGCAAGGAAGCGGCGATAGAAAAAACAAGACGTAAACGTCCTGACCTGCTGAAATAGTTGAATTGAATAAGGAGCATTGAGAAATGAATCGATTGGATAAGATTGAAGAGACCCAACTGCGTAATAATATTCCACAGTTTCAGCCAGGCGATACCGTCCGCGTTCATGTGCGGATTAAAGAATCTGAGACCAAAGAACGTTTGCAGGCTTTTGAAGGCGTCGTGATCGCTCGCAAACACGGCGGCGCCCGCGAAACTATCACCGTTCGGAAGACGAGTTTCGGTGTCGGCGTAGAGAGAATTTTTCCACTTCATGCAACCATCATCGATCACATCGATCTGGTAAAACGTGGCCGCGTGCGACGGGCCAAGCTCTACTACCTCCGTGGACTTCGAGGTAAGGCTGCACGTATTCGCGAGCGCGATACGCGAGGTCAGCAGGGTGACGACGCTCAGGCCTCCGCAGCCAAGGGCAAATAGTTTCAAGATCAGTGGTGGTTAATTTGAAGATCTTCTCTGCGTATCTCTGCGTCCTCTGCGTTTAAGTTGCTATTTAACGCAGAGAACGCTGAGATACGCAGAGGACGCAGAGAGAACTCCTTTAATTTAAGACACCAGCCAGGATTACAGGATTGCGGATCGCAATCGATGCTCATGCCGTTGGGGCGAAGCTTGGTGGTAACGAAAGCTACGCCGTTAACCTGATCGAGGCGCTGGCTCAGATCGACAGCGCCAATCACTACACTATCTACATCACGACCGACGAGGCGCGCGAACGCTTCCACGGGCGTTGGCCCAATTTCAAGGTTCGCGCCACTCTTCCTCACACGCCTTTGATCAGAATTCCACTGACACTCAGCGCTGAACTGCGGAAAAATCCAGTCGATGTTCTGCACGTGCAGTTCACCGCACCACCTTTCTGCCCGTGTCCCGTGGTGGTGAGTATTCACGATCTCTCATTCGAGCATCTGCCTGAGACTTTCAAGCGGCGTAGTCGCACGCAGTTGCGCCTGACAGTGCGGCATTCTGCCAGGCGCGCCGCGCGGATTATTTCGCTTTCAGAACACGGACGCCGCGACATCATCGAAACCTACGGAATCACTCCCGAACGTGTCAGCGCCATCCCGCTCGCAGCGCCGTCACACTTCGCGCCGGTCCATGACAACAGGGAACTTCAACGGGTGCGACAAACTTACGGAATAAATGGCGACTATATTCTTTCCGTAGGTTCTATTCAGCCTCGCAAAAACCTGGCCCGACTCGTCCAGGCGTATGCTTCGTTGCGAGGAAACAAATCAGTAGATAAGCTGCCTAAGCTCGTACTCGTGGGAAAGTGCGGATGGCTCTACGACGAGACCTTGCGTGCGCTCAAGGAAACGGGCGTAGCAGACACTGTAGTTTTGACCGGATATGTTCCACAGGAGGATTTGCCGGCACTGTATTCAGGCGCGCTCTGCTTCATTTATCCGTCTTACTTCGAGGGGTTCGGATTACCGCCGCTGGAAGCTATGAAATGTGGCGCTCCAGTGATCGTTGGTAATAAAACAAGCTTGCCAGAAGTTGTCGGCGATGCAGCGTTGACCGTTGACCCGTTTGACGTCGAAGCGATTGCCTCCGCTATGAAGAGCGTGATAGATAATCCGGCACTTCGTGAGGAACTAAGCATTAAAGGACAAACCAGGGCCCAGGCTTTTGACTGGCGCGAGACAGCTCGAAAGACTCTCGCCATCTACCAGGAAGTGGCCCAGGAAACAATGGGCGTATCTTGATGCGGATAGCGATTCTAGGCACACGAGGTATTCCCGCCAGTTATGGCGGATTTGAAACCTTTGCGGAGCATCTTGCGACGAGGCTCGTGGCACGTGGTCACGACGTCACGGTGTATTGTCGTGCGCACTACGTCTCACCAAGACAGTTGGAATATCACGGCGTCCGGCTCCAGGTTCTGCCGACCATCAGGCATAAATACTTCGATACGGTTATTCACACGTTTCTTTCCGCAATACACGCCGTATCGGGCCGTTACGATGTCGCTCTGATCTGTAACTGCGCGAACGCCCCGTTTAGCCCCATTCTGAGACTCACCGGAACGCCTGTGGCGATCAATGTCGACGGGCTCGAGCACAAACGCAAAAAATGGGGCCGGCTTGGGCGTCGTTACTATCGATTCGCAGAATACCTCTCGACGTTGTTGCCGAACGAAATGGTAACGGACGCACAGGTGATCCAGGATTATTACCTCGCACGACATAACACCCCATCGACCATGATTGCCTACGGCAGCGAGGTGGAGCGACGGACGGACCGTGCTGCTGTTCGTAAATGGCGCGTCGAGCCAAACCGCTACGTCCTATACGTGTCTCGGCTCGAGCCTGAGAACAACGCGCACCTCGTAATCGAGGCTTTTAAAAAGGTGCGAACTGCTTACCGGCTGCTGATCGTCGGCGACGCACCTTACGCGGAAAGCTATATCAATAGTTTGAAGGCGCAGGCTCGCGGAGATAAGCGAATTATCTTTACGGGGTTTGTGTTTGGTCAGGACTATCGCACGCTGCAACAAAACGCCTATTGCTACGTCCACGCTACCGAAGTCGGCGGAACTCATCCCGCGCTCCTCGAAGCAATGGGTTACGGAAACTGTGTCCTAACTCTCGCAACACCGGAGAACATCGAGGTTGTGGGTGAAGCCGGAGTTCCCTACATCGACGAGTATGATTTGGCCGCGAAGTTACAGAGAGTTTTGCGGGACGGATCGCTGGTCCAGGCTTACAGAAACAGGGCACAGCAGCGCGTCAAGAGTCATTACGATTGGGAGACAGTGGTCGATCAGTACGAACAGCTCTTCGCTCGGATGATTGGTCAAACGATTGAGACTGAAGTTGAAGCCCCGCAAACAGAACCCGCGGAAGTCTTACGAAAATCTGCCAAGTAGTTCTTCAGAAAAAGTGTTTAAAGAGAGGCACCCCGTCGATTCGGGGGAATCGACGGGGCAAAGCGTATCGGGCAGGGTCGGGGGAAACGAGTGGCTGAACAAAGCATGAGAACAACCCTCTGGAATAATCAGGATCGTTCATTCGGGCGGCGCGCTAGCGGATAAAATAAGGCCGAATAAAGGGAAATAACGCACCACTCAGTCGCGATCAGCCGCGTTCAAAAAAGATCCAAGACCCATTGCTACTTGGTTGTGTGAGAATTTATACGATTGAATTGTGACCTGTCAAGCACAATTATTACTCTTTCGCAAAATTCTCGTAACAGATTGCGCTGGGGAGGGTTGAAATTTCACGGAAGAGGTCTTCTATTCACCTGAGCGGACCTGCTGGAGGCGCTGGGCCTGCCGGCGCACGGCTTCTGAAACGTTACGGTTTTGCGTGAGGCTCTGCAGGTCTTTGGTCTTAATCCGAAGCAGAAGGTTCATCACGGTAGGTATGGGTGTGCGTGGATTACGTGCAAGATTGTGGATGATCGGATAAGAACGCGCCCAGCTACGATTGAGCGCGATTAGCCGCAGCACCTCATCCGCAACCGTTCGCATCGCAGCGATGTTTTCAATTTCCTGCTCGGTGATGCGCGGGTTATTCACGACTGCTGAACAGACCACCTTGTTTGAATCGCGGATCAGAATGCTGCGAGCTTCGCGGTCACCTTTCATCGCCAGCTTCATCCTGTCCTTTGTATTCATGAACATGATCTTTCGAATCAGCGAGACTCGGTCGGCACTGATGTCGCCTCGTTCGAGACGTTCACTCTCGATGACCCGTTGAACGTTTGCGGAAACATCCGCAGCGGTCTCTGACACGAGTTCTTCATAACGTTCAGCCGGAAGCCACGCGTCGTCGAGATCGGCGTCCGATACTTCTATGTGTTGCGCAATCAGCCACGCATCGTCGAGGCTCAACTCGCCACCCGGCGTGGTCAACTCGGCCGTTTCAAAAAACTCGGCTGCCGCCATCTGTCCGCGCGCTCTAAGTTCGTCGGCAATCTGGCGCGCGCCGCGTTCTTTCTCGAAAAACTCCTTGCGCGTTTCGCGGGCTCGTCGTTCAGCCTCACCGCCACACGCCGGATTTTGCAGAATCGCATCGATGATCTCAGGACAACGAACTAGTCGCTGCTGGTTGATGGTGATCAATTCTAAAAGCGACCTGTGCGAAGTGGTCGCGGCGAGCTTTGCTAACGCCTGGTCGGGAGTTCGCGTGTTCAGGATGGTCGCTTCGTAAACTTGTGGGGCTCCGTCGGGCTGAGTCGCGAGATAGGCCAAAACGTTTGGAGCCGTGTCTTCCGCTTTCGCCGCGAGCAAAAGATCGTCGGGCCTCTCAGATTTCAGTGTCTCGGTGGCGGCGGCTGAGATTTGCGCGTCGTCGCTGGCGGTGAGAGCAACAAGAACCTCGAGCAGATCGCTCTGTTGCAGCGGCAACATTCCACGGGCCGCTGCGAGACGGGCTGGTTGCGGAGCTTTGCCACTGATGATGGCTTTAACGACTGGATTGTTGGATGAGATCTCGGAAGTCACAAAGGGATTATAGCCACAGATGAACGCAGATTTTATATGGATTTATCCGCATCCATCCGTGTAATCTGTGGCTTCTAAGCGGCGATTCCGTGGCACTTCTTGTATTTCTTCCCCGATCCACACGGACAAGGTTCGTTGCGCCCGACTTTCGGCTGGTCTCTCACAACAGTTTTAATTTTGCCGTCTTCTTCACCCGCGGGAGCCGCACCCTGATTTGGTCCAGTGAATCTCAACGCGCTCGGACGCGCCGCCATCCTTCGTCGCTGTTGCAACCTCTCCGGGTCCTGTTCAGTCACGACCTGCAAATTGAACAACGATCGAATGGTGCTGGTGTCGATGCGGTCGAGCATCTCCTGGAACAGGTCGAAACTCTGCTTTTTGTACTCAACCAGCGGATCCTTCTGGCCGTAACCGACCAATCCGATTCCTTGTTTCAGGTGATCGAGCGACAGCAGGTGGTCCTTCCATTGCGCGTCGATGATATTCAACATCAGGATGCGCTCATAGGTGCGCATCGCTTCCGGGCCAATCTGCTGTTCCTTCTCTTCGTACTTGACCTTGAGCCGCTCCCAGATCTTGTCGACCACTTCCTGCGTGGTCATGTTTGGAATGTCGAGCTGCTCGCGATCCGCGTCGAAGTCGTAGATCGTTTTGATTTGCGTCTTATAGTTCTCGACGTCCCAGTCGTCCTGCGACACCTCCGGGTTCAAATATTGTCTGGTCAAATCTGACAATAAATCGTAGGCAACACCTGCCGACGGCGGATCACCGAGAAGGTACTCGCGCTGGTCCGGCTCTTCCATCAACTGACGACGCAAACCATAAATCGTCTCGCGCTGCTTGTTCATCACGTCGTCGTATTCAAGCAGGTGTTTGCGAGCTTCGAAGTTTCGGCCTTCGACTGACTTTTGCGCCGCTGCAATTCGTTTCGAAACCATCTTCGACTCGATCGCGACGCCCTTCTCCATGCCGAGACGCTGCATCAGCGCTTTGACTTTGTCGCCGGCGAAGATGCGCATCAGATCGTCTTCGAGCGACAGGAAGAACCGCGAAGATCCGGGGTCGCCCTGGCGGCCGGCACGTCCACGAAGCTGATTATCAATGCGTCGCGATTCGTGACGTTCGGTACCGACGATGTGCAACCCGCCCAGATCAACTACCTCCCGGTGCTCGTCTTCGACGATTCGCTTTGCCGACGCGTAAGCCTTTTGCCACTGCTCCTCTGTGACGTCGTCCGGATCGATCTCATCCTTCTTCAAAAACTCGCGCGCCATGAAGTCGGGATTGCCGCCTAACAAAATGTCTGTACCGCGGCCCGCCATGTTCGTAGCGATCGTGACCGAACCTTTTCTGCCTGCCTGCGCAACGATTTCAGCTTCACGTTCGTGATACTTCGCGTTGAGTACGTTGTGCTCCACCTTTTCTTTCAGGAGGCGGCGGGAAATCAACTCCGAATTCTCAACTGAAACCGTACCGACCAGAGCCGGCTGCCCCTTCGCGTGACACTCCTTGATCTCCTCGATCACGGCGTCCCATTTTTCGGGCAACGTGCGATAGATCACGTCAGAAGAATCGCGGCGGATCATCGGCATGTGCGTTGGAATAACGATGACGTCGAGTTTGTAAGTCGACGCGAACTCGGCGGCTTCGGTTTCCGCCGTACCAGTCATGCCGGAAAGTTTTTCGTAAAGCCGGAAATAGTTCTGGAGTGTGATGGTAGCGAGCGTCTGGTTCTCTTTCTCGATCTCGACGCCTTCTTTTGCTTCGACCGCCTGGTGCAGACCATCGGACCAGCGGCGACCTTTCATCAGACGGCCTGTGAAGTCGTCGACAATGACGACTTCGCCGTCCTGGACCACGTATTGATGGTCCAACTTGTAAAGCGTGTGGGCTTTCAGCGCCTGCTCGACGCAGTGGAGCAACTCCATGTTCCCGGGATCGTAAAGATTCCCGACTCCGAGCAGTCGCTCGGCTTTGTCGACGCCTTCTTCGGTGAGCACTGCGGTATGTGCCTTTTCGTCGACGACGTAATCGCCCGTCTTTTTGCCTTCAACCTCTTCACCTTTTTTCAGGTGTGGAATGATCGCGTCTGCGTTTTTGTACTTGTCAGTTGCTTCGTCTGATGGTCCGGAAATGATCAGCGGTGTTCGAGCTTCGTCGATCAGGATCGAGTCGACCTCGTCGACGATCGCGAAGTAGTGGCCGCGCTGCACACACGTGGCGAGGTCGAACTTCATATTGTCGCGGAGGTAGTCGAAGCCAAACTCGTTGTTCGTGCCGTACGTGATATCAGCAGCGTAAGCGGCCTGGCGTTCGAAATCGTCCATGTCGTTCTGGATGCAACCGACTTCCAGACCGAGGAACCGGTGGATCTGGCCCATCCACTCCGCGTCGCGCGAAGCGAGGTAGTCGTTGACAGTGATAACGTGGACGCCGCCACGACCGGTCAGCGCATTCAAGTAAGCGGGCAACGTCGCAACCAGCGTTTTTCCTTCGCCGGTGCGCATCTCAGCAATCTTGCCCTGGTGAAGAACGATGCCGCCAATCAACTGCACGTCGAAGTGACGCATTCCGGTGCTGCGGACGCTCGCTTCTCGAACGACGGCGAAAGCCTCGGGCAAGAGTTCGTCGAGCGCCGCACGTTCGCGTCGCTTTCGTTCATCCTTGTCGGTCGTGTCGCCGACCGCACGTTGAACGTGCTCTTTGAAAACAGCGGTGCGCGCGCGCAGCTCATCGTCAGAAAGAGCCTGCACCGACGGTTCGAGCGAGTTGATCTGTTGGATTACTGGTCCAATCGACTTCAGGAATCGCTGATTGCTGCTACCGAAGACTTTAGTTAAGAATTTATCGAAACTACCCATTTTAAATAACTACTCCAATTGGGGATGCAGATCATCTCTGCGTTCATCCGCGTAATCTGCGGCCAAAATTATACTCCCGGCTGCAACTGCCTCTTAATCATGTCGACAACGCTCTGCCGTGGCATCGAAAAATTGACCACGACTTTCTTGCCATCAGGCGACGCATTCGTGTTCTTCATCAAAACTTCTTCATCTTTTCCGGCGCGCGACCCGGCGCCGAAGTAAAGCAAATTGTTGAGTGCCCGCGCGAGCGATTGAGCGCGCTCCGGTGAAGACGCTTCAGACTCCACCGACGCCAGCACTTCCTGCTCTCCCTGCTTGACTGTGATCTTCACCGGCGCGCCCGGATTGTCTTTGCTGATCGGCTGCAAGTAAACAAGAAATCCGCTGTCGTTCAGCGCGGCAATCATTCGACCAAAGAGATTCCCGAGATTCGGATCACCCTCCTTCGTCGCGTATCGCCAGTTCTTCAACTTTCCGGTCTCATCCAACTCCGCCTCGATGACGACCTCAAACGGTTTGTTGAAATCGAGCTTGCCCTGGTTCTTCAAATCATTGGCGTAGGCGGCAAAGTCTTTCAGTGGCTTTTTGTTGATTTGAGTCTCATCCGGGAGCGGTACGTCGTTCTCTGCAGCCGTCTTCTCGAGTTCCTTCTGCGATTGCTCCGGAGTTAACTGAGTACTGTTGTTCGAAGGACTCGGACTCGGACCTTGTGCGACCGCCGCAGACGGAGACGCCGAAGCAGCAGGACTCGCCGCCGGTGACGGGCTCGATTCGGGGCTCGGCGAAGGCGACGCTTCGGGATCGACCTTTGGAGTCGATCCGGCTTGCGAGATTATTCGCGGTGCGAATGGATCGTGGCCGCCTGGTTGTGCTGGAAGTTTACCGTCGATTTGCGCTTCAAGCGCAAAGTAACCTTCCGGGTAGCGAAACTTTTCGCTCAACTGAACCATTTGCACGTCGCCAATTTGCGTCGCCTCGTAGTCTTTGTCTACAAACTTCGTGCTTGCAATTAACGCAGCGATGTTAACCGTGTCGCGCACGGCGGGAATGTAGATAACCATCCATAAAAGCACCAGGTGCACGACGAGCGAGGCACCGACAAGCTTCGTCAGCGCCGGCCATCTCGGATCGCGATTAACCTCAAATTTGTCGAATAACTCTGCCATCTTGCGAATCTGGTGACCCTGGCTTAGACGCCATTGTAACTCTCAGGGTTCGCGTAAGCACTTCGCAGGCCACAAAGCCGCAGTTAGAATGGCTTTGTGCGCCGAAATAGCCGAAAAAATTGGGACAAACGCAAGCCCCGAGATCGGCGCGGCCATGAAAAATCGACCCGCAGAACCAGTCACCAGGACGCAAACGAACGAGCAACGCGCGTTGTTCCACACTCGCGGGAGGTAAAACGACTTCTCGAAGGAATCGGAACGCCACGTGCAGCGCCTTTCAAACCTGACCCGTTTCAGGTCGAAGCACTGGCGGCACTCGAATACGAGGACGTGCTTGTCACCGCGCCGACGGGCAGCGGTAAAACGTGGATTGCGCGTGAGGAGATCCGGCGACTTTTGGAAAGCGGACGCCGCGCCTGGTATACGTCTCCTTTAAAAGCACTTACCAATTCCAAGTACCAGGAGTTCAACGACGAGTTCGGCGCCGAGCGCGTGGGGATATTGACGGGCGATAGAAAAGAGAACTCGGACGCGCCGCTGATCGTCGGCACAACTGAGATCTATCGCAATCAACTTTTTGACTCTTTGCGAGGCGGGAGTGAAGTCACCGCAGATCTCGTCGTGCTGGATGAGGCGCACTATCTCGCAGACGAAGACCGCGGTCATGTTTGGGAAGAGGCGATCATTCTCTCGCCGCCACGAATCCGTTTGTTGCTGCTGTCGGCGACGATCGGAAATGCGCACGAGTTTGCGTTGTGGCTGGAAGAAGTTCGGGGCGTGCGTTGTGGCGTGATTACGGGGCCGATGAAACGCCCGGTGCCTTTGCGCTCCGCCGTGCTGCTGCCAGACAAGCGATTACTGCCTTTGTTGAATGATGCCGGGAAATTGAACCCCGAGATTGCGCAGATGATTGAACGCGAGAAAGAGGATCGTGAACGACCGCGACGCGCACGTAGAGAATGGTGATTTAGTTTCACAGGATTTACAAGATTAAAGAGATGATTTACATGTAAATCCTTATAAATCATGTAAATCCTGTGAAACCGACTTTAAGAGATGAAACTGCGTATGCCAGAGATGCCGTCAGCCACACTGTTGGCGGCGCTCGATGGTTACAACCTGCTTCCCGCTATCGTGTTCCTGCCGACGCGCCGGCGCTGCGATCAGGCCGCGTCCGAAGCAGCACTCACGCGACGCGATGCGAACGACAGCCGTCGTGACGCACGACGCGATTTCATGCGCGGGTTTGTCGAACAACATCCGGAAGTGCGTGGTCATCGTCACTGGGACACGATCATTCGCGGCGGCGTCGCATCGCATCATGCCGGTCACATTCCCGCGTGGAAACTCGTGATCGAGAAATTGATGAGCGCCGGACTCCTGGACGCCATCTTCGCGACTGCAACCGTCGCTGCGGGCGTCGACTTCCCCGCACGCACCGTCGTTCTGACCGGCGCCGATGCACGAACCGGAAGCGGTTGGCGTCCGCTGTCTGCTTCGGAGCTTCAACAGATGACCGGGCGTGCCGGTCGTCGTGGACGAGACAACGTCGGCTTTGTCGTCGCCGCACCCGGCCTGCACCAGGATCCGGAGCGCATCGCACAACTTTTGAAAGCACCGCCCGATCCCCTTGTCAGTCAATTTCGAGCGACGTACACAACGCTGCTGAACCTGCTCGATGCGTACGGTAGTTTCGAACGCGTGCGTGAGATTGCCGAACGCAGCTTCGCGCATCGCGACTTTTCGCACCGCATGGTCCAACTGGAACGGACTCGTGACGAAAGCGCGCAAAAGATCAAAGACGCATTGAGAGAAGCGGGTTGCGAGATTCCGATTTCAGTAGTGCTTGGCCTGGAACGTCTGCTCGGCATTCGCGCGCGTTTGCAGGAAGCCAAACCACAGACGCGTGCGGAGCTTTTTCACAGTTGGCTGAACGAGGTTGTGAAGCCGGGGCGCGTCGTTGGTGTCGGTCGTGCTGGACGCCGGCTGGTGATGGTCACAGAAAAGCGCGACGGAAGCATTCGGGGGCTGCGTCAGGATGGAACCACCGCGAGTTTTCCACAGGAACGCATCGGACGCGTGTACGCGCCCGTCTATCGTCTGCGTGAGGACGACATCGAGAACGCTTTCGAAGAGATTCGTAGACGCGGCAAGGAGCTCACGCTCGCCGAACCCCGGCTGCGCGACGCATTCAACGAAGAGACCGAAGCATTGAAGATAATCGACGACTCAATCGAGAACCTGCTGCCACAACAAGCCAAAGGTGACGGCACAGCGCGATGCACCGAAGTCGTTTGGGAAATGCACATGACGGCCGAAGACTTCGAGCGCGCGACACGCACGATCGAAGCGCTTCGTGAAGAAGTTTGGCTGCCGTTTGAGCAA
>Ga0105237_10000265_pt1 | contig 73682 bp, 60 predicted proteins | sample KBSC24metaG_FD_81520 | JGI IMG/M metagenome (GOLD analysis project Ga0105237, IMG submission 81520) | Corn rhizosphere microbial communities from Kellogg Biological Station, Michigan, USA - KBS C2-4 metaG | ecosystem: Host-associated > Plants > Roots > Rhizosphere > Soil | place: Michigan, USA...
GGCGCAGCAGGAGCGGCGCAGTTCGTTAACTGCAACTTCTGGTCCACACCCGGCGGGGCTGCGGTTATCCATGGCGACATCCAGGCCGTCTTCAACGCATGCCACTTCACGGACCATTCCGACACCGGAGTATTGCAGGCCGATGCCGGATCGATCAATGTCAGCAACTGCCTCTTTGCGGCCGGGACCAATGCGATCACCCTGAAGCAAGGCGTCAAAGCTGCTATCGTTACGGGAAACCTCCAACCCGGTGGCTTGAATTACGACAACCAGATCGGCGAAGCCGCGCAGTTCGGGCTGAACCAGAAGGCTGCCGTCATCCCGGAGGCCGTCCTCGGCCACTACCGCGTCGGTATCGGCTCCGCCAACGATTCCCCCGTGGTCGGCGTCGGCTGGTACGACGGCGAAGGGGCAGACGATGCGCCGGCGGAACTGAACTCAAAGAAGCCCACGGCGCGCTGGAGCAACGGGCACGGCACGCTGCATCTTCCCGTAAAATCCGGCACAGCCTACACGCTCACAGTCTGGCTGTTGACACGTCCCGGCACGCCCGCCGCTGCCATCAAAATTCCCGGCATCGCCGACACCCCGATTGCAGTCGGCCAAACCCAGAAGCTGACAGTTCACATTCCCGCCTCAGCCACTCAGGGCAGCCAAGTCGTCAACGTATCCCTGGACGGCCCGCCATGGACGCCGCGCGCCCTTATCCAGGGCAGCACCGACGGCCGCAACCTCGGAGTCCGTGTCTTCGCAGTCGACATGAAAGCAGACGGCGGCCCGGATGCGGCAGCGGGGTTGTAGCCCCCCGGCGGTTAAACCATCCACTTGGTGGATGGTTTAACCGCCTTTGATCGCTATGATGAACGCGCCTCATCTCCACGTAATCTTGGCGGAGTGGATCACGTTGGAATCCGTCCAGCTGACCAGCAGTGTTTTTCCGCTAAGATCGTACTCCGGGTGAGGACAAATGGCATACCGCACTCCACTGCACTGTCCATTCGGGCATGTCGATGCAATCGTAAAGCCCGTAGTCCACGGACCTTGCAGCGAGGGTGCAGTCCTGACCATGATGTCGGTGTATCCAACGTCAGCACCGTACACGAACATCCAGCAATTGTAATAGTTGCTCCAGAAAGCATTCGACTGCCCCTGGGAATTACCTGTAAAGATCGCTTGAGCCTGAGAGACGTTGATGGTCCCGAGCTGCCCATTTGCGAAGCGTCTTGTAGTCCATCCGTGCGCCGACTGATCCCAGTACTGGTAAGCCGAAACATTGGTTGCTTGAGCGGCGGGAGCTTTGGCAAGATACACGCAGGATAACAAATTTGCAGATTTCGGCCCATGTCCGAAAACATAAACATAGCCATCGAGCGGGTTGTATGTGACCCCAATATCGCCCCAATAAGGTTCGAATGGGTTCCACATGGTGTCCATGGTCCGGGTAGCGACTGGTCCATTGGCGGTTGCAGTCACCGTACAAACGCCGGCCCCTTGAATGTTGTCAACACCGCTCGACCTGTCGTTCTTCAGGAACCACACCAGTCCCTTGTTCGGAGCATATTCAACGACATTCGTTCCTCCTTCCGCGTATCTCGATCCACCACCGTTGGCCAGTTCCGTCGAAGTGAACGGGATCCATTCCTGAGTACCGCCGCTTGAGTTTAGATTCTTGTCGTACACGTAGCCTGGGATACTGAGAGTCCCAAGCGCCGCAGAATCGCTTGAACAGAAGAAGTTATTCAGAAGCGTATCCCCAAAAGTCCAGACGATCTGCCCATTTACGACTCCGGAAAAACCAAGGTCCCGCTGATAATTATGAGCGGGATCGACAATGTCCCCGGGGTAGGTGGTCGATGCCACCGACGGAGGCAAGACACCCGAACCAGTCATCTGTCCCGGTGCAGGGTACACGGCCTGCGCGATCGTCGGGGAAGCCGTACCTGCCAGACACAAAACCGTTGCAAGCGTTGCATTACGGCAAAAGACATGGATTGACTTGAACACTGAGTTTCTCCTTAAAGCAAAAAGTAAGGGCACAAATGTGCTATCGACAATCTTCACCTGTATAACAAATATAGCAACAAACAACTATCACTGGCCGCCCCATACAGGTTGCTAACTCCCCCTCTTAAAGGGATACTAAAAATAAAAGTTTGCAACTGTTTCTTTTAGACTTTATCTATTTCCCCCTCTTACGGCTAGATATGTGAACAAACTCTTGTTATCGATAACAATCGCCCGCACAGCAAATGTTATCGATAACACAATAATATATTATGCCGTACAGTTTGTCAACCCTCAATTATTGGGTTGAGGGTAAGGAGAAACTTTCTGCTCTCCTTAAAATGGCCGCACGATCTTCAAGCTGACACTGGCCACCGTCTTCGCGCTGTTTGGATCGCCGAACAGCACGAAGATATCGTTCCCGGACCGCACATGCTGGCCGAAGGAGAAGTACACGTTGGTATTGCTTCCCTCAGATACCAGCCGGCCGCCGATGGCGCGGGTATCGGACACATGGTACGACCCCGTGAGGATGCTTTGCGTGGTATGTTCGTCCCCAAGGTCGAGATGTCCGACATTGCCCTTGATGAAGAATCGCTGGGATAGCGCGACACCTTGCGATACTGACGTATATCGGTAGTGCTGTCCAGCCAGGCTGCCGCCTTCCGTTGAAAAGTTTCCTTGCCTATACAGGGTCTTCTGGTTCCAGCCAAAGCTTATCGAGGTCACATGGTCTCGGTTCTGATCGCGACGACCCTGGCTATAGCTGCCGGAAATGCTCTGCCCGGACTTTGTATCGAGCCAGAAATCCGGACTGACATTGTCGTGGAAAAAGCCGCCTGTATGGTGGTCGTAGTGCTCAGCGTTTACCTCCACACCATAGTCGTCGATCCAGCCTGTATCGAAGTGGTTTTTCTGCCGAATATTCAGTGAAGCGCCGCGCAAGTCGGTCTCCGGCACATAGCCAAGGTTGCTCACAAAATTCGGGCCGATATCCGTAGCGCTGATCGTGTATCCGATCTGCCCCGGCTGAGGACGCGAATTGAACCTGAGATAATCCGAGCTGTCCCGCTCTTTCCCGCCCGACCATGACGGGGTATGATTCGCCTGTAATGAGTAGAGCCTCGGGCCGCGCTCGATCCCAACCGTGCCTGCCAGACGCGCTACGGTATTCGATGGCATGCCCTGCTCCTGATCCGATGCAAAATCGATTTCGGCCTGGCTGAAATTGCCCAGATCCTGGTTCAACCGCACCACGGCGGCGTCTTGCCGGTCACCCTTCCACATTGACGTCCCCAAAACGCCAATCGTAGTCCCACCCTGTTTGCCTGCGACTTTCAGGCCCCCATCGAACTCGTCGATGCGCCGTGAGTAAAAGACGTCCTGTGCTGGAAAAAACCCGGAGCCTTCCGCGAAGAATGGCCTCTGATCGCTGAGAAACTTCTCGGTGTAGGAGAAGTTCACATCGGTAACATCCTGTTCGATATTGCGGAAATCCGGAAAGAGCGAAGCCAGACCGGTAATGGTCGTTGAAAGCGGATATTTGACATCCATACCGATGCGGTTCGATGTTCCCTGTCCAGCCGTCGTAAGGCTGTATGGGAGAAAAATCGGACGCGGTTTAATATCCGGCAGGGCGAACCCGGTGAAGTCGCTGAGGTAGAGCGCCTCCTGGCTGTAGTCGCTGATCCATCCGGCCGGCGGCAGATACGGCCATGCCGTTGCCGACGACTCCCTGACCTGCTTGCGAAAGAGACCGATCCCAAAGGACCGAGTTCCATGGGGATACCGCAGCAAAGCAAACGGAATGCTGATCTCGCATGTCCAGCCATCTTTCGTCCGCTTCGTCGCCGCCTGCCAATCACCTGCCCAGACGATATTATCGGCGGTGCCACCCTCAAGGAACTGCTTCTGCGTTCCACGTGGCGTCACAAAGAACGACGATAAATTGCGCCGGCTGCTCTGGCTGTCGATATCGATATTGATCTGATCATCCTGAAAGATGCCGTCGCTGTCCCGTGTCGTCTCCCGGGCTGCAATCAGTTCAGGGTGCGAGTCGAGGCAGTTAAACGCAAAGTAGATCCGCCGGTCGTCCGCGCAGATCCACGTCTCAGTCTGATCCACCACCGGAGATGTCCCGCCCGATCGGTAGAATCCGGCCGCATGGGTCGCCGTGCGCCAGCACGCATCGTCGATCACGCCGTCGATCTTCGGCGGCGTATCCGTGTGAGCGATCACGATCTGCGACCGCTTCCATTCTCCTGACGGCGTGAGGGGATTGGGAATACTATGAGCAAGGAGTGGAGGTTCACTGGCGGCTGAATCGGCAGGTTTACCAGGATCGGCAAATGCAGCGCAGCAGATGATAAGCAGGCATAAGATTGCAGACAAGAACAGGCTGGCGCGGCGTATGATCGCCTGCATCAGCGATCTATACGATGAGAGCATGGGTCACCGTTCGACACAATCCCAATGTTCTCCTGCCAGAAGGATACTGCTACGCCGTCTGTGATCCAGGATATGATCGATCTCACGAGGAAATATTCCTAAAATCGACGATATTCCTGAACAGGAATATCGTCGATTTTAGGAATATCACACTCAATTTCCCCTAGGCGCGCCTCAACCATCGCGACAATCTGCGCTACCTTGTCCGGTATCCACTCAGCCCGCCTGCCGCTCTGCACGCTGATCCATATCTCGTGCCGGCTTTCGGACACTGTGATCTCAAGCGTTCCGGCCTGCGCCGGCATCTTATAGTGCCAGTGAATTGCTCCGGGATATTTTGCCAGGCTGCCGCGAAGGCCTTGGACCAATCCCAGTTCCGTACAGGCGGCCTCGATGATTGCAGGCGCTGCACTCCAGTCGACTTTCGAAGGCGTCTTAATGTGTCGAATTTCCACAGTGCATTCATCCCCAAGGTGTTTGCAGGTCCGTTGAGACTCTGCCGGCTATCATATACGCCGGAACGGCGCGCATCTACTGCGTGTTGAAAGTCATATTCGATTCTGATATTGGAGACAGCAATTGAAGGTGTTAGTTTGCAGCGAGGGCTTTCCGGAGGCGGCACGGCGTTTGCGGGGTCTGCTGCCGGCTCATGATGTGGCGGTGTGCGCCGCCGGGGACATCAATAGGGCGGCTGCAGATGCGGACATCCTCATTCCCACGATGACCAGGCTCGACGCGGACCTCATTGAGTCCCATCGCTTCGGACTGATCATGCAGTATGGAGTCGGCCTCGAAGGTGTGGACATCGACGCCGCCACGCGCGCCGGGGTGTGGGTGGCGCGCGTGCCGTCGGCGGGAACCGGCAATGCCGAATCGGTGGCTGAACATGCCGTGCTTCTGATGCTGGCTCTATCGCGGCAATTGCCGCAGGCCCAGGCAGCTCTTCGATCACGCGCATGGGGACAGCCTGCCGGAGCGGCTCTTCTTGGCAAGACAGCATGCATCGTCGGGCTTGGCGACATTGGAATGGCTCTCGCCGTGCGCCTCAAACCTTTCGGCCTTCGCCTGACTGCCGTGCGCAAGCATCCGGAACATGGCGCTGGGCATGGAACCGGAATAGATCGCGTCTACGGAACGGAACATCTGAAAGAGGCCGTGCGCGATGCCGATTATGTAATCGTCTGCGTCAAATACGATGCGAACGTCCACCACCTCATCGACGCCGGTGTCATGTCGGCCATGAAGCCGGGATCATTCCTGATCAACATCGCTCGAGGCGGCCTCGTGGATCACGAAGCGCTGACACAGGCTTTAAAGAGCGGCCACCTTGCAGGCGCAGGCCTCGATGTGTTCTGGCAAGAGCCAGTCGATCCCGATCATCCTCTTTTCTCCGAGAACGTGCTGGCTACCCCGCATATCGCCGGTGTCACCGACGCTTCCTACAGCACCATTGCCGAAGTCGTTGCAGAAAACGTCCGCCGCTATGCGCGCGGAGAAGAACTGCTGCATACAGTGAATGAGCCCTCCTCGCCGCGATATATGCCGGCGAAGAGGGATTGAACAATCGGCAGTCGCGTCACACCACCACTTCCACAGGAGGCAGCGATAAGGGCACGTCCAGTACGCTCACCGAAACCTTATCCAGGCCGCCCACTCTCAGGTTGTGCCGCTGGCTGTCGTCGCGCTCCGGGTAGTCGGAGCGGCGATGCAGTCCGCGGGTCTCTTTCCGCTCATGCGCGGCAGAGTAAATCCACCTCCCGGCCGCAACAAGCGATGCGGCTTCGCGGGATTTGAGGACCTCACGAGCGGTTCCGCCGGACAGGCCTTCGCAAACGCCGTCCCACGCGCTGTTCAGCGTATCGAGAGAGGCCTGGATCGCCGGACCATTGCGGAAGTAGTTCTTTTCCAATGGCAGCACTTCATCCTGAGCCGTCTTTATTACCTCACGCGCCCCGAGTTGCGCGTGGTGTTGAGGACGAACGCCTGCTCTGCCTGCAGGACGCGCAGTACGAGCATGCTTCGTTTCACCGACTTCTTGCGAGAACGCGGCAGCGCTTCGGCCGGACCACTCTCCGGATGCGACACACCAGGCGATTGCCGGACCAGCGCCGCTGAGGAAGGCGCCGGTAAGCTTCGTCCTATCTGTAACATCCCCGGCAGCAAAGAGGCCTGGAACAGAGGTAGAACAGCCATTTCCCACCGCAAGGCCTCCGGAAGCGCGGACAGTTCCTTCGTATGTAAGTCCCGTCGGCCAGAGGGTGTCGAACGGGTTTTTATCCTGGCGCACGAAGTACTGGTAGAAATTCGGAACGTTCCGGATGACATTGTCCCAGTTCTCAGGCTTGGCCTTGTCTAGAACGGTGTAAACACGGCGGCCTTCGATCAAGGCTTTAGCGACATTGGGCACGGCAAACCACGACGGCAGCGGATCGAGGCGTTCCCCGTTCTCATCGAAGATATGCCCCTGAAAGAACATGCCGCCCTTGGTCGAGTTTCCATTCAGAGGCGCAAGGCCATAGTGCCCGGAAAACTCCATGCCGATCATATCCACACCCGCTTCGGCGGCGATCAGGTAGCCATCGCCCGTAACGCCGTTTGTGCCCATTGCGCCGGAAAGGAACGCGGTGCCGCCCGTCGCAATAATGACCGCTCCTGCGCGCACTGCCCAGGTCTCATCGGTCTTGCGGCTCACACCGGCCGCGCCCGCGGCAACGCCGTCGTCCGTGAGCAAAAGTTCGATGGCCGGACTGTGGTCAAGGATCTTTACCTTGTGCTCAACAAGCTTCTTTCTGAGAAACGCCATGCTGTTGGCATTCTGATTTGAGCAGATCGATCCGTTGCCATACCCCCACTCCGCCAGGCGCGTGAAGCATCGGTAGCTCTCCTGCAACACTTCCTCAAGAAACGGGATGTTTGCCAACCCTTCCGTTTCGGGATATCGAGCGCCGAGGACACCTGCGCGCTGCTTGGGATCGCCGGGAAGGATATAGTGTCCACCACCGCCATTGGCGGCAACTACTCCTGCCGTGCCTACCCAGCCTTTCTCCGCAAGAACGACACTCGCTCCGGCAAGACGCGCCGACAGCGCCGCCCATGCGCCCGCAATCGAACCGCCTATAACGAGCACATCTGCCTGCAGCGTCCTGTCATAGATCCCGTTTGTCAGCCTGGATCCTGTGTCTGTAATACTCATTCAACAAAACCTCTCGGCGGCATTATTCCGCTGGAATCAGCTCCGCAAAGCCTTCGGGATGCGCCTCCGCAAATGGGGAACGGGCATGATCGGCATTGGGTCCACCGGGCGAATAGCTGGAGACGCGATGGGCATCGCCGGGACCGCCCGGCGCGCCCCGGAATATGGCGGGCAGAGCGCCGGGCGGAGGCGCTTCCGGAGTAGCTCCAGGCTGCCGTTTGTCCCAGCCAAGGGACCTGCGGAAACTTCCAAGCCGCCCGCTGTTCACAAGGCTTTCAAGATCGATTACCGGATCAGGCGCAGGGATCGGAGAGACATACAGTGCATCCACGGGGCAGTAAGCTTCGCACAGATAGCACGTCACGCAGTCGTCCTGACGAGCGATCTCCGGAATATCCCCGGTTTCGCCGTCAAAGACATCGTTTGGACATACCAGCGCGCATTTACCACAGCTGATACATCGATCGGCAAGAACTACTTCAATCATCGAGTGTGACTTCCTGAACAATGGAACGACAAAGTTAATTTCCTAGTTATACCCTGATATTACTATCTTTTTCTATCAATATGATATCAGGCAGGAAAAGCATGGGAAAAGCAAGGCGAGTTTATCGTTGCTTTCGCCGACTCTTCTTCCAGAGCGTCAATATAAAGCCGAAGCACAATATGCTGATTGCCATAAAAATGAACCCGCCAGCGACTGCGACACTTGCCGGTTCACTGGACATATTCCCTGTTTTATCCGGGTACATATAAATCGCATCTGGTCCATTCGTTAACAACAAAGAGAGAGAAAGTCTGAGTTCAGCAGCGCTCGCGCAAAGGGTCGCAAATCCAATAAGGGTCAACAGAGCCATCTGTCCCCACAGACCCAATTGATGATCCCCATTAGATCCGGATGAAGGAGCTGCCGGAGAATATCCCTGCCGCATCCCCTTTGCAGATACCGAAGCAAGTAAACTCGCAGCTTCCATGTCATCAGGGTTGACCTGCAATAGCGATCTCAATATCGCTTCGGCCTTACCGACTTCACCAACCTGCATTGCAGATCGTGCCGCGGCCATGGTTGCAACGCGATCTGCAATATCGGATTCAAACATCTTAGCGCCTCTCACCTTGGGACGAATCAGTATCACAAAAGTAAAGGATTAAGTTAGTTCAATCGAATCGCCCTACCGAGATACTCTCTTCACTTTCGAAGCTCGTCAACCTCTTGGACACAGCGTGAACAAAAAAGTGGCGAGTCGCTCAAGTTTACAGCTATGGTCCAACTTTCATGATGCCAACTGTGTCGTCTTAATTGCTTGACTTCACCCAGCAGCAAAAGTATACTTCTTTATATAATCAATTTTGCTATAGTAAAACTTACTTTAACAAGTTAAGTAGACGAATAGAGGCCGCCGCAACTATTCTGGTTTGCGGCGGCCTTTGCATTTAGATTCATATTTTGATATGAATGAACACCACAGAGAGGAATTTCGGCAACCATGATGACAGCTAAACAAATTGACAGACACATATCTCCCCATGATCTGTCATGGGGAGATATGTGTCTGTTATTTCCGATCGCCGCTATTTCTGGTGATGCTTGAGGAAGTGTTCGACGATCGGCTGGACCGTCTCGCGTTCAGCAACAAGTTGAACGTGGTTCAATCCCTCGAAGACATGAAGCCCTATGCCTGCGGCTTCGATATCTGCCTGCCGCTCTCGCAGCCTTGCAACCGCGTTTCCGTCCTGCGTTCCGGTCAAAACAAGGGTTGAGGCCCGGACATCTTCGGGCTCGACAACCGGCCAATCCGCCGCAGCTTTCAAACGAGCGCGGGCAACATCGAAGTCGGTGCGTTCTGCCGTCTTTCGCTGGCGATCATCGATCCCGTTCCAATTGCCTGTGCTTCGAGCCGCTTCCAGCTTATCGACATTGTCGAGACGCGCCTCCACAATCTCAGGCGTAAAGATCTTTCCAAAGTGTGTGCCGGATGCGATTGCCGCAGCGACACGCGGTGAACGAGCGGCAAATTGCAGAGCCACTCCTCCACCGAACGACCATCCCCAGATCGCCGCCTTCGGAATCTCGGCCTTGTCGAGAAGGGCATGGAAATCATCGATATAACTAGTGATTGCATGGACCTCCGACCACTTGACCGCCTGGCTGTCGCCAGCGCCGCGGAAGTCGGGGGTAATCACCGTATATTGCTGCGAGAGAGCCTCCACCCAACCATATTTGCGCCAGAGTTCGCGATACTCGCTGAGACCATGCAGCAGGACAACGCCCGGGCCTTCGCCCTGTATATCGAACGCAATTCGCGCTCCGTCACGCGAGGTAATGTATTTCGTGCTCATTTTGTTTCTCCTTTGGGATTTAAACCAGGGCGGGAATGCGGGCAGGTTCGCATATCTTCCAGGCACAATTCATGGCGTATTCACGATGAATGCGCCGTTCCATAATTGGGGTGCCACTGTAGGAAGCGACGCTCAAGGACTTTGGCGAACAGGTCGGCAATCTTGCCGAGAAGAGCATAGATCACGGTGCCCAGCAACACGATATCGGTGCGCATAAACTCGCGCGCCGTGTTAGTCATAAAACCGATGCCCGAGTCGGCCGCAAGCCCCTCAGCGCCGATCAACACAAGCCACATCGTGCCGAGCGCAAAGCGCAGCCCGACGATAATCGAGGGAAGCGCTCCCGGGAAGATAATGCGCCGAAACAATGCCCACGGACCAAGGCCGTAGACACGCCCCATCTCCTTGAGGTTGACATCGACGGTCTTGATTCCATGATAGGTGTTGAGATAAAGGGGAAAGAAGACGCCCAGCGCAACCAGAGTAACCTTTGCCTCTTCGCCGATCCCAAGCCACAGAATCACCAGCGGAATGAGAGCGAGGCTCGGAATGGTGCGAAACATCTGGACAGGACTGTCCAGCAATCCCTCGGCAAGCGCCCAAACGCCGTTGATCAGGCCAAGCAGGAACCCTATACTGCCCCCGATCAGGAGGCCGGTCAACGCGCGGCCGGAACTGATCTCGATATTACGAAGCAGGTCTCCTGAGCGCCATAACTCGGCGCCCGCATGAAACACCACAGTCGGCGCGGGCAGAACACGCGCTGGTATCCATCCAGCTGTCGCGCCGAACTGCCATATGGCGAGCAGCAGTACAGGCACCACCCAGGGCTGGATCGATTTCCAGGAAATGGGCTGTTTCTTGATTGCCGCCGGGCGAGCGCTCTTAAATGCCGGCTGATATGTTGTGCGGCCAGCCGCGTTTTCCGTCTGTATACTCAATATCTATCCTCCGCTTATCGCCCTGGCGACTGTGCCGCCTGCACAGGCTTTTGCCCACCGGAATCCGGTGTAATGAATGCGTACTGTTCGGGAGTTAACGTGCTCTTGAGAACGTCAATCTTGATTGTGAATATGTTCGAGGATCTGCTCACGTAGGGAGACAAACGCAGCCGATGCCCGGTTGCGCGGCCGTTCGAGCGGCACATACAGGTCCATGGCAACCCGCCCCTCGTCGAGCAGGATCACGCGGTCAGCCAGCGCCACTGCCTCTTCGGCATCGTGTGTGACGAGCAGAGTGGTGAATGCATGCTGCTGCCATAGCCGCTCGATCAGCTTTTGCATATCACGCCGCGTCAAGGCGTCCAGAGCGCCAAGAGGCTCATCAAGCAGGAGGATCTCCGGGTGACTTGCAAGCGCTCTGGCCAGCGCAACCCTCTGCCGCTGCCCTCCGGAAAGCACGCTTGGCCAGTCCTGAGCGCGGTCCTGCAGCCCTACGTCGCGCAGCGCCTCTTCCGCAGGCGTCTTCCATGCCCCGGTAAGGCCAATTCCCACGTTCTCCAAAACCCGCTCCCACGGCAGCAGGCGCGCATCCTGAAACATAATCCGGGCATCACGGTTGACGCCCCTCAGCCCCTCACGCCGCACCCAGATTTCACCGCTGGTAGCCGCTTCCAAACCGGCGAGCAGCCGAAGCAAGGTGCTCTTTCCGCAACCACTGCGGCCGATCACTGCAACAAACTCGCCCTGGGCGATCTCCAAATCGAGATTGCGAAGCACTTGCCGGTCGCCAAAGGCTTTGGATACGCCGTGAACCTGAATATGTGGAAGCAGCAGCTGCGATGCAACATTTCGCGTTGCTGGAGCGCGCTCCAATGTGAACGATGGGGACGCCATTTCAAATATCTCCGTTCCGGGTGAGAACCCGCGCTGCCGGTATTCAGCCGGCCATCCGCTTATCGAATGATCTCCTGCACAACATTCGTCTTGCCGTTGGAACCGAAATATCGAAAAATATCGGCTGCAGTGAGTTCAGGGGGAACAATCGAGGCGGCGGACTTCTCGCGTTCGATCAATGGGAACACGCCCTCCGCAAAGTGATAGGCTTCCTCCAGATGGGGATATCCGGAGAGAACAAAGGTGCCGATACCCAGCTCCGTATATTCTTTCATCCGCTGGTAGACCGTCTCCGGCGAGCCCACGAGCGCCGTGCCGGCGCCACCGCGCACCAGGCCGATACCGGCCCACAGGTTCGGGCTGACCTCTAGTGAGTCACGCCGTCCACCATGCAGGGCGAATATGCGCTGCTGCCCCACGGATTCGGATTCGGACATACGCTTTGCGGCCTGCGCGATCTTCTCATCGCTCAGGTAGCGGATCAAATTATTGGCGGCCGCCCACGCTTCGTCATCCGTCTCACGCACGATGACCTGGAGCCGAATGCCATATCGAAGGGTGCGGCCATGGGCGGCAGCTCTCCGCTTTACCTCGCCGATCTTCTCGGCCACCTGCGCCGGCGGCTCGCCCCAGGTCAGGTAAACGTCCACATGCTTCGCCGCCACTTCCAGAGCCGCAGGCGATGAGCCCCCGAAATACAATCCCGGATATGGCGGCTGAACCGGGCGAAACTGCTGCTGCGCCCCCTCGATCTGCACATGCTTGCCTTTGAAGGTGATCTCTTCTCCACGCAGGATCGCTCTGAGCACGGTCAAATACTCGTCGGTATGCTCATAACGCTCGTCGTGCCCCAGGAACACGCCTTCATTCTCCAGTTTGCCTCCACCTGTGACGATATTTAAGAGGATGCGTCCCCCTGAGATATTGTCGAAGGTCGAGACCATTCGGGCGGCAAGCGCCGGTGGGAGGATCGAAGGGCGGTGCGCCACCAGGAACTTGAGCTGTGTGGTGTAGGCGATCAAGGATGTTGCGACGATCCATGGATCCTGCTTGAGTCCTGTTCCCAGCAGCATGCCCTCATAGCCAAGCTGATCCACCGCCTCCGTAATCTGCCGCAAATAACGGTGTGTCGGCCGGCGCTGCCCGATCTCCGTCCCGAGATAGCGCTCATCCCCTTGCGTCGGCAGATACCAAAATACGTGCATGAAGTTCTCCTTTACGACACTGCCAGAGCTTTTTCACGCCGGGATCTGGCGCCTGTCGGCTCACTCTGCAGGCTGTGCGAGCTTGTTGCCAGCCCTGTATGCACGCCTGTGAAACCGATAGGAAGCTCCGGCGGCCGCGCAATCGAACCGCTTGCCACATGATTGACATGATCCAGAGGGAGAAGCGGAAAGACCAGTTCGGCAAAGCGATAAGCCTCTTCAAGGTGCGGATACCCGGACAGCACGAACGTATCGATGCCGATCTTCTCATACTCGCGCATGCGCTCGGCGACCGTTTCCGGATCGCCCACCAGCGCTGTACCGGCTCCACCGCGCACCAGGCCGATGCCGGCCCAAAGGTTCGGACTCACTTCCAGGTTGTCACGGCGGCCGCCGTGCAGCGCAAACATGCGTTGCTGCCCCACCGATTCCGATTTCTCAAAGTTGGCGGCAGCCGCTGCGATGGCGTCGTCGGTGACATACTGGATCAACTCATCCGCGGCTTCCCATGCCTTCTTCTCCGTCTCCCGCACAATGACGTGCAGCCGCATTCCAAATCGCACGGTTCGACCGAGCGCCTGTGCTCTCCGCCTCACCTCGCCGATCTTTTCAGCCGCCTGATCCGGCGGCTCACCCCAGGTCAGGTAGACATCCACATGCTTCGCGGCAACATCCAGCGCGGCGGGCGAAGACCCTCCGAAATACAGCGGCGGGTACGGCTTCTGGATCACCGGGAAGAAGGACTTGCCCCCCTTGATCCGAAGATGCTCTCCCTCAAAATTGACGTCATCGCCTCTCAGCAGCCCACGCCAGATCGTGAGGAATTCATCGGTGACTTCGTACCGCTTGTCATGGTCGAGGAAGACGCCTTCCTTCGCCAGATACTCCGGACTGTTGCCGGTTACGACATTGATGAGCAGGCGTCCGCCGGAAGCCCTATCGAATGTTGCTGCCATCTGAGCGGCGACGGCCGGAGTAATCACGGATGGACGGGCAGCAATAAGAAACTTGAGACGCTGCGTCACGGTGATAAACGAAGACGCCAGCACCCAGGCATCCTCGCAGCCGATGCCGGTGGGGAGCAGAGCGCCATAGTAACCGAGTTCATCAAGCGCCGTGGCAATTTGCCGCAGATAGGCGTGCGTCGATTCGCGCCGCCCGATCTGCGTAGCCAAATAGCGGCCGTCGCCGCCCGTTGGAAAGAACCAGAGAACATGCATCGGAATTCATCCTAATTTTCAATGCCGGTTCCTGCGCCCCAAAAGGCGCAGGAACCGGCTGCAGAGCTAGTTGCCGGCCGTATCGTCCAGGAAGAACCCGACGGAATTGACATTTTCGCTGCGCTTGTAGACGATATTCGTCGTGTCCGTAATGGGCAGGACCGTCAGCCCACTGGTGTCGGCGACACCGGTGTAGTTTGGGCTTGGCGCACGGACAAATTTCACATGCCCATCGGTGAAAGCATAGTTCGAGCCTCCGGCATGCCGCCCACGGGCAAGAACATGGGAGATGTTGTTATCGTGGTTAACGTTGGTATCCGAGAAGCCGCTGCCTCCAGCCGGAATCGGCGGATCAGCCGCGGTATCATTGCCCGCCGAGAAGACACGGGCGCCCGCGCCTTCCGAAATGATCACCTGATTGGCCGGATAGTTGATGCGCGACAGCGTACTGGGCGCAACACCGGCCAGCCCCCAGGGAGTGCCGGGCGCAAGAGCAGGAGATATGTTTTCGTTGATCACGTAACTGTATTGCGGGGTGCCGCCCGGCGACGTTGCCGATGTTCCGAAAGCGCCTACTACGGCGTAGTCAGGGCAGATATAGACATTGTCCTTCTTGGTTCCTGCCTGAGAGTTAGCATAGCCCTGCTTGATGTACGGCGTAATCTCTCCATACCAGTGCTGGCGGTTTTGAGCGACTCCGGCAGCATCAACGTACGTGGGATCGTTTGTATTGGCAGGCGGAAACGTCTCATCGTAATCCTGAACATATTCGACAAGAGCGGTGACAAGCTGCTTCTCATTCGAGGAGCACTTCGTCTGACGCGCCTTCTCACGGACCTGGGCAAAGACAGGAAAGAGAATGGCAGCGAGAATCGCTATGATAGCTATAACAACGAGCAATTCAATAAGAGTAAAGCCTCTTGCTTTAGAGGTGTTCATTGTTTTTCCTTTCGGCATCGAAACCGCCGGCGGTGATATTGCGAGTCACACCATTGGCGCTGGATAGTGTATTTGAGAACGGCTGAGACTGGAAAGACGCGCCTGTTATGCAGGATCGTCGAGAGAGTGAAGACGCTTTAGGCGCAACAACATTGGGGACAGAGACAGGTGGTGCAGGTGAGCATTCTTGTAAACCACATTATTCCCTTGTGGTCTATACCGGTATTCACTTGTGTTGATTTTATCATCATTTTGAGTCAAGCGCGACGCATTCAAAACGCCAAAGGCCAGCACTGCTCTACGGAGCATGCTGGCCTCAAGTGGTCGAGTGAGCCATTAACTACTTTTCTTATAGGAATACCGTCTTGTAAAGATATAGTACCCGTTCGATCTCATCTTGTCAACTGATTTGCTTAAGAAAATGAGATTCTTATTCTGCTTTTGTTTTGTAGTTTACATTAGCAATTGAGAAGCAAATATAACATACTACGAGGTAACAAGCTCTCCCTGACGCTCGGTTACCGTATCGATTGCAAATGGTGTAATTTCGGAACGATTTTGCAGCGTAAACTGATTGTGTGGCCGCTCAAGGCCGTAGTTCTCACGCAGTGTTTGCCCTGTGTACTCCGTGCGGAACAGGCCGCGCCGCTGCAGTTCCGGCACGACCTTATCGGCAAAGTCGCGCAGGCCGTCGGGCAGAAGCGCCGGCATGATATTGAAACCATCGGCTGCGCCGAGAGTGAACCACTCTTCCAGAGCATCGGCAACTTCGATAGGCGTTCCCGCAAAGGTGCGGTGCCCACGCCCACCCGCCAGCCGATGAATCAGCTCACGAATCGTCGGCTTCTCGCGATCAATCAAGTCGCGGATCAGCTTATAGCGGCTCTGACTGCCGTTAACTTGCTCGGCCGGCGGCAGTTCGGGAAACGGACTGTCCAGCGGATAGCTGAAGAGATCCAGTTTAAACAGCCGTGAAAATTGAGTAAGCGCCCGTTCCGGAGCGATCAGGTCATGCAGTCGCCCTTCCTTATCCACAGCTTCCGCATGGGTATCGCCAATAACGGGCGAAAAGCCTGGCAGGATCTGAACCTCCTCGGCACGGCGGCCATAATGATCGGCGCGCGCCTTAACGTCGGCGTAGAATTCCTGAGCTTCCTCCAGGGTCTGCTGCGCCGTAAAGATCGCTTCAGCCCAGCGCCCCGCGAAACTCTTGCCGCTCTCGGATGAGCCGGCCTGCACCAGCAAAGGATATCCCTGCGGTGGACGCGGCACATTCAAGGGGCCTTTCACAGAAAACCACTCTCCCTTGTGGTCGATCGCGCGGATCTTTTCGATATCCGCGTAGATGCCGGTTTCCTTATCCCGCACCGGAGCTTCGTCTTCCCAGCTGTCCCAAAGTTTCGTCGTCACTTCCAGGAACTCGTTTGCCCGGCTGTATCTTGAAGAATGCTCAAGATGCTGCTCACGGCTGAAGTTAAATGCCGACTGTTCATCGGCCGAGGTAACGATATTCCAGCCTGCTCTGCCGTTGCTGATGTGATCCAGCGATGCAAACTTCCGGGCAACATGGAAGGGCTCGTTATATGTGGTGGAAACCGTGCCGATCAACCCGATATGGCGAGTGACGGACGCCAGGGCTGAGAGAAGGGTAAACGGTTCCAAGCCGCCCTGACGCGAATAGGGCGATCCGCCATAATTCGAAAGCCCATCCGCTAGGAAAAGCGAATCGAGTTTGGCGCGTTCGGCCGTTTCCGCAAGGTCCTGGAAGTATCTAATGTCGATATGGCGGGCAGGTTCTGCATCCGGATGCCGCCAGGAAGCCTCATGATGTCCTGTGCTCATCATAAAGAGATTGAGATGCAGTTGTCGTTTCTGTTTGCTCACTGTCTGGTCTCCTGAGAAGGTAGAAGCCTCTCCCTCAAGCGCTGTTGCGCTTCTTCCCTCTCCGACCCACCAGTGGGGCTTATAGGAAAGGGATGTCCAAGGATCGCAGCCCAGACGACTCTATAGTGAACTGAGCTTATGATCTCAGGCTACGCACATGAAAGAGTCGTCTGGTTCACGACAATCGGACGCTCCTTTCCCCGTGGGAGAGGGGTAAGCCGCGACAGCGGCGGGGGGAGAGGATTCTTAGAATCACTATTCGATGCTTGCCTGCAGCGACGGCTGCAAAAGCGCATACTGTTGCGGCGTGAGGGCATTCTCCCGGACATCGAGATGCCTGGGGATCAGACCCATCTTAAAGAACGTATCGGCTTCCCTCTGCTGCAAGGCAAGGACATCAGCATCAATCGCGTGGTAATTCGTCGTTGTGCCCCGCCGGATAATCTCTTCTTCGGATGCCACATCCAGCCCAAGATTTGGAGCGAGAATGGCGGCTGCCTCATGCGGATGCTGCACGGACCAATTGCTGGTTCGCTTCGTCTCTTCCAGGGCAATCTTAATCAAATCGGGATGTTCCACCGCGAATGCCCGTCTGGCGATATAAAATCCGCCCGCCGTAACTTCCTGTGTGTCATCCGTCAGCAACCGCGCTCCGGTTTGACGCTGCGCGATCGTGACATAAGGATCCCAGGTCGTCCATGCATCCAGTGCGCCGCTGCTGAATGCCGCCATGGCGTCGGGCGGCGACAGATTGACCGGATGGATGTCCTTGTAGGAGAGACCGGCGTGCTCAAGCGCCTGCACCAGCCAGTAAGTGGATCCCGATCCCAGCTGAAAGGCTACCTTCTTGCCCTTGAGATCGCGTGACGAGCGGATCAGCGAATCCTTCGCCACCAGAAAGCCCACTGTTTCGCGTTTGCCGGGTGGCGTATTTGCGATGTAAACAAACGGATTGTTTGCCGCCTGAGCAAAGATACATGGCGTGTCGCCAACCGAGCCGATATCCACGCTATTCGCGCCGATCCCTTCCATAAGCTGCGGCCCCGCGGGAAAGTTCAGCCACTGGACACTCACACCTTGCGGGGCAAGCTTCTTCTCCAGATCGCCGCGCAGGCGCAGCAGGTTCATAGCGCCCTGTTTCTGGTAGCCGATACGAAGCACCACCGCCCCTGGTTTCCCCGGCGCGCTGCCGGAATCGGAATGCTTGCCGCAGCCCGTCATAAGGGCGCACAGGAGCGCCGATGCTCCCGCCAGCCACTTTGTTGTCGATATACCGGTTCTGATTATTGTCATCGTAAAGCTTTCTTCCAGAGTGATTCGTATTGGGAAATTCTGCGAATCCAGATGGGGCCGTCCGCTCCCGCGTAAACAAGCGCCCATCGCGGATCATGCGTCAATGTATGATAAAGCGGAGGATACCGGCGTTCAAACCGGGGATCGCGTCGGCGTCCCACGACACAATTCACACCATTGCGATCCAGATATGCCAGACCTTCATCGCTGCCTGTGAACACAGTTTGTGATGCCGCCAGGATTGCGTCGGGATAGGCGTTCAATCCGTCGATGAAGAACGTATTGCGATCTGCCAGCTTCCATTCTAGGTAAGAGGCATTGTTATAATCGTTGAAGATCCGCCCGGTAATCCTACGGCTCTTGAGAAAATCCACCTGACCTGCCGGAACTGCATCTGGACTGGCACTCTGCGAGGCAGCCGCGAAGGCAGCAAGGGGCGATCGCACGACACCATAGGCCAGCAGCGCCGCAATCGATCCGGCCGCCGCAAGAGTGACCAATCTTGCAGTTCGCTCACGCGCGGTATCGGCAGGATCCCATTCGGCATCGTCGGGGAGAATCTCAGGCCGATTGTCAATCCTCTCCACGCACTCAAGGAAAACGGTGAGCGAGATGATTGACGCAGCCAGAATATTGCGCCTCGCCAAAAGCATTGCAAAGACACCAAGCACCAACCAAAGCGCGTGTGCCCAGCGACGCTCAGGATTACGCAGCCATGCAGAGATTGCAAGCAGCGTCACCACGGCCGCAGCAGCAAGTGCTGGGATACTCATAAATGGATATTGCAGCGCCGGCGTCCATTCCTCAATACTGGCGAATACAGCCGGATTTACTGGAAAGAAGATGCTATAGTAGCGAATACCAAAAGGGGTTAGAATTGTCCCGATCCAGGCGGCGACGGCTAACTGAGCCCATCGCTTAACATCAGCGGATCGAGGGGTTTGTAAAGCTTCACCGGCAAACTGGAGAGCCAGAATACCGAGCCCCCAGATAACTCCCCCATGAAGATTAGCCCAAAGAGCAAACAGAGCAATAATCGGCAAAAGGCGGCGCTGCAAGAACTGCGCATTCTCAAGAGCAGATATATCTCTCCGCAAGCGGATCAATGCCTTCAGCAGCACGACAAGCGCAAGGTCGGAAAACAGCTCAGGGCGAACTTGAAACCGCGATGATCCGGCAAAGACGCACAGCCCTGTGGCGGCAACAACGAGAAGCAATTTCGATCCGGTCTGCCTGCGCGCAAAGAAGGGAATGGCAAACACAGCGATCAGGATTATGGCCTCAAGCACCAGCGCAATGCTTATCCCGGCGCTGTCCCCCACCCGCGCAATCCCGAATATCGCCGTTTCCGCCAGCCAGGAATGAGCGATCCACGACTCATGGGCGCTCCAGAGAAACAACGTGCTCTGCGGAATGGCATGATGCTCCACAATCCACCGGCCAACCGCCGCGTGCGCATAAAAGTCGCTGTCGGCCGTCATCGGCCTGATCGCCTCGGATACAATCAGTAAAGCAATCGCCAGAAACCAGAGTCGTTGCTGTGTCGCCGCCGATATAGCCGTCCTGCGATATGTCACCGCAGTCTGATCATGAGTTGTCGTCGTCGCCATCGTAAAATCGATCCCAGTGTCTGAAACGGCAAGAGGCCGGCGCAACCCTTTTCAGGGTCACGCCGGCCTCCAGTCGTCTAGTCAGCGATTATGCAAGTTTTCCTATGGACAAATTAATTATATTGAGATGAAGTATACACTCCATTCGTCGCAGAGTCAAGAGGCCGCGCAAGTTTTTTGTAAGCAAAAATATAAATAGCGCCCACCTAGCCGAAATGGACCTGTTCGATTCCTCTTCTTAACATACTTTATCCGTCATGGATACACATCCCGGAGCAGCCCCAGAAATCCACGGCCGGCCTCGCACAGATAGCGATCCTTTCGGTAAATAATAGCGGTCTTCCTGGTCAAGACAGGCATGCCTTCTACGGAGATGCGGCAAAATTCGCCTTTCGCGAGTTCCGCCGCAACGGCCGAATACGGAAGGAACGATGCGCCGAGGCCAGTGGCGACGAAACTCTTGATTGCCTCCACGCTGTCGCTTTCCATCTTGACGGTTACCGAGATGCCGGCCAGACCAAGGGCAGCATCGAGGTAGGATCGAAATCCGGTGCCTGGCGAAAACAGGATCAAAGGCAGCGCCGCAAGGTCGCGGGCGGCGATCGCTTTCTCTGCATACCGGTCATTCGCTGTCACAACGAATTCAATGCGCTCCTCAAACAGGGTAAGCGCCTCCAGATGCTCGTCCTGAACCGGCGATGTTACCAGTCCAATATCTATCTCCCGGTCCAGGGCAAGCTGGGCAATCTCCTTGCTGCGTCCGGTTCTCACAATCACGTCGACATGTGGATAGAGTTGCCTAAACTGGCGCAGCCAGTCCGGGAGACTGAATACACTGGTCGTAACCCCTGCGCCGAGCACAAGCTTTCCGGCGGCGCGGCCGGAAGCGTCTTCGATAACCCTCCTGCCGTCCTCCAGCATAGCAAGGCTGAGATCCGCATACCTGCGCAGGACCTCGCCCGCTTCCGTCAGCCGCATCCCGCGCGACGTGCGCTCGAAAAGGGTTGTGTTCAACTCACGTTCAAGACATTTGATTTGCTGCGTCACAGCCGGCTGCGAAAGGAATACCGCCTCCGACGCCGCCGTGACATTTCCGCATTCCGCGACTTTTAAGAAGCTTCGCAGCTGTGCGATTTCCATAAGGATTCCAATCATGGTTGTTTGCTCGTTAAGACCCCTCCTTGCGTCCTCCCCGAAGGGAAGGGACGTTCACCATTACGAAAGGCTTACTCCGCTTGGCAATTGCCAAGAAGTGGAACGCCATCGCAAGCCAGGACGCGCCCTCCTCGCCCAGAGAGCCCCCCCGGGGATAGGTGGGTCTTAACGAGCAAACGCCTACATGTTCTCGAATAGATCTCGTTGAGACACCATTCGTCCACATTATGGCTGATATCAAAACGATTAATTGGACTTATCGCGGCATCTGCCTCAAAATATATCCCGGCGGCCGATCTTATGCTGCCTTAGGATGAACTTGTGGGAGGATGATCTCATGCCGGTTACGATTGTCACGGGAGGCCAGTGGGGCGACGAGGGCAAGGGTCGCATTGTCGATATGCTCGCTGCCGAGGCCGATATTGTCGTTCGATGTCAGGGCGGCCCCAATGCTGGCCATACGATTGTAAACGACCTCGGGAAATTTGTGCTGCACACGGTGCCGTCCGGCATCTTTTCAGAGCGCAGCCGTTCCGTAATCGGACCCGGCGTGGTGATCTCGCCGGCCGGACTGGCCGCGGAGCTGCAGGAGCTTGCCGCAGCCGGGATCGATATCAGCCGTCTCCTGATATCGGAGCGCGCCCACCTGATCATGCCTTATCACAAGCTGTTCGAACACCTTGACGAGGAAGGGCACTCCGGAACGCTGCGTCTGGGCTCCACGAAACAGGGAGTCGGTCCGGCCTATGCAGATAAGGCTGCCAGAACAGGGATCCAGGCGGGTGACCTGCGGGACCTCTCAAGCTTTGCGCGCCGCCTGAAAGAGGTGCTTCCGATAAAGAACCGGATCATTGAGGGCGTCTACGGCAATTCGCCACTGAATGCGGACGACATCATATCCGCCATCGAGCCTGCAGCCGCTTTTCTGAAGCCGTTCATCGGGGACACATCCATTCCCCTGCACGACGCCCTCGGTTCCGGTAAGCGTGTCTTGTTGGAGGGACAGCTCGGCATGATGCGCGACCTCGACTGGGGCGCATATCCGTATGTGACATCGTCATGCCCGTCGCCGAGCGGAATGGTTGCCGGAGCCGGCATCCCGCCGCAGCACGTGGACAGAGTTATTGGCATCGTCAAGGCATATACGTCGGCAGTCGGCGAAGGCCCGTTCCCTACGGAGTTGCTGAACGAAGACGGCGACTGGCTGCGTAAGCAAGGCGCGGAGTACGGCGCAACAACCGGCCGCCCACGTCGATGCGGCTGGTTCGATGCCCCTGCCGTCTCCTGGGGTTCACGGATAGGCGGCTTTACGGAGATCGTGATCACCAAGCTGGATGTGTTAACCGGACGGGAGACGATCCCAGTCTGCACCGGCTACACACGCGCCGGACAGCCGGTTTCGCGATCTGAAGCTGCTTATGGTTGGCAAGATCTGCAGCCTATTTACGAGACGAAACCGGGCTGGAGCGAGGATCTGGGTAATTGCCGGTCAATGGCGGACTTGCCGATCGCGGCACAGGATTATGTGGCTTTCCTGGAAGAACAAATACCAGCGCCGATAAGTATGGTCTCGGTAGGGCCGCAGCGCGATGCCATTATTATGAGAGCATAGAGGGAAGTCTCTTCTCATGCCAAAATAGACTACCATGATGAAGAGTTCAAAGGTTAACGAAGCATACGCCGAGCTTGGGCGAATTGCCCGCGGCCCTATCGACGACGCAGCCATCATCAAGATCCGTAAGGCGATCATGGGGCCAGTGAGCTTTATTGTGGCTCAAGCAATCGAGGTCGTGTCTGAGAATAGCCTCCATGAGCTTGTACCAGAGATGATTACGGCATTTGCGAGGTTTGTCGAAGACGGCGCTAAGGTAGATAAGGGCTGCCGGGCGAAGACGGCGATTGCTAAGTGCCTGAATCAGTTTGAGTATATCGGCGATGAAGTGTTTCTCATCGGCGCATACCACATCCAGATGGAGCCGGCGTTCGGTCCTCCGGAAGATACGGCAGTCGAGCTGCGCTCCATCTCAGCATCGGCTATCGCCCGTATCAATCATGTCGAAGCGCATTATATCCTCGCCGACCTCCTTGCCGATCAGGAGGCCGGCGTGCGTATTGCCGCAATAAAAGCGCTCGCATTCCTCGGCACATCCGAAAGCGACGTAATGCTGCGCCTCAAGACGATCGTCGGCGATGCCAACGACGGCGTCATCGGCGAGTGTCTTCTCGGTCTCATGAAGATGGCTCCCACTCGATCGCTGGAATTCGTCAAGCGATACTTCAACGGCCATGGCCAGGTGGCTATGGAAAGTGCGGCAATGGCTGTGGCAGGCTCACACCTGCCCGAAAGTCTCGATATCTTGAAAGAACTCTGGGAGGATCAATCCTACCTGGGCCGTCAGGCCCTTATCCTGCCGATCGCCCTTATCCGCACCGATGCCTCCTTCGAATATTTACTTGAGATTCTTAAGACTGCTGATCGCCAAACAGCGATCGAAGCCATACCGCACCTTCGTTTATACAGCGCTGAACAGTACGAGACCAGAGTTCGCGACGCGGCAAAGAAGCGAAAAGACGCGCGAATTATCGCGAAGGTCGAAGAAGAGCTTGCGAGGGACTAAGCCCCGCCAGTTATATACTGAGAATAGTCTCATTCTGCTGCCGCTTCATTCGCAATTTGTGAGTGAAGCGGCTTTTTCTTCCTACTGCTCCAAAAATCCATCACCCAAGTAAATCGGTTCAACCTTCCATATTATTACTATGTAAGCGCCATCACTCCCATGTGAACTATATTCAAATATTGTTAAATACAACGGACTTTCTTCATGATTGCACAGTAAAATGAGACTGTATGTCAACGGCCAATGCCATATCATGGTGATATCATTCGACTCGTTGACTGAAAGAAACTCCCCGATGTCCAAATTTATCTCGTCGATCAAAGGCGCTCTTAAAGCTCACTTATTGCCACGACAGGCAGCCGCAATCTTGGCTCTTGCGGCACTCAGTATCCTGCCGTCGACCGCGCAGGCATCCTCCGCAACGTATCTTACGACTGACACATCCACACAGGGAAATTGGAAAGGCATCTATGGCGGCGATGGTTACAATGTCGCCGGTGACGTCAGCTCCAATAACCCCAGCGATCCCAGTTATGCGGCCACAAACATCTCAGGCGCATCCACAAAGCTGATCTCCGCAAACTCCACCGATGTCCGCGCTCTCAAGGCAGCGCTGCCGGCAAGCACGACGCGGGTTGCCGCTTACCTATATTCATCGACAGCACTGACGCTCGATGTCAACGTTACCGATCAGAATCCTCATAAAATCGCGCTGTACATGGCCGACTGGACGGGTACCTCTCTCACACAAACAGTCACCATCAAGGACGCCGTAACGGGAGCGACGCTCAGCAGTAAGCCGGTTTCGGCCTTTACAAATGGTGAATATCTGGTGTGGCAAATCCAGGGGCATGTCTCGATCAGCATTGCGAAGAGCGGGACATCCACAACCGCCGTTCTCGGAGGCATCTTCTATGACTATCCCGGCCCGGCCGTTTCAAAGATCTTAGTCTCGCCGCCATCCGCCTCGGTGGCAACGGATACCGACAAACGATTTACGGCAACCGCACTTGATCAGAACGGCAACCCTCTGACAACGCAGCCGTCGTTCACCTGGACGGTTTCAGGTGGAGGAAGCATTCTGCCCAGCGGGGTCTTCCAGGCAGGTCTTGTAACCGGCGGCCCGTTCACAGTGACCGCAACTTCCAGCGGCGTCACCGGCAAGGCCAAAGTCTACGTTTCAAGCACCCACAACGTGACGTTCGGCACGCCGACTTCCCTGGATGCAAGCGTCAATATCGGCTCCGATGCGGTCGATCTCGACGGCGATGGGCATTTGGATCTCTTCGTTCAGACTCAGAACGGCAATATCATCATCTTTTACGGCAAGGGAGATGGGACATTCACACGGGCGGATTATCCTTACACGATAGCTAACCTGAACGGCAATGTTGCATTTGGCGACCTCAAGAACAACGGTCAGACGGACATCGTGGTCGCATCGGGAGCCACGGTAACGATTCTCATGAATCTCGGCAGCCGGACCTTTGCGGCTCCTGTTAGCTACGCGGCATCTCCCAACAATACCAACGCCATCGCGATCGGGGATTTCAATGAAGATTCCGCACCCGATATCGCGGCGGTCGGCTCAACCAACAACGATCTGGAAGTGCTCTTAAACTTCGGCGACGGGAAGTTCGATGCCCCGACCAGATACGATATTCCGACCGTCTACAATGGTTATGCCGTGGGGCTCGTGGCGCTTGATTTTGACTCGGATGGGCATCTCGACCTGGCGGCCTCCGAGGAAAACGAATTCTCTTCGGCCATGACATCGACCTTCCTGGGCAACGGCAAGGGTGGCTTTACCCTCGCTCCGAAATCCACGCAGTTGCTCGGCGGCGGCTCTCTCATCGGCGTCGACCTCAACAATGACGGCATTGAGGATATTGCGACTTCGGATCACTGGGCTAATGTGCCGCGATGGGGGCTCAGCAACGGCAAAGGCGGTTACTCGCTGATCGCCAGCCAGGTTGGCGCCGGCTACTCGCAGCGCATCCGCGCAGGCGACTTCGACGGTGACGGCTTCCAGGACTTGATCCAGTCGTTCGATACCGTCAATCTGCTCTACGTCAACAACGGCGACGGCACGTTCCCGGAAGGTGTTCACTACAGCTTCAACGCCAGGCAGCCGATCTCCGGCGACTTTAACGAGGACGGTCAGCCCGATCTGGTGGTATGGAATATCAACAATCTATACTTCTACCCGAACACGACCAATCCGGCTCCGACCATTACGAATATCCTGCCCGGCGGCGCGGCTGTAGGCAGCGGCGCAACAACTCTCGTGGTGCAGGGGCACGGTTTGCTCAAGCGGTCTGTGATTTACTGGAACACGACGGCTCTTGCAACGACATTCGACTACCTCACCGATACGCTGACCGCTCACCTGACAGCAGCACAACTCGCATCGGCAGGCACAGCGTCGGTGACGGTCAAAACGTCCACGCCGGGCGGCGGAACATCGAACGCCGTTCCGTTCTATATCGGCAAGACACCGACCTCGATCAAGAGCACGCCGTCCCCGGTTACCGTAAACACCGGCGCATCCGTGCAGCTTACAGCCACAGTACTGGATCAGACTGGTGTCGCATTACCCACACAGCCCACGATCACATGGAAGACATTCGGCAAGGCAAACACGATCACGCCGGAAGGATTGTTCTCGGCAGGCAACACCCAGGGCATTTTCACCGTCAAAGCATCGTACGGCGACCTTACCGCCATTTCGCAGGTTAAGATTACGGACTTCAGCCTTTCGGCCAGCCCGCAATCCCTCACGGTAACTCAGGGCGGAAGTAGCGCGAGCACGATCTCCGTAAGCGGCGACTTTACGGGGCAAGTAATGCTGACTGCATCCGCGCTTCCGGCCGGCGTTGTCGCGACATTCCAGCCCGGCTCCACAGCAACGACCAGCAAGGTAACCTTCACGGCAAGTTCCACAGCGACGCTCGGGACAGCCAATGTGCTGATAACAGGCGTTGCTGACGGCAACCCTCAAACCACCGTTATCGCCCTTCAGGTCATTGCCAAGGTAATCCCGCCGGTTCCAACAAATGTGGCAGCCACAGCCGGAGACCAGTCGGTAACCGTCTCATGGTCGGCCTCCGCCAACGCAAGCAGCTACAGCGTCTATCAGTCATCCGGCGGATCGGCCTATGCTCTTGCAAAGACGACGACCGGCACATCCGTAACAATCACAAACCTGGCCAACGGCACAGCCTACTCCTTCGAAGTGGCGGCTGTAGGAACAGGCGGTCCATCCGCCAAATCCGCTCCTGCAACGGCAACGCCGGTCGGCGTATCTATTACGGCCGGTCCGACGGCGACACGCAGCGGCACGACGGCGACGATCAAGTGGACTACCAACATCCCGTCGGCATTGCAGGTGGACTACGGCACAACCACATCCCTGGGCACTACCGTATCAAGTGCGACATATGTCACGGCCCATAGTATCACACTGACCAGCCTCAGTGCAGCCGGCACGTACTACTACAAGGTTACGTCCACGGACAATGTCACCACGGCGACATCTGCGGTTAAAACCCTTGCGCCGGTAGTGCCTCCGACCATCACCTCCTTCACGCCGGCATCCGGCCCGGTGGGGACAACCGTCACTATCACAGGCACAAACCTGACGGATATCACATGGGTCAAGTTCAACGGAACCGTTTCCGGCTCGGTAATACCCGTCTCCGCCACATCGCTTAAGGCGGTAGTGCCTGCCGGAGCAACAACAGGAAAGATCTCCATAATGACGCCCGGCGGCACAGCCACCAGCGCCGCGTCATTCACCGTAACAACGTCGGCCCCGACGATCACCTCCTTCACGCCTACATCCGGCCCGGTTGGAACAAAGATCACGATCACCGGAACCAATCTGGGCACCACAACGACGGTCAAGGTCAACGGAACTGTGGCAACTTCCGTAACCGTGTTATCCGCAACCTCGGTTACGGCCATCGTCGCCACCGGATCGACCACCGGCAAGGTCGCCCTGGCGACACCGACCGGCTCAGCGACAAGCGCCGCTGTGTTCACACTGACGACAACAGCTCCGGCATTGAAGACATTTGCGTTCAGTCCGGCGACAATCAAGGCCGGAGCTTCATCGGTGGCAACCGTCACGTTGACAGCCGCTGCCCCGGCAGGCGGCGTAGTCGTGACAATAAATCAGGGCGCATTCACCTCATTCATGGTGACTGTGCCGGAAGGCAAGACCAGCGCCACACTCACAGTCGGCTCAAATGCCACGGCCGCAAAGGCTGCCTACCCATTCGCAGCCACCTATGCAGGAAAGTCGCTGACGGCAACGCTGACGATCCAGTGATCGGGGTAATCCACCGATCTCCGCCTGCCGGGCTTTAACCGGCAGGCGCTTCGTCAAAAATAAAGTGGCTCAAAAAACAAAAAGACCGGAATGATTCCGGTCTTTTTGTTCACAAATTGCTTTTAGGTTCGTCCTGTAATTAACAGCAGGATGAACTACTATGCGAACTAAAAACACAGCAGCATTTACATTGATTGAACTACTCGTAGTCATAGCTATAATTGCGATTCTCGCAGCAATACTATTCCCTGTCTTTGCGAAGGTTCGGGAAAAGGCGCGCCAGACGGCATGCGCCAGTAATTTGAAGCAGATCGGGCTGGCCGTGCAGCAGTACACCCAGGATTGGGATGAACACTACACACCGGCCCAGGTCTGCGAGATCGGCCCCGCTCCGCTCACGGTATGCCCTTCGAACTTTTCTGTTGTCTGGCCCCAGATCCTGCAGAGTTACATCAAGAGTGAAGCCGTCTTCCAGTGCCCCGACGATCCTGACCATACATCAAGCGCGTTCTATGCGGACACCACTCCGCCCGAGGGGTATGTCAAGCCGTTCCACACATCATATATCGCCAATGAGTTTGTGATGTTTCTTAACAATGTCACACTCGCCCAGGTCCAGTCGCCGTCCTCAACGGTATTGATGTCGGACGGCTCGGTTAAGTCTCAGTCGGATGCCCCCTACTTCACAAATACCCCCAAGAGCTCGGCCTGGCTGTTAGTCGATCCCTGGGACTCCAACGCTCTTGGCGCATACCCCGATGATGGCGCTCCAGCCGCCCGGCATACCGACCTGAATAACGTTCTCTTCACCGATGGACATGTGAAGGCAATGCGCCCCGCCCAATGGTACTACCCGGGCACTCCCTGGATGCTCCCGGCCACCGGCGGCACGAATTGATAAGGCCGCCATCTACACCATCCCCCAAACTTTGATATTGAGGCCGTTCGGTGAGGTAAACCCAAACGTCCGCATGGGCGCTTCTTCGCCCCACTCTGCTTGGAGCGGCGAAACGCCCAAGCCACGGTTCGTCAGTTCAGAGGCGAGCGCCGTGATGCCTTCAACCATAAACTCGATGCTGATAGACGCGCCACTGACGGCTGGTCTCTCCTCGGTCGCCTGGATGAGCGAGAACATGTAAGCTTTGTCGGGTGTCATCAGCATCGCCCAATTGGGTTCGATAGCGTTGACATCGAATCCCAGGATATGCAGGAAGAAGCCCAGTTCGGCAGCGAAATCCTGCACAGACAGCTCGATCACAGCCTTCCAACACTCTCCCCACTTGATCGGAAACGGATGCCGCGCCCCTGTCCAGGCCGTCATCCAGCTCTTCTCCGCCGTACACTTCTCAGCAAGCGCAATGCGCTCGTTTCCTAAATCGCGGCAAACCTGCTTGAAGTCCAATGTATCCTCCAATATGGAAAATGCGGTTAACGAAGATCTGGGCACAACGATGGATCATGCCGATCCACGGGCTGATATTTCCAGATAACCTGATGGATTCCTCCAGAATTTGGAAGAAAAAGCAAACATGTTTTCGCCCCAGTAAAATATTTCTTGATCCGTTGAACCATCGCCCGTTTCCCGGTGTCTTTGGCGTGTAAGAACCCGATGCCAAATGAAGACGACAAATTGATGGAGCGTATCCAAGGCCGCGACGAAGACGCGTTCGATGAGCTCGTCAATCGTTACCAGGAGCCGCTTCGGCGTCACCTGCAGCAGACAGTGCGTGACGAGGATGCGGCAGGAGACCTCTTGCAGGAGGTTTTCCTGCGGGCATGGACCCGGGCCGATCAGTGGGACGGACGCGGTGGAGTGAAGGCGTGGTTGTTTCGGATCGCCACGAATCTGGCTCTCAACCATCTGCGCTCGGTGCGCCGGCGACGCGAGACACCTCTTGAGCCGCCGCCCGTCTTTCACGAAGACGGCCGGGAAGCGCAAACACCCGCCTGGATGATAGATAGGGATGCCGAAACGCCGGATCAGGTTGTGATCCGGTCAGAACGCGCCCTCCGGCTTGCCGGGATCGCGAATGAGCTTTCCGAAGAGAAGCGCGAAGTCTGGTCGCTGGTTTACGACCATGATATGGACATGGCGGGAGCGGCAAAGCGCCTCGGAATCCCCACAGGCACCGTCAAATCGCGCCTCCATCATGCGCGTCAACAGCTGGCACGGGAATGGAACGAGATAGTGAAGGATTGGGAGAACGGATAATGATCGAGATTACACAACCGACATGGCACAGAGAATCGTACGACCGCTTTGTACTGGAACGATTGCCGGAATTGCTTTCGGAGCGCCTGCCGCTGGCCGGATATTCGGCCGAGTATCCAACTGAGACAACAGTAAAAATCACTATTGCCATTGCAACTAAAGACGGCGAAGTCTCAACGACATTCGAAGGGCTTGCCCGGCCCGATGCCGAGGGGCTGCTGTGGATCGGTGGCGAACGACGGCAGGATCTGGGGCCGGAGTGGCGGCATCCGCATGTCGTGGTTCCGTTCGCGGACAACGAAGACCTCGCAATCGCCACCATCAAATGCATCGGAGAGCACCTTTACGACCACATCGAAGCCCAGCTTGGCGAAGCGGCGGACGGGCTGCCGTGGGACGAGACGCTGCTCCGGTCATGGGTTCCGCTGGACACATGGTTCCAGACGTACTTCACGACCAGCACGAGTTCGCAGTGGCTGGACAAGACGAACTGGCTGTCTCGCCATACTCATGAGCGACGCATCTGGATCGCGCCCGCAACCGGCGCTCTGGTCGCCGCAAATATCGGGCGTCTCAGTCCGCTGGAGACACCTGAAGGTCCGAACGTCAACAAGGTCGCATCAATCGCTGCGGGAGCGATCATTAAAGATGGCAAGCTGATCGTCATAGACGACACGCCGGAAGCGGGCTTCAGCCTGACCGGCCTGATGATCCCATTCATCGAGCACAGCTCGGATGCCCGCCTGATTATGGCCTGCAACATGATGCGCCAGTGGCTGCCGATAGCTTCGCCCGAACCGGCCATGGTGCAGACCGGTTACGAGCCCGACGCGCCCGGCTTCTGGTGCGGCCGCAACCTGCTTACGGCATACGTTCCGTGGGGAGAGAACACGTTCGAGGATGCCGTCGTGATGAGCGCATCTTGCGCCAAACGCTTCCTCACCGAAATCGTGCCGACGCACTGGTATCGGGACGCGTTCTCGCCAATCCAGGCGGGTGATAAGCTCTGCAACCGCCACGGAGCAAAGTGCACGATCAGCCGCATCCTGCCCGACGACGAGATGCCCCATCTGCACGGAGTGCCGGTGGATCTCGTTTACTCGCCCGCCGGAGTCACATCCCGCCTCAATCTCGGACAGCTCTGGGAAGCAGCCGCAAGCCGCATCGCTCACACCACGGGCGAGCCGCTGGTCGCGCCACCGTTCCATGGCCCATCGCAGGCAGAGCTGCGTGCCCGGTTCCGCGAACTCGCCCTGCCGGAAGATGCCCTCGATCAACTGACGCTCGGCAAAGATGGGCCAAATCTTGAGCGCCCGAGCTGCGTTGGCTGGGTCTACTGGGGACGACTGGATCACGAAGCGTTCAACAAAGTGAACTACACTACGGACCCACCCACCAGGCCGAAGCAGATATTTATGGATCTGCCCCTCGGCGGTCAGCTGCAGGGCTACCTGGAATACTCGGCGCTGCGGGACCTTGGCGCCTACGAGACGATCCGCGAACACTACAACACGCGCTCGGTCCGCAATCCGGAAGCGGCGACGCTGGCCGAGCGGCTGTCTCTAGGACCGGTGAAACAGTCTGCCGCGCCGCCGCCCGCATTTGGAGATCTGGTGTCGCGACTTGCCGCAGCCGGAATCGAGGCACAGGTCGTCGGGGGACGGCTCAGTTTCTCACAAACCTCCCCCACCGGTGGCCTTGAGCTTGCCGCGCCGGTAGCGCATCCCTGGCTTCGCGACGCTGAAGTGACAGTCATCGGGAAGCATGCCGGCGTACCGGCATACGATGATGTCGTAAAAGTGAATGCGCAGATACAGCGATTGATGCGTTCGAAAGCGCCGGAGAAGCTCATTCGCAAAGGCGTGCTGGAACTTGAGGCAACTGTGGAAACTTATTTCGAGGCGCTGATAAACCCGGACACGCTGCGCTGGAGAGAGGACGTCACCTTCAGCGGCCGGGCAGTCTTATCCCCCGGCAGCGATCTGGCGTACGACGAAGTGGGCATGCCCGAAGAGATGGCATGGGCTCTCTTCGCGCCGATGCTCAGGCGCGAAGTCACGGACGCCGATGCGATCGCCAATCGAACTCCCGAAGCAGCGGCCGCTCTCGACGCAATCATGAGCCGATCCTGGGTCCTTCTTTACTCGATCGCCCTGTACTACGATCCGCAGTATGTGCACACGCCGCTCCTGGCTGCACGGCCCGTGCGGCAGTCCGGCAATGTGATCCGCGTACCGCTGCGGACGACATCTCTGATGAACGTGGACTTCGACGGCGACCATATCGCAGTGCTGCTGCCCGTTACTGAAGCAGGCCAGCGTGAGGCGGGAGAACTGCTGACTGCACGGGCCTATCTTCAGCGAAATCCGAAACTGCTAGCGAGCATGCGCCCATCAATGGATGCTCTCTGGGGTCTTGCCAGCCTGAGCCTCAACGAATCTGGACGCCGCGAATTGATCGGCCTGGGGATCGACCCGCTGCCCGAAGGCTTGCTCACCGGAAGGACCGTCACGGACGCTCTGCTCCGAATACACGACCGCGACGGCCTCGATGCCGCGATAAAAGCGGCCGAGGCCATGAGCCGGCGCGGTTTCGAGGCAGCACGGCGTTCAGGCTGGTCTATCGGCCCGTTCCTGGGCCACACGGTCGAATTCCCGCCTAAGCCAGATGAAGCGGATTGGCTGGAGCAGTGGCCACGCTACGCCGAGGAAGTGACCGACCTGCTTTCGAGCAAGCCCGGCTTCGACGACAACGACACCGATCCGGCCCGCCTGTCCGCACTCTGCGGCGCGCGCGGCATTATACGGCATTTGCTGTACTACGTGTCCGGCATAGGATCGGTCGTAGATATCGACGGCAGTACGGTACCAATTCCAAGCAGCCTCGTAGATGGGATCTCGCCCGAACAATCGACCCTGCTTGCGCTGGGAACGCGTCAGGCGTGGTACCGAGATGTCAAACGCGAGATGAGCCTGGGTTCTCCGCGCGCATCGCTAACAGCATTCGGAAGCTGGCCGACCGCGCCGGCATCGCCGGCCGGTCATCATGTGCTAGCCCGAGCCATGCGCGCCGAGTACCCCGGCGCAGTATTCGCCCGAGCAGCCGCAGCCGGCGAAGTCGATCCTCTGACAGATATCGACAGCCGGTTGTTCGTGGGAGTGTGAGGAATCCTCTCCCCCGCGCCTTAGAGCGCTCCCCCTCTCCGAAGCGGAAAGCGGTGTCCAATTATCATAAGCCAGACGACTCTTAAAGACGCATAGCCTATGATTCCAGGCTATCCACATGAAAGAGTCGCCTGGGGTGCGATCCTTGGACATCCCTTCCCGTTTCGGGGAGGGAAAAAGCGAGTTGTGCGAGCTTGAGGGAGAGGATTCTGAAAGGCTTGACTGCGAGAGAGGTTCCTACTCCCCATCCGCCGCACGCGCAACATCGTCCCATTCGGCCCATGTTGCCAGCCGTTTCGGATACAGGTTCTTAACGTAGTCGGTCGCGAAATTACCGAGCAGCAGCCGCAGCGGCGGGTTCTCGGCATCGACAACCTTGAGGATCGCCTCAGAAGTGGCCTTCGGATCACCACGCTTCACACTCGCAGTCGCCCGAGCGTTGCGAATGTTGTCGTACGCCGGGTTTTCGGTGGCCCGAACCGCGGAGCTTCCATTCCAGTCCGTACTGAAACCACCCGGCTCAATGATTGTCACCTTGATACCGAACGACGCCACTTCAGAACTCAGCGATTCGCTGAACGCTTCTAGCGCCCACTTCGACGCATGATACAACCCGATCCCGGGGAAGGCCGCAACACCGCCGATACTTGAGACCTGCAGGATATGACCGCTCCCCTGCTCTCGCAGATACGGGAGGGCAGCCTGCGTCACCCACAACGCGCCAAACACATTCGTCTCGATCTGCGCCCGGGCTTCCTCCTCGCTCACTTCTTCAACCGTCCCAAACAATCCATAGCCCGCATTGTTCACAACCACATCAAGCCGTCCAAAGTGGTCATGAGCCTGCTTCACAGCCGCAAAGTCCGCCGCCCGATCTGTAACATCGAGCGCCAGCGGCAGGATGTTATCCCCGTACTCCTCCACAAGATCCTGAAGACTATCGATATTGCGCGCCGTCGCCGCAACCTTATCGCCCCGCTTCAGCGCAGCCGCAGTCCACTCCCGGCCGAACCCGCGCGACGTTCCCGTGATAAACCAGACCTTCATTGATTTCTCCTTACCAAGCCTAACGTTTAACGCTTTACGGATACAGTATGGAGAACCTAAAGCGCTCTAGGTCAATAGCGGGAGAAAACGATTTTCGGATCAGTGATGGAGGAATAGTATATCGTTGTACTTGCGCATCAGCGCTGGCCTTTCTGGCACATTGAAAGGTTGGCTGCTTCTGAAAGGAACCTATTTTTTTGCCTGGGTTCCTTCATTGGCGCGTTCGCACGTTCCTGCATTTGCACACGCCTTCGTGACTTCGTTTGCGGGAGAGAGTTACTTACTGGTCTTCTTCCCTTCTCTCATAGACTTGTACCTTGATGGCCCAAGCCAACCAAAGGAAGAGGGCAATCGCTGTCGCTACATCAATCGGCTGCCATTGCGCCTTAGTTAGATGTACCGGAACAAGTGGATTGAAAAGACCTAAAATCGCCACTCCAAGGTAAATCGGCCACTTTGGTTTTTTATCACTGCGTTGTAGGAACCACCCAACAATAATGGCTATTGCAGCCACTCTGGTGGCAATACGCAGGCTCGAATCATACCAGTCAGGATGTGGTTGATATGCCGTCATGAGGTAGGAACAGGCAACTACCACAAGAGGCGCCTGGACTACCAGAGGCAAAAGTCTATTTGGCGCTTGTAGCATACATGTCCTTTGCGGAATGCATTGAGATCAGGAAATACGCATATTTGTATCTATAGCCTGCCGCCGGCGCAAATCAGCCGTGTCCAGAGCGGCAGGGCTGATTTGCGCCGGCGGCCAGACGTCGGGCGGGATGGACACAATGAGGATTGTACCGCAGCACGACTTCGGGGCCAGATCCTTCCTACCTCAGTTCGTACTCGGCGGAAAGACCTCGTCGATCAATTTCTGGGCCTCGTCGCGAGCCCACTGTTTGCTATCTTCGTTAACACCAAACAGATCTTCGGGCTGCTTGTTCCATACACCATTCTCGAACCGATAACGGATCGTTCCGGCCCTTTCGGAAGTTTGCGATTCCTCGCTCGGTATGCCTCCCACGCCGGCCGGGGCCTTGTAGAAAGTGATGGTATAGAGTGTGCCGTCGTTTTCGATCTCCGGTTTGTACGCTGCTTGCATGAGTTTCCATTGTCTCCTAGGGTCTTATATTTACCATTCTTCCCCTACAACGCTAAACTTACCGGTGGAACTTCAAATTAGAAGGAAAGAGATGCGCCCGGCCGAATCTCCGATTGAAGCCCCGGCCAGATGCGCGCAGGTTCCTTATAGCTATCTATCCCCGGCGATCTTATCTACCGGCTCTAACGTGATAAGCGCATTCATATATCCAAGGCGATACGAATAGTCCACCGACTTTACGGTGTACATAAGGCGAGGCTCGGTGGGCCAGTCGTCCGAGAAGTAGGAGAAGTCGGCGCCGACGGGCGGAACGAGACCGGCATGGTTCTCGACATTCTTATCGATGCTTCCATCTGTTGCTGTAAATCGGATCATTTTGATTTCCCTCGTTGAGATGTTCAGGATGATTGCGTGGTTCTGGATCTTGAGTGCCAGTACGTCCAACATCTTTATACCAAATCCGCCAGTGCGACGCCATGGACAAAGGAGATACAATATTTCATTTATAAACAAATTTTGCTCATTTTATGCCAAAACGAGCAAAATCAAGTATAATATCATCATTCAATTAGCTCTGCCTACGTTTGATGAAGCTCTCATTTACAATGCTGAAGCACTACAACGACCATATGAAAATCTCGGCCCGGCGATGCCGCATTCTTTGTGGGAGCGTTGCGGCTGTGTCCTGCCTGCCGCTTTCCGGGAATATTCACGCAGAGGCCGCAGACGCTCGGATCAGTGTCTTTTCGTCTCAAGTGACGAACCATATCACTCCTGATATGTTCGGTTCCTGCATTGAGGACGTGAACCATGAGATCTATGGCGGCCTTTACGATCAGCGGATCTTCGGTGAAAGCTTCGAGGAACCCACTCCCGCCGGCGCAATCGCGGGATGGATTGCATATGGCGGCGATTGGCGTGTTGAGGCAGATTCCGTTGTCGTGAAAGCCGGCTCGGGACCGAAACTGGTCTGTGACGCTCCGGACTTCGACAATGGAAGCATCGAGGCCGGCATTCGCTTTTCAAGCGCATCCGGAGAAAATGCGGGAATTCTCGTCCGTGTCCGCAATGCCGCCGTTGGCGCGGACACCTTTGACGGCTACGAGATCAGCCTCAGCCCGAGCCGGCAGATGCTAATACTCGGTAAACACCGGCACGACTGGCATTCGCTACAGGAAGCGCCGGTGACGGTAAAGACCGGCGACAGGAATAACCTTCGAGTTGTGCTGGATGGATCGCGGATCCGCATATTCGTCAACGGCAGCACTACCCCAAGCATCGACTTTACGGATTCCGAGCAGCCGTTTCTATCCGGAAAGATTGCCCTGCGGACCTGGAATAGCGATGCGACGTTCCAAGATGTGAATATCACGGCCGGGCAAAAGATAATCACCACGCCCTTTCGAGCATTGCCGGCCGCGGCTGTCAGCGGCCAGTGGAAGCCTATCGACACGGAAGGCAGCGTCGTGACCTTCACGCACGACAGCGACCGGCCTTTTAACGGTAAGTACTCACAACAGGTGCGTTACGAGAGCGGGAAAGGCCATGGCGGTGTCGTCAATGGCGGCCTCAACAACTGGGGGATCGCTGTCAAGAAGGGACAGGTCTTCCAGGGACGCATCCATCTGCGGGCGAGCGACCTGCAAGGGCCTGTCACTGTGGCTCTGCAAAGCGCCGACGGCCGCACGACCTACGCATCGAAAGCTTTCAGTGGGGTTGAAAGTGACTGGACGAAATACCCTCTTACTTTCAAGTCTAATGCAACCGATGCGAATGCTCGATTTGCGGTCTGGCTCGATCGCCCCGGCACGCTATGGCTGGATCAGGCAGTGCTGACAGGGAGCGGCGCCTCCCGCTTTCATGGCCTGCCGGTACGCGCGGATATTGCCGGCTTGTTGGCGTCCGGCGGCATACGCTTCCTGCGCTATGGCGGCACCATGGTCAATGCGCCGGAGTACCGCTGGAAGAACATGATCGGCGATCCAGACAGACGCCCTCCATATACGGGTCACTGGTATCCCCACTCCACCAACGGCTTCGGTATTTTCGATTTTCTGAACTTCTGCGAAGCCGCCCATATCGGATCTGCATTTGCGATCAACGCCGAGGAGACCGATCAAGATGCCGCCGATCTGGCGGACTACCTCACCGCTCCGGCCACGACATTCTGGGGGCGCAAGCGCGCTGCCGACGGGCACCCTGCGCCCTACGATGTGAGATATATCGAGATCGGCAACGAAGAGGTGATCTGGGGAGATAATCCCGCCGACTATGCGCACTATGCATCCCGCTTCGCCGCGATTGCAAAAGCGATCCATGGCAGAAATCCCAGGATCAAGCTGGTTTGCGCAGCGTGGTGGCGACCGGAATCGGCGAGCATGAAGACTGTATTCGATGGCGTCAAATCGCAGGCAGCCGCGTGGGATCTGCATGTCTGGTCCGACGATGCTCGTTCAGGAGTGGATGTCGACCGGCAAATCGCGCAGATGCAGTCGCTATTCCACACGTGGGATCCCGGCAGTGCCTTAAAGGCCGTCATCTTCGAGGAGAACGGCAACCTGCACAACATGCAGCGGGCTCTGGGACACGCCACATCGCTGAATGCCGCAATGCGTCATGGCGATTTCGTGCTTGCGGACTGTCCCGCGAATTGTCTGCAGCCGTTGAACCAGAACGAAAACGGTTGGGATCAGGGGCAGATCTTCTTCACACCCGGCCAGGCATGGGGAATGCCGCCCTACTACTCTCAGCAAATGAATTCCGCCGTTCTCCCATTGCGCGTCGAAAGCAGGACCGACAGTCCCGGTAACGATCTCGATGTGACGGCGACACGCAGTGAGGACGGAAAAGAGCTGGTCATTCAGATCGCAAACTGCGGCAGCAGTTCTCACACGGCTGCAATTGAACTGCCGGGATTTGCTCCGCAGTTTATTGTGAAAGCTCAAACTCTCTCGGGACCACCAGACGGCGTAAACACGGCGGGAGCGCCCAGGCATATCGCGTCGGCGAGCAGCGCTGCCGAGACGTTGACGGCGGGATCATTCGCAAAGACGTTTCCTGCCTACTCCTATACGGTATTGAGGGTCAACGCCGGTGAATAGGCCCATTACGCAAGTTGAATGGAGATTTTCTTGGCGCGAAAAGGAGCAAGGATATCGTCGGCCGCGCCTGTGTCTGTAACGATCAGGTCCACATATTGGAGCGAACAGATGGAAGCAGGGGCCGTTTTGCCGAGTTTGCTGTGGTCCGCCACAACGACCTTGCGCCGCGCTTTACGGATCATGGCGGCATTCACATCGGCCTCGTCGGGATGCGCCGCAGTGAGCCCGGCCTTCGGATCGATGCCGTCAACGCCAATGAATGCGATGTCGATATCGATCTTTGCGATCGTTTCCAGGCTCGCAGGCCCAAGAACTGAAAACCAGCTGCCGCTGACATAGCCGCCGGTCAGCAGCACGCGAAGCGTTGCCGAGCGAGCCAGTTCCATGGCGATATTCACCGCGTTCGTTACGATGGTGACATCCCGGCGAAGCTTCAGGGCGCGCGCAAGCTGGGTCGTGGTGGTGCCGGCGCTCACCGCGACAATATCGCCGTCCTTGACATGCTCGCTGGCCGCCAGACCGATCCGCCGCTTCTCGTCGGCATAGAACTGGTCTCGCTCCTGAAAGTCGGCGTCGTATCGAAACGGCTCGTACAGGGATGTCTCGACCGGGACGGCTCCGCCATGCCGCCGGCGCAGCAGCCCTTGCGCCTGCAAGTTACGCAGGCATCGGCGTACGGTCGTGGGAGAAACGCTAAGTTGTTCCGCCAGTTCATTTACGGAGACATCGCCGGCCAGCAGGAGGTCCTGAAGGATCTCCTGAGTCCGCTTCGCCGCAGTTTGCTTTCTTACAGCCATGATTTAATCCTGGCACATTGTACTCTGTTGCGAGGATTCGATCAAATCAGACGAGGCTCGAAGAGGCTGGATTTATTTTAGACACGCAAAATTGTGCCCTTCTCTCAGCAGCAAACAGCGCGCAGATAGTTACAAGACCTTAGAAAAAGGAGATAGAGATGAGCGAAATTCCACAAGAAGTCACCGTGCCCCACTTTGTGGGCGGTGGAAAAATCGAAAAGACTGTCAAGCAGGTTCCACAGCCGGGACCGGGACAGCTTCTGATACAGGTCAACGCAAACGCGCTTTGCGGCTCCGAGCGCCCTCAGTTCCTGAGCGGTTCACCCGATACCACCCCCGGCCACGAAGCCGCCGGCGTAGTGGTGGCCGCGGGTCTGGGAACGTCCACTCCGATCGGCACGAATGGGGCGGTATTCCTGATGGATTTCTGCGGCGAGTGCCGCTCCTGCCGCAAGGGCTTCACCAACCAGTGCCTCGCCAAGCGCGCGGACATGGGCTTCAGCCACGATGGCGGCTATGGCGTCTACGAACTCATCCACGAGAATATCTTCTTCCCCGTCGCGCCCGAGTTCTCGGCCACCGAGGCTACCTTGCTGCTGGATATTATGGGCACAGGTGGTCATGCTATCCGCCGCTCAAACCTTGTTCATCAGGATATCGAATCTCTGGTCATCGCGGGAGCAGGTCCCATCGGTCTCGGCGTGCTTGCCATGGCGAAGATCATGCTCGGAGCCGACATTCCCGTTTATATCTTCGATGTTGTGGATTATCGCCTGGCCCTCGCTGAAACACTGGGAGGGAAACCGATCTCAGTGGCGAATGGGAAGACTCTATCGGACGGACTGCGCGGCTACGGGGCCAAGGCAGTCGATATCGCAATCGACACCACCGGCAAGAAAATCGCCCGGGAAACCTCTTTGCATTCGCTGGAGCAGCGCGGCGCGCTCATTCTGGTAGGTCATGGCGAGGATCTTCAGCTAAAGGTCTCCCCGGATATGATCGCCGCGGAGCGCGCCGTTCTTGGAAGCGAATATTTTGCCTATTCCGAACTGACGGCGAACTACGAATATCTCAAGAAAAACAGAGAGTATCTCAATAAAATCATCACGCACCGGTTTGGGGTTGACGAGATCCAGCATGCATTCGAGCTGTTCTTTGCAGGAGAGACGGGAAAGGTCATTATCGAACAATGAGTAGCGGCAAATTGAAAATCGCCCTGGTCGGGACAGGCGGCTGGGGAAAGCAGCATGCCCGCATCTTCGCCCTGCGGCCAGACATCGACTTCTGCGCCGTTATGGGCAGGAACCCGGAACGAACGGCCGCGCGCGCCGCGGAATATGGCGTCCGCGGTTATACGGATATCGACGAGATGCTGAGAGCGGAAAAGCCAGATCTCGTCAGCCTCTGCCTGCCCAATCAAGGTCACTTCGAGCCGACGCTGCAGGTCATTCAGGCCGGATATCCACTGCTTGTTGAGAAGCCGCTAGTCTTCGACCTCGGAGAAGCCGAGACGCTGCTTCAGGAAGCCGAGAAGCGAAAGCTCTTCTTCGCAATCAACTTCAACCACCGGTACGCCAAGCCCGTTCGGCTCGCTCATGAGGCGATCCAATCCGGGCGGCTTGGCGAGATCATGTTCGCCACATGGCGCTTCGGTGGCGAGGGCAGCAGCGATCACCCGCATGCCAACCTGATTGAGACCCAGTGCCACGGCTTCGATATGCTGGAACATCTCTGTGGGCCGATCGAGTGGATATCTGCGGAGATGACGAACAAGACCAACAAAGGCTTCACCACGATGGCGATGTCGCTCAAGTTCGCCAATGCGGCGGTAGGCAGCATGGTCGGTTCCTACGATACGTCGTATGCTTACCCCGACACACACCGGGTCGAGATCAGCGGCATAGATGGGCGGCTTGTCATTGAGGATACTGTCCGAAAATACACGTTCCATCCCACCGGCAACGAAGTCGGGGAAACCTGGCAGGCCGGTTACTTCAACGATATCGACCGGGAATTCCACCGCACCTTTGATACCTACATGGAAGCTCTGCTCACGGCATTCAAGCAGGGGGCTCCTCCTCCGGTGCACGCGCAGGCCGGCCGCCGGGCGCTCGCACTGGCTCATGCCGCCATTCAATCATTCGAGCAGGGAAAACGCATTCGTGTAGAGGGGTGATCTTTCGGTTCAGAGCTCTAGGATGATCCAGCGGGGTGGCCATGGCCACAGACTCGCCAAGGCCGCCGTGACGATCAGCGTCCATATTGACGCCGATACTCCGGCGGCCTTTCCCACGTGTGCATGCAAAGCATGCCGAACGGTTATACCGCGCAATGCCGGTTCGCTACCGCAAGAGCGATGCCCCGCCGTCGATATAGATCTCCGTGCCTGAAATGTGGCGCCCCATATCCGATGCAAGATAGAGGCAGGCGTCGGCAACATCGTCCGGCGAGCCCCAGCCATGGTTCAGGATGGGATTTCCGCTGGACATGTGCATGTTGATTGCAACACGATCCGTATTTCGTCTGTGCGTGCTGTGCTCGATATTTGTCGGGATCGCGCCCGGGCACACCGCGTTGCACCGAATGCCGTCCCGCCCCAGTTCCAGCGACATCGTCTTCATAAAGGCGACCTGGGCTGCCTTGGAGGTGCAGTAAGCGCTTGCCCCGGGATACGCAAACGACCGGTTTCCGTTGACACTGCTGGTAATAATGATGCTGCCGCCCCCACCCGCTCTCAAGTGCGGCACGGTAAAGTGGACCGTAAGATACGTTCCTGTGAGGTTGATCGCCATCGTGCGCGCCCATTCATCAGGCTGCAGGTCGTCGATCGGAGCGAAGATGCCGTTGATCCCGGCATTTGCGAACACGATATCGAGTCTGCCGAACCGCTCTACCGCAGCTTTGACCGCCCTTTCAACTGAATCTGCGACGCTTACATCACAATATTCGAAGACTGCCTGCGAGCCGGACCCGATAAGCTCACTGCAAATGCGTGAACTGTTCTCCTCGTTAATATCGGCGAGCACAATCGATGCGCCCTCCCTGGCGAACCGCCGCGCAGTCGCCTCCCCAATGCCGCTCGCGCCTCCGGTAATAAACGCGACACGGCCGTCTAGCAAACCCATTAAACGTACTCTCCTCTATCTGTGCTGCCGATACATACGGCTCATACTTTGCAGTGGCCCGCGGCATTGCAGACAGGGTTTCAGTTTACACCGAATTTGCCCCGGATAATCTTCTAAAAATGCGATCCCTGTTTCCGGTTTCGCATTCCCCGCGAGTGACGCAATGCAGCAAGCGGAAAATCCGGCAGCCGGCGCTGGCCTATTGACCGCCCGCGCCCGGCTGCGCCATCTTCTGCATCTTGTCGAAGCTGATCGGCTGAGAAATCTGCGGCAGCCTGCGAGACGCCGCATCGCGCTGCAGATCCATCTGCGTCTTCTTGGAATTCGCGAGCGCCTTATTTACCACCGGCTTCACCGTATAATCGCCAACCGTGCTGCACCCCGCAAGCGCAATGCCAAACGCCGCGCCAACCATGGTGAGCGCTATTCTGTTTTGCATCATCTGGTATCCACACCTTTCGCGAAGATATTTAGCGGCAGCGGAGATAATGGCAGTGATCCCTGAAGCCGTATAATGGACATAATGCTGCCAATCTTAATGTAGCATGGATCGACGGTTTGACGAAAGTCAACGATCTCCGCTAAGTTTGCCCCAGGATCTCTGGAGAGGGCTGCCTCGTGGCCTTGCTGTTTTGTACCTGCCGATTGTGAAGCGCGTTCCATTCCGGATTAACGGCGGGTTCATGGGGCGCCTCGCCGATAGCCCGGCGCTTTATCCAGGTGACCAACATCATGCTGATTGGCGTAAGCTGGCTGGGTACAATTATCAAAACATTCCGATTCCTCCAGCATTAGCGAAAGGGGCGGTATGACGTGTATCATTGACAAATGCTCTTTGAAGCCGGGAGAGTGAATTGGGACAAACAGCTACCGAGACAGCACAAAAACATGAGCAGATTCTTGATGAGTCCATCAGGCTGTTCCGCGAACGCGGCTTCGATGGAGTAAGTGTCAGCCAGGTCATGAAGGCTGCGGGCCTCACGCATGGCCCTTTCTATAATCACTTTGCCTCTAAGGAGGCTCTGATGGCTGAAAGTCTGACGCGCAGCTTCCAGCGCAGTATTAGCGACTTTGACAACTACCCCGCTACCGAAGCCGGTTTGGCGAAGTTTCTCGATGACTACCTGAGCCCGCAGCACAGAGACGATTGCGGGGGAGGATGCAATACTGCGGCTCTTGCATCGGAAGTCCGGCAGCACGAGGAAGTCCGGGAACCGTTCACGTCGCAGCTCAAAGGATACATCCAGAAGCTGGCGACACGCTTCCCCTGGCGATCTCGCCGATCCGCGCGCGGGGACGCTATCCACATGTACTCAGCGATGGTCGGCGCAGTGATTCTTTCGAGAGCGGTGAACGATGAGAAATTCGCTGAGGAGATACTGAACGAAGTGCGACAGCGAGTTCCTTAGCGCGCGTAAAGAAATTGCCCTGGCGATTGAAATCACGGGCTGGCAAGGTCACGAAGTCTCCCTTTGCCCGGCATGCCTGCAGCTTCCTTACCTCTGCTCACTTAAACAGCGCTATGCCGCTCATGCGCCTGGGGAATGTGACTCTTTCATGATGACCATCATGCTGTAATTCGAGTTCATGAAATTTATTTTGATGATTCGGGCACTTATGCAAGGTGAAGACTGTTTGATTAAGTGCATGACAATGATCATGCTCACGCATCACAGTATGATGGCTATCATGCTGCTATAAGGAGAACGGAAATGAGCAATCAGGATCAAGAAATCGCAGTTATCACTGGCGCCTCTTCAGGGATCGGCAAAGTTTATGCCGATCGTTTTGCTAAGCGCGGATATGGTCTGCTTCTCGTGGCGCGACGTAAGGACAGACTGGATGCGCTTTCCACGGAGTTGCAGCAGAAATATGGGGTGAAGGTCGACGTTCTGGTCGCGGATCTTGCGAACGTTGACGATCTGAAGAAGGTCGGGACAGCAATCGCATCCAACGAGCAGATTACGGTTCTCGTCAACAATGCCGGAACCGCTGTCATGAAACCTTCGGTTGAGATTCCGATCCAGGATCTCGAAAACCAGATGGATGTGAATGCCAAAGCTGTCACATACCTGAGCCAGGCGATCTTGCCCCGGTTCATCGAGCGCAATAGCGGAACGATCATCAATATCGGTTCCGTGCTCTCCTTCTATGCCCTTACCTTCAGCACCGCGTACAGCGCCTCGAAAGCTCACGTGATGCTGTATACGATCGGACTGCGCGACGAGCTTGAGAATACAGGTGTCAAGGTCCAACTCGTACTGCCCGCGGCCACCCACACCGAAATCTGGGAAGTCGGGGGGATCGGTGTCGAGAACCTCAGTCAAGAAACGGTGATGTCGGTGGACAACCTGGTCGATGCCGCGCTTGCCGGCCTGGATCAGGGCGAGACGGTTACCCTTCCATCGGTCGAAGATGCCTCCCTCTGGGAGACATTCGATGCCGCAAGAATCAAAATGTTCCAGGCAGCACAGACCAAGAACCCTGCCTCTCGCTACGGCCTGGCTCAGTAATCCAATTTCACAGCACATAATCCGGGGAGCGGCTACGATCCCCGGATATCGATTACACAGCTTGATCGATAATCGACACCGGAGAAAACCATGACTGGCGAAAAACTCTATCTGCTTGCCGAAATATCACCATTGCCGCAGTACGCGGAAGAAGTAAAGGCGATTTTTTCTAACCTTCTTACCACTGTTCTGAATGAGGCAGGTTGTGAGGCGATGTACACGACATACGCCGACGCGGACCCAAACAAACTCATCTTCTTTGAAATCTTTTCATCCGAAGCCGCGCACAAGTTCCATATGGAACAGGACTATACACATAAACTGGCAGCCGATCTCGAAGGAAAGCTTGCCGGGCCGATGATCATGACGCGGCTCCACAGCTTTTAACATTGTAGGGGAAATGTCCCCCTGATCGCTTGATCTTCGGGCCTGTCCCGGTTTCCTGTCCATCCCAGGGACGGAGGCTGCCAGCAGTAAGACTATGGCGACGATCGTTGGCGCTTCAGCGATCGTCGCCGAATGCCCACTAAAGCGTTGAAGGAGCGTGAGAACTTCACTAATGGTCCACACTCAGCGTCTCGTCGCCGAACCATATATGCGTCTTCTTGTTGTCCCAGAAGAAGAACGGCATGCGCGTCACAGTTCCGTCATCGTAATGCAGAATGAGGGTGTAGCCGCTGACCAGGTACGTTCCGGTATTGGCGGGTTTCTTCTTACGCTTCTGTATGTTGGTGACGGTGGCCCCTCCCGGCAGGATAGCCCCGACGGTCGGAGCGCCGCTGACGATGGCCGTATCGTCATCCGCATAGGCTGATACGCTGGTCCCGGTGGCGAGGTTGGACGACATCGATGACGAGAACATACTGCTGTGGCTGGTCTGGAAGCGACCGTCGGGAGTAAAGACCACGCCGCGATGGAAAGTAGATACGCTGCCGACAGTGCTGATCGCCGATGCCGTCGTGAAGTTGCCGGAGAGTTTTTCGTTAGCGCTTGCAGGTGTAACGAATGTCCCAAGCAGCTTCTTCCAGGTCCCCGGCTTATCGCGCCACGCAACCAGGACGTCGCCACCCTGGCGCTTCCAGCGATGCCATGCGTTCGGCTCATTTTTGCGCGACGCCGCCAGGTCCAGGTCTGAAGGCGCGCAACGCAGGTTGCTGTAGAGTGTGCCGTCGTTCAGCAGCAGATACACGTCTTCCACAAACTTGTAGCCCGAGTACTGGTATTCTCCCCGGCCGTCGTGGATGATCCCCGCGATCTGCCCGGCCTTCAGTCCTTTGCCCGGCGCAGTCACCCACTTGAACCTTCGCTCCTCCGCCTCCTTGCGCTCTTTGGCTTCCTTTTCCGCTTCAGGAGCCGGGCGGGCCGCTTTACCGAGGTAGCTCCCAATAGTACGAGCGGTCCCAACGCCGTAGTAATTCTCGCCGTAAAGGGCTGGTTTCCCGCTGCGATCGGTCAGGAAGAAGAAGGTGGTATCGTCATCATAGGTGGAGTTATACAGATTGCCGAGGACATCGACGTCCAGCGCGCCGGTTGCGGGTTTATACTTGAATGTGCCGCTCCTCTCCTCGATATTGGCCCCATACTTTCGCCATTCGCCGTTTGCATAGAGGTCCAGCTTGAACTTGCTCGAACTGTCGGCGCTGTAGATATAGGTCACATCGTAGGTGCCGTAAACGATCGGACCGCCTCTCTTACCTCCAGACTGCTGCATCAGGCCGCCACCGGCTACGGCGCCGCCTTCGGAGGAAGAGCTGTTCGACGCGAAATCACGGCTTATCTCATTGAGGGCCGTCTTATAACGGGTGAGGAACTCCCTGTTCGGCGACATAATCACGCGCAGCAGCGAAATACGGCCGTTGGGTCGCTCGATTGCCGTGCAGATGCCGGCCAGAGGACCGTTCTTGGTGCTGTAGGAGCAGGTGCAGCTAATGACACTGTCTTTTCGCGACGCGGCGCTGATCTGTCCGACATCGCCGGGGACGGAAGTATCTGAGGCGATTCTGTCCCTTAGCCACTCTTCACCGGACTTCCCGTTGAGATCTTGTGCGTCATAGACGGCCACGATGTAAACCTGGCCCGCCTCCAGGTCTTTCGGCGTCAGGACTACGACGCCCGGTCCGACCTTTTTTGCCCAGCCATTCGGGACAGAGACTGATTGGGCAACCGCGGGAAACGCAGTGAAAGAGAGAGCAGCGACGCTCACGGAAGCCGAACGAAGGTTGCGCATGCTGAAGTAGTTCATCAATGTGGTTGTCTGCCTTACAATAAGTGGATATTGACGTCATATTTCGCGCAGCATCATACCCCGAACTGTATGGATTATCACGCTTCGGAAAGAAGGCGAAACGTAAATTATGCGATGAGTGCGGTCTGCAGTCTCCAGGAAATTGTTGCGCTCAAGGCAGCAGAGGGTTTGACTTCTTCATATCCGGGTAAAAACCAGGCAGAGATAGTGAACCGGGATTGGTTCGCAAATATTTGATCATGGAGCAGAAGTCGCATGAATAAGCTATGGAAGGCAACTATCGCAGGAGCAGCCGCCGTTTTGGTGGCTACCACAGTAAGCCCGGCTAATGCCGCGGGCAAAGAGAAGCGTGGTGTTTATCAGGAGAAGCATGATAGCAATACGCTGCACAAGCTCGGCAATGCCATTCAGTATCCGTTCCGCAAGGCCGGCGAGAATGTAAGCATTGCAACTCACCGCACCACCAACCAGAACTCGGTGGTGAAGGATCAGAAGCACGGATCCACAGAGGTCGTCAAGTCGACCGGCAAGACCATTGTGATTGCAAAAGACAACCGGCGTCTTGGGTGGAGCAAGAGCCATCGCTACATGCATCGTAAGAACTTCAGCCAGGAAGGCCGTCGGTATTACTGGTTCAACGGACACCGCTATTACCACGACAACAAGACCGGCCAGCGCATTAAGATCGACTAAACAGAACACAAGCGCAAGATAACACAGGACGGCCGGGCTTCGCATTTGATTGCGAAGCCCGGCCGTCTGCCTGTGCCCCATCAGCTCAACAACTGCCCCGAAATATATTGAGACCAGTTCAGCCAGATCACTTAACTCTGTCGTATGTCAGATTGATGTTGACGCCATTTTCCTTGCTGCTGATCGTGAGCTTGTCGCCATCCAGCGTAAACGTTTCCTTCACGTTCTTCGGGATGCCGCCTGGAGCTTGCGGGGAATCAGCGGCAACTTGCTTGCCGGCAATAGACATGCCCGTAACATTCTCCGTTAGCGTCTGCCCATCGACGGTGTACATCATTTGCGTCTCAGCCGAGCCTGCTCCAAAAGTGATCGTCTCAGTGCCGTCAGCGCGAAACTCTCGCGTCATCGATGCCGAGTGCCCCAATTGAGTGAGGTTTGACTGCCATTTTCCCACGAGCGGATTGGAAGGATGGCATCCCGACAACAGCAGCGCAGCCGCGACACTGCAGCAAACGCCGGCAAACATATTCCTGATCATCCGTATTCTCCTGGTGCCTGCTGCAGTGTCCGAATAGACATGCAATGCCGCAGTCAATCTATGCTTTTAGGAAATGATACCTGGAAGTGTATGTCTGAAGCCTGACTCGGAGAGCGATACGAGTGGATAGGTACAATGTGGGCCAGATAGCCGTTTCGCGTGAGGCACTTCTATGATGAAATAGTGATAGTAGCCTATTTAGTTTATTGCGCTTAATTCGATTATTGCGTATAATATTAGAGGTGATTGTGCAAACAAGGGGGCAAATACTATGAATGCCACTACGGAGTTGATTACGCCGACACAACAAGATGTACGTTTGGCAGCAGAGACGGCCCAACGTTTATCTGGCTACCTAGATCAGCCGGATCATGTGAAGATTCAGGTTGGAGTAGAAGGTGAACAGGAATATCTTGCTATGCCTCAAATGGTCGTGCATCTGTTATCCCAAATACTTAAGGAGACGGCGAGTGGACATGCTGTTTCAGTTATTCCTGTAGATTCAGAAATGACAACCTCAGAGGCTGCGGACTACCTGAACGTCTCACGCCCCTATGTAATCAGCCTGCTGGAACAAGGAAAGATCCCTTTTTATAAAGTGGGAAGCCATCGGCGTATCCGCATTGAGGATGTGGCGGAATACAAACAGCGGCAGATGGCAGCGTCCTATGCAGCCATGGCAGAGTTGCAGGCACAGGCAGAAGATCTCAACATGGAGTTCTAGCTCGTGCCAAATCCCATCGCTGTTTATGATGCATGTGTACTGTATCCAGCTGGCTTGCGCAGTACACTGATGTATCTCGGATTGAGAGGGCTTGTTCAAGCGCGATGGTCGGAGGCCATTCACGACGAGTGGATGCGGAATGTACTCAAAGATCGCCAAGACATCACACGCGACCAACTCGAACGCACACGGTGTTTGATGAACACGGCGATTCCGGACTCAGTGGTGATTGGCTATGAGGGTTTGACTGAGACCTTGCAGTTACCTGACCCGGATGACCGTCACGTTCTGGCTGCAGCGATTCACGCCAAAGCGGAAGTAATCGTCACTTTCAACAGTAAGGATTTTCCAGAGACCGCCTTAGAAACCTATTCGATCGAGACATGTACACCCGATGCATTTATTTTGCGGTTGTTGCAGGCCCATCCTCTTCAGGTGGTTGATGCCCTGCGTCTTGATAGAATAGCAAAGAAGCGACCTCCAAAATCTCCTGAAGAGTATCTCGATGCTTTGATAGCTCAAAAGCTTCTCCACACCTCTGCCGCACTTCGTCAATACCTCAATGAACTATAAGCGATCAAAAGCTCCAGCTTTTCGTCAAGTTCGAAGAACGTCAACTACTGCTGAGAGAACATATCATCGATTACATACCTAATTCGGTTGTCCTGAAAGGGTTGGAGGACGCCCTTGAACAGCCGGCCTGCCTTGCAAAGCGGCCTTGACATCGGGAGACACTTTCGGATTGTTGAGAAGCACGGCTGGCGGGACGGTTATCTGCGGAGGAGGAGGCGCTACGCTTTCAGGAGCTTTGTGGCTGCAACCGGATAGCGCAGACAACACGATCATTGCGGAAACCATGGCATGGATTCGTTGAATATTTTCTCTGTTCATGTTGATTTCAATAATAGCCCTGAGCATCCTCTACGGTGACGGTAACCGCAGAGGATGCTCAGGCAGAGTGTATTCTGTAATCTACTTGAGGCTAAAGGTTGCGGCGATGGTTGAGTCCGGGCACTCTGTGCCCGATCCCATCGTGCCCATACCCGTGGGATCGGTCGCGCCGCCGCAGTCCTTCGATGAGGTATTCGTCACACCGGCGGAAACCGCGCTTGGCTTGAAGAACTTTGCGTGACAGTCGGCCATAAGATAGTTCGCTCCCTGTTGATGCCGGCCTTCCGGCTTCGCATAGTTGCTCGTTTGTTCCGCAGCGCTGGTGTTGCGAAGATAGCCGGTAGCCCAAAGCAGCGAACGCGGGGTTGTCCATGTGCCCTGTCCATTGAGATTGATGGTGGTATTTCCCCATCCATTGACGCCGTAGCCCGCCGGGGACTGCGCCGTATTTCCCGTTCCGACATATCCGTCCGACGCCGGATCGCTCGGCGGGGTCGCGACACTGTATCCCCAGGCATAGTTCCCCTGAACTTCGGCCAGCAGCACAGTCTTGGCAGGCGCGTTGTACGTGGCGATGCTGTAGCTGTCTACCGTCGCGGCGTTTGGCGCGGTGTTGTTGCTGTTATATGCGTAGGAAACAACTGAACTTGCAAGGTCGTCCGAACATCGGAACACATTCGTGCTTTTGACATATGGGTAAATCTGCGACGCCCAGCCGTTGCCCCCTGGAAAAAACCAGTTGACGCCACAAGGCATTTTCTCGTCGCTGTCCTGGTTATACTGGGCAAAGCCGAGTCCAAGCTGCTTTTCGTTAGACAGGCAGGAAACGGTGCGGGCCTTCTCGCGAACCTGGGCAAACACAGGGAACAAGATTGCAGCGAGAATCGCTATTATAGCTATAACAACGAGTAATTCAATTAACGTAAATCCATATTTGTTATCCGAACTTTTTTTCGTCATGACACAGATCTCCTTGGTAATAGAACAATGGCGACGCTTTCGACAATCGCATCCAATGATGCTGTCTTTCTTTTTAGCTACCCGGGTAGCCTACCCGTGTAGCTATCATATCAGACTTTATTTTTGTTGTCAATAGATCCCGGCTGCGATTTTCAGCCGATGTTTCGTTATATGGCTAGTTCTTGCCTCCCGTGGTCGCGATACCCTGTATGAAAGTGCGTTGGGCCAGGAAGAAAAGGACGATGATCGGGGCGACGAACATTGTGGCGCCGGCCATCAACCGTGACCATTCGCTGCCATGCACCGATAGGAACTGTTGGAGTCCGTAGGCCAGTGTGTACTTGCTCGGGTCGTTGATGTAGAGCAGAGGGCCAAAGAAGTCGTTCCATGTCCATATGAACTGGAAGAGCGCACAGCTTACCAGGGCCGGGATGGCGAGGGGCAGCATGATCTGCCAGAAGATGCGCCATTCGCTTGCGCCGTCGATCCGGGCAGCTTCGGCAAGTTCAATCGGAAGCTTACGGTAGAACTGCGTCAGCAGAAAAATAAAGAAAGGCGTGCCAAAAAACGCAGGAACGATCAAAGGCAGATATGTTCCGTACCAGCCGAGATCCCGGTACATATTGAACACAGGCACCATCGTCACCTGGGCAGGCAGAGCCATGGTCGAGATCATCAAAAGGAACAGGGCGTTCTTCCCCTTGAACTCCAGCTTGCCGAAGCCGTACGCCACGATGGCGCTGGAGAGGACCGATCCGATGACGGTGAAGAAGCAAATAAATACCGTGTTCTTCATGTACATCGCGAACGGGATGGCATGGACGGCCCCGGCATAGTTCGACCACGCCAGCGGATGCGGCAGCAGGGTCGCTAACGATGGAGCGCCTGACGTGTCATAGATCTGCTTGTTGGTCTTTAGGGAGGTCGAAATCATCCACAGTAACGGCATCAGAGCAGGTATGCACAGCACGATAAGAGCGGCATGCGCCGCAGCGCGCTGCCCCAGTGACAGGCCGGTGAGACTGCGCCGCCCGATTGACCGCGAGCGCGACGGCGAACTTATGCCCAGCGAATGGGCTGACTGCGACGTCAACGTTGATCCCCGGCTCACACTCGATGGGGCATCATCCGTTTCGCGCGTAATCGAATTATTCCTCATAACCTAACTCCTTGCGCCTCGCCGCCTCGCGGTCGAGTTCCTGCTGCAATCGGTCCAGCGCCTGCCTGGGCGGCAGTGTTCCCCGCATCGCCAGATCGTCGGCGGCCTGCACGCGGTCGGCCCAGTAGACCTGAAGCGGAACGGGCGGGGTCGCCTCGATGTTGTCGCTCGCGGCCAGATCCATAAAGGTTCGAAACTGCGGATACTGGTGGACGAACTGTTTAAACGCAGGCGCATTCGCCATTTCGGGCGAGCTCGGCAGCCATCCGAACCACACTTTGTATTTGGCGGCTCGCTCCGGATCGGCAAGGCCTGCCCAGAACTTCATGAACTCCCACGCGCCCTCGGGATGCTTCGCCCCCTTCGGGATCGTCAGGTAATCGACCATCGAGAAACTTGACAGCTTCTTGCCGCCGGCAGGCGGCGGCAGAGGCGCGATCCGATAGTCGAGCCCGGGCGCGAACTGCGCGATCTGCTGCACGCGCCACTCGCCGTCGAGCTGCACTGAAACCTGCCCGCCGATAAACGGCCAGTTGCCGGCATCGCCTGAGTTCAGTCCCGCCTCGAAACGAACGACACGATCATTCCCGACCACGTTGCGCGCGTTGACGAGACTCGTAAGCGCCCGCAAATTCTCCGGCGTGTCCACAAGGATCTTGCCTGCCGCAGGATCGTAAAACTCGCCGCCATAGGCGGGGGCGTAGTTGGTGAAGGTCTCGGGCATGTACCCCATCCGCACAAGAGTGTGCTGGTCGTCGTACCTATCGAGCTTGCGGCCGTCAGCGATCAGGTCTTCGAGGGTCGACGGAAACCGGTCGGGGTCAAGGCCTGCCTGCCGGAAGTGATCCGCGCGGTAGTAGCACGCGTAGACATCGAAAGCGGTAACGAGGCCGTAGAGATGGCCCTTATACCAGCCGTTCTTGCGCACTACCGGATAGCATTTGGCGTAAGCCTGTTTATCCGCGGCCGACATCAGCGGGTCGATCGGTTCGAGTATCCCGTCCTGAGCCCACGCGCTCATCGCCTGAGACCACTGCGCCATGCAGTCGGGAGGGTCTCCGCCAGCTACGGACAACAGGAACTTGGAACTGGCATTGTTTGAACTGCCGCTCTCCGAAGGCACGAGAAGTGGGATAACTTCATACTTATCCTGGCTCTTGTTGAACTCATCGACGACGCGGTTCATCACGGGCGTCCATTCGCCCGTCCACATATGCCAGAAGCGCACGGGAATGCGCTTGGGCTTTGGAGGTTCTGGCGGCCGCGCGGTCACCTTGATGGAGACTGCCGCTATCGACACCACCAGTGCGGCCGCCAGAATTCCTCGCAGCAGTTTCTTTCCGTTATCCATCATAGTGCACCCACTTCTTCTGGCTCCAGAACATGAAGCCGGTCACGCCCATCACGAGTAAGAATAGAACCCAGGCCATGGCACTGGCGTACCCCATGTCCAGGTAACGCCAGGCGCGCTCGAATAGGTAGAGTGCATAGAAGTGCGTGCTGTCCTCCGGCCCGCCATGCGTCATGATATAGGCTTCCGTGAAATACTGGAACACGCCGATGATGCCCATGATCGCGTTAAAGAAAATCACAGGCGAAAGCATCGGCAAGGTAACATGCCTGAGCCGCTGCAACGGTCCCGCGCCATCGATCATGGCAGCTTCATAGAGGTGGACCGGAATGTCCTTGAGGCCGGCGAGGTAGATGACCATGCTGCCCCCCACTCCCCACAGCGACATGATGACCAGACTCCACGGCGCCCATGTGCTGCTTTGGAGCCAGGCCGGTCCATCGATGCCGGCCATCTTCAGCACGCGGTTGACCAGACCGATCTGAGGATTGAGGATCCACATGAAGACAACCGATGTCGCTACAGTCGGCACGATCGAGGGAAGAAAGAAGATCGTTCGATAGACCGCCATGCCCTTGATATTGAGGTTCAAGAGCAGCGCCAGCCCCACGCCGGCAGCGATACCAAGTGGCACGGCTGCGCCCGCATAGCGAAATGTCACGCCAAGCGACTTCCAGAACTGCGGATCGCCGGTAAGCAGCGTCCGATAGTTCGCCAGACCGATCCAATGCGGCGGCGTGATGATGTTATATCGCGTAAACGATAAATAAATACTCGTCAAAAACGGGATCGCGGCGAATATCAAGAACCCTAATAGCCAGGGACTGATAAATGCATAACCTATCCAGTTCTTTCGCATCAAAATTGACTCCCATCAGCGTCTTACCTACCCGGGTAGGCTACACGAGTAGCTTGCGAGACATGATAACAGAAACCAATTGCCTTGTCAACATCGATCCGAGCAGAATTGATCATCTTTCGCTTGACATATCGCGAGGACGTCTGTTATCATGAAATTAAGCTACTCGCGTAGGCTACACGAGTAGAAAGGTAATAGTGTAAGAAAATCATGACGAGCACAACTAACATACGAGGCAGGCGGCCGACCCGCAATGATGTTGCCAGACAGGCCAACGTTTCCGGATGGACCGTGTCGAACGTATTGAACGGCCATAGTGACGTCTCGATATCAGATCAGACGCGCCGGCGCGTGCTGGAGGCGGCCCACTGCCTGGGCTATCAGGCAAACCAGAGCGCGCGCGCTCTGGCCACGGGCAAGACGCGGACGATCGGACTATGGATGTGCCTTGGCTACTCGCGCTATCGCGCTCATGCCCTGCATCGTATGCAGCAGCTCATTAAGTGCTCGGACTTCGAGATCGTCGTACGTGACATCGAGGAAGAAACGATGCGGGACGGCAATCCCAGGAATGCCTTCAAGATCCCCGTCGACGGAATCGTCACATTCGATACCCCCCTGGCCGGAACGGCCATTAAGCAACAGGGCACGACTCCCGTTCCGATGGTCAGCATGGGCGCATACTGGTCTCAGGATGGGGACTATGTGGGAGTCGACCTGCGCGCCGGGGCCGTCGATGCGATGCGGCATCTCATCGATACGGGACGGCGAAGGATCGCCCACCTCCTGCCGGTTTCCGCCGCAAACGAATCCAACGAACCGCGACTGACTGCCTATCGCAATACTCTCGCGGAGGCCGGTCTGGAACCCATTTATCTCTATGCTCAGGACGTTTCTCTGGCGACTTCTCTGGCAACCGTGCGCGACTTCATTGCCGGATCAGGCCGTATCGACGCCATCCTCTGTCACGACGACGGAATGGCGTTCGGCGCTCATCGGGCGCTGTCCGATCTCAACATCAAGATCGGTGAGGAGATCGCTCTTATCGGATGCGACGGCATCGAGGAAACCGAGTACCTCTCCCCGGCGCTCAGCGCCATCGTCCAGCCGACCGAAGAGATGTGCTCGACGGCCTGGTCGTACCTTGAAAATCGCATCCAGAATCCGGGCTGTGAGCCACAGCAGATAATCCTTAAGCCGCGCCTCGCCGTGCGCGCCTCAACCGTGCAAAATCCCAGAACGGCAAAATAAAAAGGTTCTCAGATCCATGTTGAAAACACGTTTGGCGATCGGATTGACCGCATCGGCCCTCACCGCCGTCTTTGTAAGCGCTATGTCCGCGGCGCCGGCGCCGCACTCGGCAGTGGTCCACCGTATTGCGCCTGCGCCCATGCCGGCCGGAAACCCGCTCAAAGGTCTCATCGCCTACAGCGATCCCACCAACTTTCCGCATTCGATGGAGTGGTTTTACCTGCCGGTAAACGCCGTGCACAAAGGCGAGCGCACCTTCGATTGGAGCGCCCTTGAAGCAAAGCTCAATGAAGTTGCCGGGCGCGGCAATCAGGCGTGTTTCAGGTTCTACTACGATTATCCTCAAGAACCGAACGGGATCCCGGCCTACCTGCTGGAGCCGGGCAAAGCGCAGCTTCAAAGACGCTCCTATACCGACTATGGCGGCGGCCAAAGTCCCGACTACAATAGCGACAGCCCCGGCAGCGTTCGGTTTCGAAAGTCGATGCAGGAGTTCATCGCGGCATTCGGCGCGAAGTATGATGGCGACCCGCGCATCGGATTCATTACGGTCGGCCTGCTCGGTTTTTGGGGCGAATGGCACACCTACCCACACGAGGACTGGACTCCGAGCGAGGATGTCATGAACATAGTCCTGAATGCCTATGTGAGCGCGTTCCACAAGACGAGATTGGAGGTACGATATCCGGCCGCCAACTCGCCGCGTCTTCCCGTGGGCTTCCATGACGACGCCTTTGGTGAAGAGACTCTTTACGAGCACGACTGGTGCTTCGCCGCGAGGCTAAGCAAAGCCAAGATTGCGGATGTATGGCAGCGCCAGCCCATTGGCGGCGAAGTGATGCCGCCGATCCAGGCCACCCTCTTTCCGTCCGGTGTGGGAAGCACCACCGGCGAGCGATGGGCGGACTGCATCAAGGCCGTCCATCCCACCTGGTTGATTTGCAATCAGATCAAGTCATATACGGGAGATGCCTACACGTCGGCCGTACAGGCCTCCACCCACATGGGGTATGACTTTCAGGTGAAGACCGCAACCTTCGGCGATATCGGCCATGGCGCTCCGTTGAAGGCCGCGGTTGATATCCTTAATGACGGCATTGCCCCATTCTATTACCGATGGGATGTCCTCGTCGGCGCAAAACGGGACGGCAAGGTCATTAAAACCTGGAAGACCGACTGGGATATCACGCAGATACCGGCCGGTGGATCGAAGTCATTCACGCTCAATGAGACTGGTCATAACCTGGCGGCCGGAACATACACGCTGGCGATCAAGGTCGTGAACCCGTTGCATGGAGGCAAGCCTCTTCTGTTCTCAAATCAGGGTCAGAACGCCGACGGATGGCTCGACCTTGGAGCATTCCGCGCCTACTAAAGTCCGCTGACAACAAGAACCGCCTTCCGGCCACAAAGGTCGGAAGGCGGTTCTTGTTTTGTCTCCCTATTTCACTGGAATGTACGCCCAGTCCCGCCCCAGGGCTCCATTCACAGAGATAGCCGGTTCGCGCCGCCACTTCGGCAACTATCGCCCTACCGGAACTCGCGGCAAGCTGGAACTCATGCCGGAGTTGGAATCACTTACATTCGTGGTGACCAGGACCGGCACACTGGGGAGCGTGCCGATCCAGGATAGAACTTGGCCTTAGTGTTCGTATGCCCCCTTGTCGATTGTGCCGGTGACGCGGGCATTGCCGGCGAAGTCCAGCGAACCCTCGATCGTCGCGCCAAGGTTGTTGCCCGAGTTCCGCGCCGGAGATCCCGTGTTGGTATCGAAGTTGGACGTGCTGATGAGCGGATCGGCGAATGTCGAGTGTACATCCTGAAGGCTCGCCGACTTCCACGATGCGAATGTGGTCGTCCATGCCGTCTGATTGATCCACTTCCACTTGGCGTTGGCGTCGCCGCCGCCGGAGTAGTATTCGTTGTAGTCGAATGTCCCCACGCCTGCGCCGTCGTTAGCTATGTCTTGGAAGAATACGTCATTCGACGTTCCTGCGTACACGATGTTGTTGGCAAACACATTGTTCGTGGCTCGCCAGCCGCAACGCCACTCGCCGATCCACCAGTTGAGGGTGTCGTTATTGTAGAACGTGTTGTTGACGATGGTGCAATGGTCGGTTCCGCCGGTGCCAGTGGCCGCATATCCACCAATACCGAGCCCGAACGCGGAGTTCTGGTAAACCACATTGCTGCGAAGGGTCACGTAGCTGGTCGTGACGCCGGCGATTTCCGACGACAGCTCGATCCCGTAGTCGCAGTTATGAACGGAGTTGCGCTCCATGACGATGTTCGTGCCGCCGTCGACATACAATCCCGCAGATGTATATGTACTGTAGTAGGGATTGCTCAGCGTGCTGCAGTTGTAAACGGTATTGCCGCTCACGGTTCCGTTTCGGGCTTGCGCCCCGCCCCCTGCGCTGTATCCGCCCGTACAGTCGATCCCGATGTTATTGTTGTCATGGACGATGTTGTTCGACACCGTGAAGTACTGCACGTTAGCCGAAACAGTGAGCGATTCGCTCCATCCCGTCTGACAGGCAGAGACGGTGTTTCCACTGACCGTCACGTTGTTAAGGACGTGAGCGGCATCTTCGCCGCGTACGAGAATGCCGTGAGCATTGCCGTTGCTGCTCGCGGTCTGCACGATATTGTGCACATAGTTGTTCAGAACCTGAATGTAGCTGCCGGCATTCGAGTACGACTGCACGAAAATGCCGACCGGGCCGAATGAGCTCGAACTTGACGAACCATTGCGGACCTCAAATCCTATGATCTTGATATAGCTCTGGTCCAGGATGTGGATCAGACCGTGATCGAACGAGCCGGTGTAGCCGCCTCCATCTATGATGGCGGTTTCACCCGGATAGTTGGTGAAGGTGATGTAGCCGCCTGCAGCGGAACCTGAGACGTTCACGTCGAAGTGGCCGTAAGTACCGGATCTGAAGTAGACAGTGGACCCGGCCGTGGCCGAGTTGCCGGCCTTCTGGCTCGTCAGCCATGGCGACGCCAGCGTACCCGAATTGGAGTCGTTACCCGAAGGCGAGACGTAATAGCTTGTTCCCGATGACGGAGTTGCAACAGCTTCGTTCGACTGTGCCGACGTCCCCGTGGCATTCACAGCGGCGACCTTGAAGTAGTATGTAACGCCGTTAGACAGCCCCGTATTCGTGTACGAGGTCGTCGTTATGCCCGTTGCAATGGGGGTTGTCCCCTCGCCTCCCGACGACGTAGCGCGATAGACGTTGTAAGAGGTCGCCCCAAGACTTGCGGCCCACGTTAAGCCCACCTGAGCGTTCCCTGCTGATGCAGCCAGTCCCGTCGGAGCCGGCGGAACGACAGCTTGCGGCTTCGCGCTGGCCTCGTTGGAGTAGGCGCTCGTGCCGCCCGAGTTGACCGCCTTTACTTTATAATAGTAAGTAGTTCCGTTCGTCAACCCAGTATTTGTATATGACGTGGACGTAACTCCCGTGACGATAGGCGTAGTCGATTCGCCGCCTGCCGTCGTTCCGCGATACACGTTGTACGAGGCTGCTCCGCTGCTCGCAGTCCAGGTCAGTCCAACCTGGCCGCTTGCCGCGGTCGCGGTCAGACTGGTGGGAACCCCTGGAAGCTTGGTGAACGTGACAATGTGCGGATCGAGCGTCGGCGTCCAGCTGGAATCGAGTACCTGAAAAGCCACCTTAGCCGATGCCGGGGACGCGATCGTGGACAGCGGGACCGCCAGCTTGATCGTACCCGAGCCGGCTGTGTCGGTTACCGTTCCGATCGATGCGCTCCAGTTCCAACCGCTTCCGTTCGCCGTCGATTTGTAAGCGCTCGTATCTTCCAGCAAGTAATCGGCCCCAGCGCCGTTGATCGTATATCCCGTCGCGACATTATTGTCCGTATCCAGGAAAACCTCGAAGTGCGAGAATGTGCCGGTATAAGTAGCCTGGTAATAGAAGGTCGTGCCGTCGTCCCAGGCTTGTTCGCTGGAGAAGGTAACAGCGCGAGCCGATTGCCCGGCCGACGCCAGCGCGCACGCCGCCATGAATATAGGAGGTAGCCATCGACACCAGTGCGGAGAGCGTGGCCGAATGCGAGGCTTCCCCATTGGACGCACGAATTCGAAAAGTTGCTTGAATTGCATTTCTTTCTCCTTGTATTGCGATTGTTGTTACTGAAATCAAATATCAGAAGCTTATGCCCCTGGCTACTGTCTCATAAGGGGGGGCTGACTGGGATTCGCCCCCCTGCCCCCCAGAATTGGGGGCAGGGGGGCGCTCCTTCCTAAAAATTAGCCTTGGCGACCTCAACCACGAATTCTGAACCGTCGCCCGCCCGATCGACCTTTACCAGCAGACGGTTGACACCGGATTGCAGGAAGACCGGCACGTTACTGGGATGATCCCCCTCGCCCACCTCACACACCAGTTCGCCATTCAACCACGCGACCAGCCGTTCGCTGCCTCCCACCCGCAGCACCGTTTCGCGCGCATGCACGGATTCGATCTCGGCATAGCCATAAGCATCTCCGCATTGCCCTCGCTCATCGCCAATCGCCACCGTTCCCGCCGGCGACATCTCGGCCTTTCGCCACCGCAGCGTATGACCGTTGACGTTCCATACATTGGCGAGATCGACCTTGCCTGCCGCGAACTTATCCGCCGGAGTACTGTACTTCTCACCGGCATCGTCAGTACTCTCAAACGGGCCGATCACATGCCAGTCGCGCACCGGCTCAGCCCGAGACGGCGACTGCGCCTCGTCCCAGCTTCGACGCAGATCGGCGGGGTCGACGACGCCAAAGGTCTTGCCGCTCGTTGGCACAAGTGTCACAGTGTCGAGGCGCGGGAGCAAGGCGCCATGGGCTGCAATCAGCTCATCGCACATCTCCACGATACTGTCGAGGCTCATCGTCGCGGCCGTCAACGGATCGAACATCGCCGCCTGATAGACATGGTCGCGGCGGCCGGTCATCGCAGCCTGAATGAACAGTTCCTGCTGGGCAATATGGGGCGTCATATACGCCGTCAACTGCATAGGCAGCTCGCCCACGGTGACGAACTGCAAGCCGTTTCGGTCGACCAGGGTCGGCGCTTCGGCGATCGCATTGTATGGAAGGCTCGATATGGCGCCGCGATTCGGCATATTTCCGTAGACGACTGAGGGCGTCCCGGTAACGACGGAGTGAATAATAGTGCTGCCGTATTCATGGCTGCGGTGAACATCGATCGGGGTATCCGACACGCTGAACGACTTCATGCGCTCGAACTCGTCGACGATGCCGTCGCAGCGGCGCAGGTATTCGTCGAGGGGGACGTCAAACCGGTCGATCACGGACTGTCCACGTGGGATGAAGTATGGATTGTATTCGGCGTTGTGCTCGCTGGACTCGGTGACATAGTAACCAAGGCGCTTCATTAACTCGAACCGCACCTTATTGGTGGTATAGATCTCCGGGTCAGACATCGCCTGAAATAGACGGGGATACTGGTCCACGCCGTTTTTCGTCATCTCCAGGAAAAATGCCATGTGGTTGATGCCCGCGCACCGGAAAGCGATGTCGGCGGGGTCTTCGTTCAGATAGCCCATCAACTGATTGAATGTGCCCTGGACGCTATGGCATAACCCCACAGCCCTCACGCCGCTCGTCCGGGTGATTGTCTGCATGTTCATCGACATTGGGTTCGAGTAGTTCAGCAAAATCGCATTTGGGCAAATCTCTTCCATGTCACGGCAAAGCCCGGTGAGCATGGGATAGGTGCGAAAGGCGCGGAACAGGCCGCCGGGACCGGTGGTGTCGGCAATGGTAAATCGCAGGCCATATTTGCGTGGGATCTCGAAATCGACCAGCGTGGAATTAAAGCCTCCGATCTGCACCATGTTGATGACGAAGTCCGCGCCTTGCAACGCCTCCCGCCGATCGAGTGTCTCGATGATCGTGGGGGTCGCTCCAAGCGCCTTTGCCACTTTCCGGCAAAGGGCAGCGCCGACACGCAAGCGGTCGATATCGACATCCATATAGGCGATCGTGGCATTCTGGAATTCAGGATGACTGAGGATGTCGCCGGTCAGGTTCTTGGAAAATACGACGCTCCCTGCGCCGATCATTGCGACTTTGATCATGCTTCTACTTCCACCTTGAAGACATTGAAACTACCTGATTTCCAGATAGCTACTCGCGAAGGCTACTCGTGTAGCCAAAACGATAATAACAGACTTCGAATGGTTTGTCAATGACTTTTCGGAGGAATTATCGAAGTGATGAGGCGCGGATGACGAGTGTGGGCTTGAGGGTGCGCTGCTGAGGCGGGGTTGACGGATCGTCGATGCGGTTCTTCAGGAACTGCCAGGCGATCTCGCACATTTCGTCCACCGGCTGCACAATCGTGGTGAGTGGCGGCGACAGGTAGTCGGTTTCCTCAATACCGTCGCATCCGACAAGAGCTACCTCTTTGCCGATGGCGAATCCGAGATCCGTCAGGGCTCGATGGGCGCCGAAGGCCATGTCGTCGTTGTGACAGAAGACGGCGTCGACATCACGATTCACCTGCATGAAGTCCGTAACCGCCTGATACGAAGCCGACAGCGTGACCCCGTTTGTCTTGATCAGGCATGGTTCGAGCCCCGTGGCGGCGAGCACCGAGGTATAGGCCCGGTAGCGCGATTCGGTCAAGAAGTCTTCTTCAGTATGGGAAAGGACGTATGCGATACGGCGGCGGCCTGTCTGCACAAGGTGCTCCATGGCTTCGAGAGCGCCGGAGTAGAGGTCGACCGCCACGTAATCCCCATCGGCCGCCCAGAAGGCTCCGACGCTGACGAACGGTGTCGGCAAGCCTGCGTCCGGCCCCATGAACCGGCTGCCTGCTGTGGGCGTATCAAAGGCGATGATGCCGTCAACGGGAATTTTATGCGTGTTCGGCCGCCCGGGATCTCGGGACAATTCGTCGTCGATGTCGCGGATCACGAGTTCGAAGCCCGAGTCCTTCATCACGTAATGCATGCGATGGAGGACATGAGCGCGGTACTGGGAGTAAAGGAAGCACATCCAGAAGCCAACCGTCGACGTGCGACCGGTCGCAAGCGCCCTGGCGTTGCTGTTCGGACGATACCCAAGTTGACGCGCAGCCTCCCAAACCCGAAGGCGGGTTTCATCGGAGATCGACACGCTATGGTCGTCATTGAGGACGTGAGAAACGGTCCATCCGGACACGTTTGCCTCGCGAGCCACATCGTTCCGGGTGGGTTTCTTGGCCTGATCGGTTGTTCGAATACGCATAGAAGTGATCGACTGGCGGCGAGCAGTCCGGCAAGACGTCAACCTAACCTGCTCCTCTCCTATAGTAGCCTGTCTCCGAGCCAAGTGTCAAGGGAAATCGGCCCTGGAGGCACAACCGCACACGTTTCCGGCCCTCACCTTCGTCAACCGTTCATTCCTGCCTGCACTATCTGCCGCAGCTTCATTCATACCACTTTCGACTTCAACCGATCGTGGTCGCTTCTCAGCGTTTGCAGATCCTTCTTTAAGGCCTGAGCTTCCATTTTGGCTTCTTTGAGCTGATTGGCCAGGGCTTCAGTCGTTCTTTTATGATTTCGATCGATCGAGTCAACCAAAAGCTCCAGGCGTTTCGTCAAGTTCGAAGAAAACGTGGCATGGTCCGCCCCTGGTGGGAGAACGTCACAGATTACACTAACAATCGCTGATACTTCTGAGCGTGCCATATCGTTTCTTTCTTGTAGGCGCTAAATCGCCGACTCCCACCCCGAAAACCCGGCAGCAACGCCAATTATTCGGCGACCACCGGGATAGAAAGCTCTAGCCCATACTCCTTTATGAACAAGATATCGTCGAAGTCGCCCTGCTTTCCGGGGAAAATGCCGCGTCCGTGAAAGCATACGTACAAGTTGTCACACTTTTCATCGGTACTGTCGATCCGATATGCGTAAGCGATGTCGTCACGGAAGAAGCAGGCTCCGGGACCGGACAGGCTCCTATGCTCGATAGGGCGTCGAACCCATCCATTCGATAAACGATTTTCATCGTCGTCGTTCGGATATGCGGTATTCATCATCAAATCAACATAGTTATTATTGTCGTTACTCTCAAAAGCATAGAAGCGTCCGTCCGGATCCATGCCGGGATACGGTTCCCACAACAGCGGCATTCGATACGGCAATAATTTCGGAGATTTCAGTTTGCTTTGCCACATAGCCTTTTGCAAGACTGGCTGTTGATTTTGCAGCGTATAAACATGAGAGCGATACCATGGCGACGAACTATCATTGTCCGTGCTCAGTCCGGCCACGATTAAGCTGGACTGCCCCTGGTAACGCGCGCCCGGCGTTGCGGCGACAGGGCCTGCGCTAACGATATTCAGTTGCTTTTCCAGACCGCAACTCCAGTCGGAATTTGACGAATGGGAGATAGGAACGATGCCGACGGGAGTGATTTCGTCCCGCCACAATAAGACTTCGAGTTGTCCATCTACCGATACGGCGGTTGGGATCGCTCTAGCGCTATTTCGGATGAGCAGCGCGTTTTCCATCGACGGATTGTTATTGTGAAACTTAACGAGGGCGACACAAACGCCCTTTTGCGTTGGATAGGCTAAACAGATGTCCTCGCCGGCAGCACACGCGGACGGATCGCCGGTAACGCCATCGGATTCAAGGATTGCCTCGGGTGACCATTGGTCTCCGTCTTGATCGACGCTGCTGCCTTGCCAGCATTTCATCGCCAGCAGCCCGGGATGCGCAATCGAGAGTGTGGCTCCGCTCCCTCGCGCATTTGACGCAGTGCGTCCGTAAATTATCGAAAGACGCGACGCTCCATCCGGACCGCTCGCAACGACGACAGGGGCCGTCAGCGCGACGCCTACAAGATGCGGGTCCCCAACGTAGGTGCACGGAAAATAATTGATGTTCGCACGCACATTCTCTTCGCCATAGATCCCATTCCAGTCCCAATCAACTAATGTCGACTGCCCATTCGGAGAAGGTTTTATGTGGAAATTGTACGGATTCTTGGCCAGGAACTTCATGGTATCGATGGGAAATGGAAGAACTTCAGAAAGATGCGTCGCATCGGCGGAGTACGAACCAAGAGATCCGTGGGAGTAGCCCAGCGGATCGATCACATAACCAAGGGTTCCGTTATAGGCATAGTTCATCAAGCTCGGGTAGAGCGGGCTGAACGGCTGGCTCGATGATCCCTCATGGGTCAATCCCAGGTTGTGCCCCATTTCATGAACAAACATGGCTAAGCCGCCGTTGAAATGCCCGACAGACCCGCCAAGGGCTGCAACTCCTCCGCCATCGTCCATCATGGAATGAATGATTCCGTGTTCCAACTTCGGAGGAAACAAATCATCGAAGTGCGACTCAACATAATCGCGCTGGTCTTTAGGAATCGGAGGAGGGTAGATGCAATGCAGCGCGATACCATCGGCTCCATCACGATTCTTGATTGGCAGAGACGCATAATATTCGGCGGTGCGCTTCATTTCGGCCTTAAGCGCCACATCGTCGGTACCCTCGAACCGATTGATCTCGACGATCAAATCGCGATGCCCCACCTTGCATCCCATCGCCTGTAGATCCAGGCCACCGGGAGCCGTCTTACCAAGCTTCCAACTATCGAGCAGTCCATCCGGGGCAGATTTGGCAAACCCCTTCCAGGTGTCCCCCGGACGTGACGAATACAAGATATGGATATGACTTTGCCCAAGTCCGATCCCATTCCGGCGTTTGCAGATTAAATCGTCGAGGCCATGGCCGTCGATATCGCCCGCAGTCCACTCGGCATCCAGCTTACTGTCTTTCAACTCCGGAACATTCGGCATATGGTACTGTCGCGTGGGATCGGCGCCAAGGAAGAGAACTTGGCCGACCAGGAGATCGTCAGACTCGTCTCCTGAAAACCTGCCGGAAACCAGCTTACTGTCCGGGTTAACGTTTGTGATCGCTACAGGCGCTTTAACCGTCCAGTTATTGCCGTCATGCGTGGAGGGTTGCAGCATGGAGCGCATGAGCTTGCCGTCGCCGGTTATCCAGACTAACCTGGCGTGGATGTCATCCTTGACTTTGAGAGCCACGAACTGCTTAACGTTCGGCCCGATCGATCCATTGACGGTAACAGGATCGAAACGCTCGGCGTCCCCCTTAGCGCAGGCATTGTGGAGAAGCACGAGACGGCCATCCGCTCCCAGTAACGCGGCATCATCCATCCCGTCGCCGTCGAAGTCCCCCATGACGAGATGCGCGGGCTCAGTCAGACGTTCATTTTCCGGCAGGGTGGCCACGGTATCCGCATGGCGGTACTGGCGATCTCCAGGCGCCGTATTGTAGACGATCTGAACACGGCCATCCCTTAGGACAAAAAGTGACTCTTCGGACGGAGAATTAGCCCCATGCTTTAGCTGGTATTGCTTGGGTGGGTTGAGGAAGTGACCGGCAGTTCTGGCGATGCTGGGACCGGCTAAATGCAGGTCCATTTTGATAAGGGGGAGAGGCTTGCCAAACTTTGACGTAGGCGTAACATATAAACTGCCATCATCGCCATATTGAGAGACGATATCGCAAAGTCCATCGCCGTCGACATCCGTGATAATGGGATGATCGTGATCGTGGCACCAATATGAGGCAACCGAGAGATTGACCGGGCAAGTCGCGGCATAACTGGTCAGTCTAGCTGCCGCAAAGAATCCCGGGATCAAAATAGACGCTGCGATAAGGCGAGCAAATCCACTTTTCACTCTTACGAATACCTAAGTCCGCTCCGGTCGGGATATATCGGTATCGACAGCCATATCTGCTCAAGCGCAACAAACAAGCTGTTCCGAAGTTTTACTCCCAAACAAACAAAAATCGGGGATCGCATAAGCAATCCCCGATTCAGTAAAAATCTGGAGCCGATGGAGGGATTCGAACCCCCGACCCGCTCTTTACGAAAGAGCTGCTCTACCCCTGAGCCACATCGGCAATCGACCTAAATATATTACCTTATCATCGGCCGAGAGTCAACCCCTGGCGGCTGCGCTTCCGGAGAGCCTCTTCTCGCTCAACTCAACAGTTCTCGTATAAACCTGCCATTTTGACAGGGATTGGAGTGCATCAAGTTGTGAAATTTCCGCCCTGACATGTCTCGAATTAGTATCGATCAAAGAAAACGAAATTTAGAGCATTTGGTATTTGTCGACCTGCTCTTTACGAAGGAGTGGGTCGGAAGGTAGGCCTGCATCGCTATTTTGCCCCCAAGTTAATTTAGCTCGCCAGTTCCATTGATGTAGGCACTTATTGCATATCAATAATTTATGCCGCACTGCCAAGCCCCAAAACACAATAAGCGCTCCCTGAACATTCAGGGAGCGCTTATTGAAAGCTTGGTGCCGCCTACCGGACTTGAACCAGTGACACCTCAATTTTCAGTCGAGTGCTCTACCAACTGAGCTAAGGCGGCGTGGTGGTTTCCGCAGCGCCTGTGATCGACCCAGACCGCTTTGACCGTACACTTGGTGGGCGGAGAGGGATTCGAACCCCCGACCCTCTCGGTGTAAACGAGATGCGCTACCGCTACGCTATCCGCCCGTTCAACAGTGTGCCGGACAGGAAGAACGGAACACACTCTCATCCAGGGCGGGCGGCTTCGTGGGGTTCTGGCGGGGATGACGAGACTTGAACTCGCGGCCTCTGCCTTGACAGGGCAGCGCTCTAACCAACTGAGCTACACCCCCACGGGAACCGTCCCGCTCGGAACGAATATTAATTTACCCCACAGGAGACGAAGTGTCAAGGGGAATTTTCAAGAATTTTCGTATATGACTGACCCAACCGAGCATAGTATCCGGCAAAGATCAGCATCTTCTGCGCACTCTCACCGTCACTACAATCAATTTTCGTAAAGAATGAGTATCTTTTTTGTATCAGTAATTTTATGATCGAGTTTCTGATTTGACCTCGAAACGGGCATTTGCTCCGCGTCTCTCATCGAAGCTATAGTCCTTAACTTCGCGCCGCAAAATTGTATTGACAGAGATATCGCCGCCGCGATAAAATCGCTAATACAAATAGCACAGCTTTGACACGAGAGTGGGAAATCGAGGATATCATGGCCACCGCGCCATCTGTCGACGATCTACAACAAACGATCACCCTGGCCTGGAAAGCGGCTTGCGTCCCAACAGTCGAGCCGCCCACGGTCGTCGACTCCCTCACGTTCTTCCATCCCCTCGACGAGTTCCTTCATATAGCTCTTGTCGACGGCCAGGGCGGCAATGACTACCGCTGTGGCCCACACAGGGTCCATACGATCTCTTACGACCTGTCCCCTGCCTCTGCCATGGCCGAATGCAGGATAGGCGAACCTGTCTATTATGTAGATCGCAGGATCGTGTTGGTCTGCCGCGACGGCGGAAAACTGCCGGCCAAGACCGTGTGCGCGCGCGCATACCATGCGGCGCCAACCATAGCCGAGCGCTCCGCCCTCCACTCCACAGCGCACGAGACACTTGCATCACAACTAAAAGATCACAGCGCGCGCCTTCAACACGACATCGAGGAATTTGCCCGTCATGCAACGCTTGCCCAGGCGATTAACAGTGTCTATGATCACTTAACGACGACGGCGTACCTTGAGCAGCGTCTCTCTCAGGTGAGAATCCAGCACACAGCGAGAACCCTTGCGACACTCGAAGAGTGTCTCGCAACCGAAGTAGACGCCATGCAGCGCCTGCGCGACGATGTCCGTGACACAATCGACGCCATCAATCTGGATTTAGCTGAGCACCGGGCGCTTTGCGATGGCCTCAAGATCGCGGCTCATAGTGACTCATCATTTATCCGAGCGGAGCGAGCGCGGCTCGAAGCGGATTATGTCAAGCAGATGCGAAGTCCTTCGACAGTCCTGCTGCCATATGCCCGGCAAGAGATCGACTGCATCGAACGCCTGGTGGACGCCGGCAACGCAGATGCTTTCTGTCTGCAGCGCCGTCTCTACATACTCAAACACCAGGCTCTGCACAGCGCCCGGCAGCCTCTTGCTCCCCTCGGCTGGCACACAATCGTTTCCCATGCCGATACCCTGTTAGCACGTCTTCGTGTTGGTTCATCCCGCCGCTCTCAGGCAGCGTAAAGAGCAATTTTCACTGCCGCCGCGATACATAACAAAGATCTCACCACAGTTCCACCGCTTACCACTTGATTCCCGCTCGTAGTCCTGTCACAATGGCGGCACTATGACTCAAATTGTCACCGCATTTTTGGGCGTCGCCCATATCCACACACCAGGTTTTATCAACGCACTGAACAAACGGCGCGAGGATGTCCTCGTAAAGGCAGTGTACGACCGAGATTCCGCGCGCGGCGAACAGCGAGCGGCCGAACTGGAAGGTTCTACCTACACAAGCAGCTACCAAAGCATTCTTGAAGACCCGGAAATCACGAGCGTCGTAATATGCTCGGAAACCAACCAGCACCTTGAACTGGTTGTCGCCGCCGCAAAGGCAGGCAAGCACATTTTCTGCGAGAAGCCGATCGGCCTCGGCAAAGACGATGCCACCACTATGGCCGATGCCGTTAAGGCCGCCGGCGTGACATTCCAGACCGGCTTCTTTATGCGCGGCGCTCCGGTCCACCAGTGGATCAAGGCAATCGTGGCATCCGGCACACTCGGAAAGATCACCCGCGTCCGCTACACCAACTGCCATCAGGCTGCCCTCGACGGCTGGTTCGACACCGACTGGCGCTGGCTTGCAGACCCGAAACTGGCAGGCGGCGGCGCAGTCCTCGACCTTGGCGCGCACGTCCTTGATATCGTCATTAACACATTCACTCCCACCGAAGGCAAGATCGTGAACGTCGCAGGCGCTCTCGGAAATCGCGGCGGCCGCTACGGCACGGAAATCGACGAGTACGGCTCCGCCCTTCTCACATTCGAATCCGGCGCGATCGCCGAAATCGAAGCCAGCTGGGTCGATCCCAAGCTGCGCTCCCCAGTGGAGATCTTCGGCACGGAAGGTCAGATCCAACTGCTGGGCGAAGGCGTCCGCTACTATTCCAAAAATGTCGAAGGCGCGGACGGCAACCAGACGGTGGATGAATTCCCCGCTGGCGCCCCCCACGCCTTCGAACTGTTCTGGAACGCCCTGCTCGGCCGCCCGCTTGAAATCCCGCTTATCAGCGTCGACGAAGCAGCCTACGGCAGCACCATCATGGAACAGATCTACAACTCAGCCGGCCGAAGCACGACGACGGGGTTGTAGGAAGACCTAATCCCCCGGTCGCAACCGGCCGGCAGTTGAAACCGCGCCTAGGTTGGGATAACTTACGGTGACAAGTCCAGACGTCCCGGCGGTTAAAACCGCCGGGAGATCAGACGGGCGGTTAGGCTCCCAACCCTGGAAACAGCTTGTGAATGCGCGCGGCGCGGCGGTTCTTCATCTGCTCCTGAAAGGTGGAGATCTGATCGCGCTGCTCTTGCGTCAACACGGCGAACACTTGCGACTTCAAGATCGCCGCATCCGTTGCTAGGACAGTCGCCGTCTTTGCCGGCTTCTGCGCCAATGCGCTCACCTGAGCTTCATCGAACTTTCCTCCGGCCGTCGCATCAAGAACTGCCTTACGTTCCTGCGCCAACTCCTTCGCCAGCGGCAGGTCATGCTTCACCCCTGCATCCACAAGCGCCTGGATCTGCGACTTCTGGTCGTCGGTCAAGTTCAGCTTCCATGATGCGAGGGAAATAAACCGCCCCGCCATCTGCGGGATCTTGTCCAGATGCTCCTGAGTATGAGTGTCAATATCATCGATCAACGTATCGGCCTTTTTCTGCTGCGCCGGCGTCAATACGGTGTTATAGATTTGCGTTTTAGTGCGCGCAGCTTCCACGATCAGCTTGGCGACTGCAGGTTGCTCCTTCGCGATCTCGGCCTCTATCTTCGACGCATCTACCGTCCCCGTGCTGGTCTGTGATTTCACCGTCTTCCAGGTCGCGCCGAGTTCAAGAACGAGCGGTTTGACTGCAGGCTTCTCGGACTTTAAGATCGTCTTAATCTGTGATCGTTGAGCCTGAGTGAGGTCAAGTTTCTCGGCAAACGCAGCCGGACCGCCTTTGCCGGCGAAATCCGCCATGAACGGCATTCCGCCCGACAGCCCTTCAGCCGCCCAGGCGGCCTCTCCGGCTATTCCCTTAACAACTCCGTAGCCTGCTCCGAGAAGCAGCAAAGTTATGCCGCCTGCAATCAATAAACCCTTCTTCATTGTGTTGGTCTCCCTGGTTTGCCAGCCCGTGTCACCGGCGATTTCTGTTACAGTGTTATACGTTATAACCGTCTGGGAGAGTGTCGAGAGAGTGCAAATTATCTATCATTTTTTGTCAACAAATAAAGACAACAACTTTACATTTCTTGACATTCGGCTGCCTGCGCTCAATGGTATAATGCCGCAAAGGGACAGGCGGCAATGAACGAACGTATCCTCGTGATCGACGATGATCGCGAGCTGTGCGAACTGGTCAAGGAGTATATCGAACCGGAAGGCTTCAGCGTGGAGACCGTTCACGAAGGCCCTGCCGGTGTCGACCGCGCCACGTCCGGCGAACATGCCTGCGTCATCCTGGATGTCATGCTGCCCGGTCTGGGCGGATTCGAAGTTTTGAGACGTACACGCGCCGCGTCATCCGTTCCCATCATTATGCTGACAGCGCGCGGCAGTGACCTGGACCGGATCATGGGCCTGGAGATCGGCGCAGACGACTACCTCCCAAAGCCATTTAACCCGCGCGAATTGGTCGCCCGTATCCGCGCCATCATACGCCGCACACAATCCTCGGCCCCCAAGCCCGTTGAGCCTGTCGTGCCTCGGGAGGTCGTCGCCGTTGATGATGTCAGCATCGATCTCGGCGCGCGCACAGTAACCCGGGCCGGCAATGCGATCGAACTTACGGGCGCCGAGTTTGAGACGCTCCTAACCCTCCTTCGCTCACCTGGGCGTGTTGTAACGCGCGAGGCGCTGGTCAAGAGCGCCCTTGGGCGCAAGCTCACACCTTACGATCGTAGCATCGATATGCACGTGAGCAACGTTCGCCGGAAGCTCGGCCCGCATCCGTCCGGCATGGACCGGATCAAGACCATGCGTGGTGTCGGTTATGTCTACACGCGCCGGGCCGAGGCCGGCTAAGGGGCGTCGTGCGCAGCTTCTTCATCAAAATATTCCTGTGGTTCTGGTTTGCAATGGTCCTGGTGGGGCTTTCGGCAGTGATCGCCACGGTAACCCTGCAGCCCAGCGGAACCTTCGACCATTGGAGGCGACTGGCGACATCGCCCCTGCGGGTTGCCGCAGCGGGCGCGGCAGCGGCATACGAAGAGGGCGGAGCGCGCCAGGCAAACAGCTACCTTCGCCGTCTGCGCTCCGACACATCGATGCCGGCTTATCTATTCGATTCGTCCGGCCATGAGTTGTCCACCCTGAACGCGACGGCGCTGGCCAGGCAGGCCGTTACGCATAGCGGCCCCCTACGGCATGTTCAGTTAAACGACGGAGTTGTGATGACAGCCATCACGCAGCCCGTTCGCGGCGCATATGGACGCCACTATGTTCTTGTCGCAATTCAGCGCGTATATCTGCCAATTCATAATCGCTCCGTTGTGCTGCGCTTCATTGCCGTCACGCTCACGGGAGGCCTCATCTGCGCATGGCTTGCGCGCAACATTGCATCTCCCATTGCAGAACTGCGGAAAACGGCGCGCCGCCTGGCGACCGGCGAATTATCCGTCCGCGTTCCCCGCAGCGTCACACGCAGGCGAGATGAAATCGCTCAGCTAGGGCGCGATTTCGATTCCATGGCATCGCACCTTGAAGCCCTCATCACGGCGCAGCGACGACTCCTCGCCGACATCTCCCACGAGCTGCGCTCACCGCTCGCGCGCCTTGGAGTGGCCGTCGGATTAGCTCGCCGCACGGCAGGAGACGAATCGACGGCATATCTGGATCGGATCGAGCGCGAAGCCGAACGGCTCAATGACCTCATTGGCCAGTTGACCACCTTGTCGCGCCTGGAAACGGGCTCAGGCGAAGCTCCACGCGTCCCCGTCGATCTACGCCAGCTGCTCACCACGATCGTCGCCGATGCCAACTATGAGGCGCAGGAGGCCGGCAAGACTGTATCGCTTGCAGCGGATAATGCCGATCTGGCTTCGCCAATTGTCCTGAACGGCGATCCCGAATTGCTTCGTCGCGGTCTTGAGAACGTGATCCGAAATGCCGTCCGTTATACCGAACCGGGATCCACGGTTGATGTCACACTGCGAACAGAAAAAGACAGGTCTATAGTTTGCGTTCGCGACCACGGCCCCGGTGTTCCCCATCATGCCCTCACAGAGATATTCCGCCCTTTCTACCGCCTGCAGGACGACCGGGGCCGCGACACCGGTGGGGTCGGCCTCGGTCTCGCCATCGCCGACCGAGCTATCCGTTTCCACGAAGGCGATATCGCCGCCGAAAACGCCCAGGGAGGCGGGCTTGCCGTCACCATAACGCTGCCGATAGGCAAAGCCGCCCCTATTCCCTCACGACGCGCAAAAAAAGTCCGTACCAATCTATAGCTGTGGGAGCAGGCTTCCATGCCTGCTTATTCTCGGCGTCTCTGCCGGCCCCTCTTAGCAAGTGCCCCTGTGGAAGCAGGGCTCTGTCCCTGCTTATCTTATTGCTCCTCCGGCAGCATACTGGCTGCATCTTGATCACTGAAACGCCGAAAAGCCTCCCCATCCATTTGGATAGGGAGGCTTTTCGATTTGTGGACGAGAAAGATCTCGACTACTGGCTGTTCGCGACGTTGCCGGCGACCGTGTTCAACTTGTTGGAAGCGGTTCCGCCGAGGAAGCGCATGGCGGTGATGGCGA
>Ga0105237_10000266_pt1 | contig 73387 bp, 109 predicted proteins | sample KBSC24metaG_FD_81520 | JGI IMG/M metagenome (GOLD analysis project Ga0105237, IMG submission 81520) | Corn rhizosphere microbial communities from Kellogg Biological Station, Michigan, USA - KBS C2-4 metaG | ecosystem: Host-associated > Plants > Roots > Rhizosphere > Soil | place: Michigan, USA...
AGCAATGCCTTCAGGAAGGCGCTGGCGAACGTCTCGTTGACCTGCTGACGCGCGAGCTTGCGGGTGGTGGCCAGGAAGCGCTCCCACTGGTCGAAGACGATGCCCAGGTCAAGGCGCACGTCCTTGGCGTCGAACTTCGCGTTGTGCGGGATCTTGATGACGCTGCCGACCGGGTCGGTCTCGGAGGCCTTCTGTTCGCCGTAGCCGGCGGCCATGGTGAGCGTGTTGTGGCAGACGACGCGCACGCTGGTGAATTTCGCCGTGGTGCTCATGCTGGCGTCGTAGCTGGTGGCCAGCAGCACGTAGGGCCGGATCATGTCGGCGTCCAGGATGCACTCGCCGTCGTTCACGCGGGCCAGTGCCCAGATGCGCTTGCCGCCGTCCAGCGCGCCGGCGGTCTCGAGGCTGAAGTGGTTGTGCTCGATCAGCTCGGAGAAGAAGCCGAGGATCTCGGACGGCTGCACCACCTGGTACCACTTCGACACGACCGACAGCGGCGCCTTCGTGTCGCTGCGGTAGAGGACGTCGCGATCCGGGAACGGGATCACCAGGCCGTCGGGCGTGGTGCACGAGACCTGCGACCGCTTGACCGTGTGGGACAGGCCGGCTTCAACGGCCCAGGTCGCGAGGTCGGCGCCGGCGGTGAGCTGCTTGCCCATGCGATGCCACGGGGTCTTGCCGACAAATGCAATAGCGTCGCGGCCGGCGGTTTGGTCGATCATGTGTGCCATTTGGGAACTCCTTACAGTGGTTGAAATGGCGGGCCGTTGGCGCGGCCCGTCTAGGGAAAGTCGCCTTACGCGACAGACTCGGTTTCGGCCGCCGCGGCGGTGAGGACGGCTGTCGCCGCCTTCCACTCGTCTTGCAGGCCGTAGTTCTTGGCGCAGACCGGGCCGAAGCCCGCTGCTGTGCTGGTTTCATCCTTCAGTGCCGTGTTGCAGAAACAGCAGCGGCCGGTCAGTCGGCCATGCTTCTTCGCGGTACCGGCCGGGTCCTGCGAGAACGCACGCAGGAAGCGGCTGACCGTTTCCAGGTCCTGCTCGCTCGCCGCCCGGCCTTGTGTCCAGTTGCCGGCAGCGTCGACTCGCCCGAACCACACGTTCGAGCCGTAGGCGCCGCCGTCGGTCACTTGCACCTGGCCTTCGTACTTGCTGCGCGAGCCGGCCAGCGAGAGCTGAATGGGTTGGTGCTCGACCTGCAGCGTGATCTTCGGGAATTGCAGCTTCTGCTTCGCGCGGGCGAACAGTTTCACGACCCCGGAGAAGTCACCGACCGATTCGGTCTTCGGCGCCTGCGCTTGCGGGTCCGCCGCGCGCTGGGTCAGTTTGTCGACCCAGAGCCACTGCTTGTCGGACAGCTCGCGCTTGCGGTTGAAGCTGCTGAGCAGATCACGCGCGAAGGTCTGGTCGCCCGCGCTCAGGCGCGGGATGGCGTCGGACAGGGCTTCGACTCGGAGGGTGGTGGCGTTCATTTCCGGGGACTCCTTACAGTCTTTGGGGGCAGATCGGGTCTCGGGGCCGTTGGCGCGGCCCGTCGGGCTTTGCGGGAGAGGCAGTCTAGATACTGTTTTCTTTCCCACTGACTTTATTATATCCCGTTAATCCTGATATTCGCAGGGTTACGCAAATATATTTGCGCCCCGGCGCATATTCGCGGCTGATACCAGATACCCGACGCCACAAACAGAAAGGCCCCTCGCGGGGCCTTTTCGGAAGGGTGGTCAGGGTCAGCCGCTCACATCTCGCCCTCGATGATCCAGCCGGCCCACCGGCACAAGGCTTCCTCCGCGGCCATCCGCACCAGCACCGGGGCGACCAGGTCCCAGTCGTTGGCAGCAACGAACCGCTCTTGCTCCGCCAGACAAGCTGCCGTTTTGATGACGGTCGCAGCCGAGGCGCTCATCTTCACGCTCTCCGGGCGGGCAGTTCCGCCGCGCGGACCATCTTGGCCAGCCAGTCCGGGTCGGCGGCCTCGAGCGCCTTGAACTTCGCCAGGTCGCTCGGGACGAGCCCGATGTACTTCTTGACGCGGCGCTCGTGCGCCTGCTTCGGCGGGCGCCCAACCGGGTTCTTCGGGCGCGTGTCGGTTGCGGTTGTGTCGGTTGCGGTGGACATCTCGGCTCCTTTCAGGGGTGGAAGATTTTGATGAGGGCTACCGTCGAGGTCGCGACCGTGATGATCACGGCCGCTGCGGCGGCGACGATCGGGATGTAGGGGTACCAGGTCGTTTCGAGGCGCATCTTCGCGGCCTCGGCCGTCAACTTCTCGCGTTCGGCCTCGAACTTGATCGCCTCGGCTTCCATCCTTCTGACGGTGGCGCGCATTTCCAAGAGGGACTCTTCCCTCAGGTCTGCGGATTCTTCGGGGGTCATGGGTCAGCCTTTCAGGGTGGCGATGGTCTGCGGGTCGTTGGTGAACCCGAACAGGTACCAGCCGGTCACATGCGCGTTGGGCATGCGGCCGTATGCGCTGATGGATCCGTCTTGGTGGACCTTGAATTTGCGGGCGCCGAACTTGGCGCGGAGGGCATCTCGAATCTGTCTGCCGCTCATGGTTTGTGTCTTCATGGGTTGGGCTCCTGTGCTCACAATTATTATCCTCCGAAAACTGGTCAGTCGAGGATGTTGTATCCACGACCAGCGAGGCACCGCTTGATGACCATCTCCTGGGTCTCGTTGGCGCGTTCGGCCATGGCGCCGCCGCCTGCAGCAGCGCCGTAGGCCGCCGTCTCGTTGCGGTATCCACGGGCGCCCAGAGCTGCGCCGAGCAGCGCGCCGAAGATGGCGCCGGCGATCGCGGCCTGTCCGGCGCTCGCCTTCTTGTTGGCATAGGTCTGGCACTCGTACAGGTCGCTGCGGAAGCTCTCGTCCGTGTGGCCTTGCATATCGACCATCGGGACATATGCGGCGCCGCGCGGGGCGATTGCGCAGCCTTGCAGGGTCAGGGACACGCAGACGACGCTCAAGAGCAGCTTGGATTTCAGTTGGTACTTCATTGGGAAACCTCGGTTACTACACATTCAGGAAATTGGCGGACACGGCTGCGCCGCGCCCGAGGGCGCTGGGTGGGGTATTGCTGGGTGGTTAGGCCTCTTCTGTCAGGACCGCATCAACCTCGCGCGCGAGGTCTGGGCGATGCAGCTTGATGAAGGCCGCCAGAGCCGGCCGCAATTCCGCGCGGTTGCTTTCGACGAGCACCCGAAACACGTCGGTGCGCCGCAGTTCGCCGATGGAGTCGGCGGCGCACTTGATGTAGAGCTCGAGGTCGTCGACCTCCGCCGTGCCTTGCTGGACGTCGCGCGCGTGGTATGGGCAGACGTCGTTTTCGTCGTAGGCGTCGCGCAGCTCATCCGCGAAGACGCGGAACTGGGCGGAGACGCGGAACTCGGCGTCGGGATACTCCTGGCCGACGCTGGTGGCGGCCGTCAGCGCCAGCAGCGCCAGCGACAGGCGTTCCTTGACGCACTTGGTCAGGCGGGCGTCGAGGGCTTCGAGCCAGTCCATCACGAAGGCGCTGCCGCTGACGCCGTGCTCGCGCACGTAGCGCACGCGGGTCTGCGTGATGTTCATGGAGGCGGCCAGGCCGCGGATGGTCTTGCCGTGCATGCGCATGAGGCGCTGCACCTGGCGGCCGCTGAGGGTTGGGGTGCCGGCGCTCATGATCAGGCTCCGATCCGCAGGGCGGCCAGGTTGGCAACCCGGAGCGCTTTGGTCGCGCGAGCCCGGAAGAGCGCCGCGGCGCTGCGGTTCCTGATGAAGTCGGCATGCCGCGCGCAGCGGAAATTGATGCGGGCAATCGCCTCGCAGGCATCCATCACTTGGGCAAGCTGCAGGTGACGATGGGTGCTCAGTCTGCTCATATTGACTCCTTTACAGTCATTGGGCGGGTTACTAGTAACTTGGCAATTACTAGTTGACGTTAATTATACTCGTTTACCGCATACTCACGGGGTGTATCTCAAATATGTTTGTCGGCGCTGTGCCCATGCCGGTAGTTAATCAACTGCTCGGCGCATCGAATTGCACGAACTGGCGGGAGATATTCGTCTGCTGCTCCGGCTCGTTTCGCGTCGATCGCGCGCTCAAGACGAAATACCCGGACAAGGTGGTGCGTGGCAATGACGTCTCGATGGTCTCCTGCGCCGTCGGCGCGCTGCTCACCGGGCGCGCGTTCGACATCAAGTTCAAAGGGCGCCTCGCCTTCATGGAGGATGCCGGCCTGGCCGACTTCGACACGCGCGTCGCCGCGGTGATCGTGGCCCTCGGGCTTGGCCAGTTCTCCTCCGACAACGCCTACGCCCGCGGCCACTTCGATCACGGGCAGCGCAACTTCGCCGCCTTGCTCGCGAAGGCCAGGGAGAAGGTCGCGCTGCTCGCGAGCGGCGTGAAGCTCGACGACTTCTTCGCCGGCGACTTCCGCGTGCATGCGCAGCGCGCGATCGACACCGGCGCGGGCCTTGCCGGGTTCATGCCGACGTACAAGGGCGGCTACGAGCGCCTCTATCGATTCATCGACGAGAACGTCGTTTGGGACCGGCCGACCTTCGAGACATGGGACCCGAAGGATCTGCCGGATTGGCTCGCCGGCGTCGCGCGCGCCGGCGTGCCCTACATGGTCATCACGGACCAGGCCCTGCAGGGCTTCCGCGCGTCGACCGAGTACCGCTCGACGACGAACAAGCCGATCTACGGCTACATCGGCGAGGGCAAGTCATCGTTTCGCAGGAACCTGAACCGCGGCGCCTCGTTCGCGTACCAGAAGGTCGACCCGTACTCGCTCGGGCCGATGACCGACGTGCAGCTCGTGCCGGCCAGCAGCGCGGCGATGAACTTCCTGCGCAACGCCTACCTGGCCAAGGGCATCGCGCACTGCACCGGCACCGTCAACTACCTGGTGATGCTCGACGGCAAGCTCGCCGGCGGCTTCATCTACACGCGCGACAAGTGGGATGCCTCGCACTGCATCTACCTGCTGTCGGACTTCTGCATCGTCCACGAGCGCCGCATGGCCAAGCTGGTGGCGATGCTCGCGACCAGCTTCGAGACCGTCGATGCCTGGGGCAAGCGCTTCGTTTCGCGGCCGACCTTGCTCTGCACGACGGCCTTCACCGATCAGCCTGTGTCCATGAAATACCGAGGAATCTATGAGCTCACGAGTCGCAAGCCGGGCGCCCTCAACTACCAGTGCGCCATCGGCAGCCGAGAGCGAACCGCCAAAGCCATCTACCTCGAATGGCTCGGGCGCTTCGCAAAAGCTGGTGACGCGGATCGTGCGCGTCAAGCTGAAGACGCTGCGAGCGCTCGACAAGAACGCCCGCTACATGGCCGAACCGGAGTTCAACCGGCTGGTGGACAACCTGCGGCATGACGGCGTGCTGACGTCGCTGCCGCTGGTCTACCGCGGCGAGATCCTCTCGGGCAACCACCGCGTGCAGGCGGCGATCAAGGCCGGCATCGTCGACGCCGACGTGATCGAGATCACCAGCGAGCTCGACGAGCAGCAGCGCCGCGCCATCCAGCTCTCGCACAACGCGCTGACCGGCAAGGACGACCCGAACGTGCTGCGCGAGATCTACGAGAGCCTCTCGCTCGACTGGCAGAAGTACAGCGCGGTCTACGAGGAAATGTTCAAGCTCGACGAGGCGAAGGCGGTCACGCTCGGCATCCCGATCGCCAAGTATCAAGAGCTCGTCGTCGCCTTCCTGCCCGAGGACCGGGCCGCGTTCTACGAATTCGCGATGACGCTCGAGCGGCGCTACAAGAAGGCCGACGTGATCGTCGGCGAGGTCTCGAGCTTCGACGCGTTCTTCGAGGCCATCCTGGCCGTCAAGGAAGGCCGCAACATCGGCAACACGGGCACCGCGCTGCGCGTGATGGCCGACATCGTGTCGCGCGTGATGGCCGAAGAGACGGCCGTCGCCGAGACGCAAAAGCTATCGAAGAAGCGCGGCCATTGAGCTCTATCGGCGACCCCGACCGATAGGACACGGCTTTTCAGTTTTCAGCGATCGCCGGCCGACCGCGATAGGCGGCGGCGATTCAGTGCTCGCCAATCGGCACATCGCGGCCATAGGGCACGGCAATTCAGTTTTCGCCAATGGGCGCTCTTCGCCGATAGGCGTTGACTTCCGGTGAATTTCAACTATCGGGGCCGTCCGCCGACATGCCCTGACTATCTATTGGCGCCAAATTGCCGATACCAGGTGACTATCTATCGACGACTCGAATCGATATTGAAAAGTCATCGGTGCAAAAAACTATCGTCGAATCGAGTCGATTGAGGACTATCGGATACCCGAGTCGTTATGCGATGACTATCCATACGTTTCAAGCATGGAATTTAAGTACACAACGACTCTAAGCTGTTGATTTATAAGAAGAAAAACGACCTTCGCCTACGATGCGATCGCAGGTGTGGTAAGGGGGTAGTGAGGAAAAGCGCAAATATTGCGCGGCGAGGCTACACGCGTCTTTGGCGGGGGGTGTGGTTTTGTCCAGTATTTCAGTCCCAGCCAATCTCAAGCGAGTCATCAAGATGTCAGGCCCACCGAAAAAACCCACCGCGCTCAAGCTGATCGCCGGAAATCCCGGCGGAAAGAAGCTGCCGGTCAACGAGCCGAAGCCGAAGATCGAGGTGCCGAGCCAACCGCGCCATTTGAACGCAGAGGCGCGGGCGGAATGGGATCGCCTCGCGCCGGTGCTCATGCGTCTGAAGCTGCTCACGCGGCTCGATCGCGCGGCCTTCGCGAGTTACTGCGTGGCCTGGGGTCGGCATGTCGAAGCGGAAGAGCAGCTGGCCAAGGCCTCGGCGCTCGCCTTCACCGGCAACGGCTACCCGATCATCAACCCGTGGTTCATCATCTCGAAGCAGTCGGTCGAGCAGATGTCGAAGTTCCTGTCCGAGTTCGGGCTGACGCCGGCGGCGCGCACGCGCATCGGCACGCCGGCACCGCCCGAGCCACAAGGCGACGATGGCCAAGAAGAAAAGCGCAGCCACTTCGAGTTCTGAAGGCGGCGCCGGCGGCTTCTGGTTCGACACCGCCGCGGCAGACCGAGCGGTCGCCTTCTTCAGCGAGTGCCTGACGCACGCGAAGGGCGAGCTCCAGGGGCAGCCGCTGGTGCTGGCCGACTGGGAGGCCGACCGGATCGTGCGGCCGCTCTTCGGCTGGAAGCGCGCCGACGGCACGCGCCGCTACCGCAAGGTCTACGTAGAGGTCCCGCGCAAGAACAACAAGAGCACCTTGTGCGCCGGCATCGCGCTCTACCTGCTGCACGCCGACCGCGAGCCTGGTGCCGAGGTCTACTCGGCGGCGGCGGATCGCGAGCAGGCGGCGATCGTCTTCGACGTGGCCAAGCAGATGGTCACGCAGTCGCCGCGCCTCCTGCAGCGCACCGAGCTCTACCGGCGCGCGATGGTGCACCTCGAGTCGGCCAGCAGCTACAAGGTGCTGTCCGCTGATGCCTTCACGAAGCACGGGCTGAACGCGCACGGCGTGGTCGTCGACGAGGTCCACGTGCAGCGCAATCGCGAGCTGATCGACGTGCTGTCCACCTCCGTCGGCTCGCGCCGCCAGCCGGTCGAGGTCTACATCACCACCGCCGGCTTCGACCGCAAGACGATCTGCTGGGAGCTCCACGACTACGCGCAGCGCGTGCTGAAGGGCGTCATCGACGACCCGTACTTCCTGCCGGTCATCTATGCGGCCGAGCCGACCGACGACTGGACCGACGAGGCCGTGTGGGCGAAGGCGAATCCCGGCCTGGGCAAGTCGATCAAGCTCGAATACCTGCGCGCCGAGTGCAAGAAGGCCCTCGAGATCGCGGCCTACGAAAACACCTTCAAGCGCCTGCACCTGAACATCTGGACGTCGCAGGAAAACCGCTGGATGCGCGTCGAGCAGACCTGGGATCCGTGCAACGCCGCGACGGTGCCGCTGGAGTTGATGAAGGGCCGCCGCGCCTGGCTCGGCATCGACCTGTCTTCCACGACGGACCTGTCGGCGGTCGTGGCGCTGGTCGCGGATCCGGATGAACCGGGCCAGTTCGACATCGTGCCGTTCTTCTTCGTGCCCGAAGAGCGCATCGAACTGCGCTCGCGCCGCGACCGCGTGCCGTACCAGCTCTGGCGCGACCAGGGCTTCCTCATCGCCACCGAGGGCGACGTCGTCGACTACGACGTGATCCGCGAGAAGGTGCGCGAGCTCGGCGAGATCCTGGACGTGCAGGACATCGCGATCGACCGTTGGAATTCGACGGGTCTGCAGACCCAGCTCACGGGCGACGGCTTCGTCGTCACCAAGTTCGGCCAGGGCTTCGCTTCGATGAGCGGGCCGACCAAGGAGCTCGAGCGGCTGCTGATGTCCAAGGCGCTGCGCCACGGTGGCCACCCGGTGCTGCGCTGGATGGCCGACAACGTGGCCGTGAACCAGGACCCGGCCGGCAACATCAAGCCGGACAAGGCCAAGAGTACGGAGCGCATCGACGGCATCGTCGCGCTCGTCATGGCCATCGGCCGCGCTCTCGCGGTCGAGGTCGAGGAACCCGCCTACACGATGCTTTTCGTGTAGTCGGCCGGGGCAGTCCCGGACTGAATTACCGCGCCGCTCTCATCAGCTGAGAGCCGCCCCTTTTCTCCATGTTGCCCGCCTTCGTGCGGGCACTTTCATTTGCGGAGTGCGAAATGCTCAAACGCGCGTATTCGACTTTCGAGGTCAAGGCCATCGGTGACAACGGCGCCGGCAAGCGAACCTTCACCGGCATCGCCACCACGCCAGCGCCGGACCGCATGGGCGACGTCGTCGAGCCGACCGGCGCTCAGTTCACTCTGCCGATTCCGCTGCTCTGGCAGCACAACAGCGACCAGCCGATCGGCTGGGTGCGGACCGCGAAGGTCACCAAGAGCGGCATCGAGGTCGAGTGCGAGGTGGCCGACATCAGCGAACCCGGCACCTTGAAGGACCGGCTCGACGAGGCCTGGCAGTCCATCAAGGCCAAGCTCGTGCGCGGGCTTTCGATCGGCTTCAACGCCCTCGAGAGCGCGCGCATCAAGGACACCTACAGCTACCACTACCTGAAGTGGGAACTGCTCGAACTTTCCCCCGTGACGATCCCGGCCAACGCCGAGGCATCGATCGCAACCATCAAGTCGTTCGACCGTCAGCAGCGCGCCGCGTCCGGTGAGCCTGCCTTCGTCGTGCGCTTGGTTCCTTCTCCCGGCGCTTCGGGATCAACCCCTGTCATTCCGAACAGCCCGAAAGGCAACACCATGAGAACCATTGCAGAGCAGATCAGTGCGTTCAAGACGAAGCGCCAAACCGGCGCGGACCGCATGAACGCCATCATGGCGGCGGCGGCCGAAGAAGGCCGCACGCTCGATGAAACCGAGACCGAGGAGTACGACACCCTCGTCGCCGAGATCAAGAGTCTCGACACGCACATCGTTCGCCTCGAGCAGCATGAAGCGCAGATCGTCAGGACCGCGGTCGCGGTCACCGCCGGCGCTGCTGCCGGCGCGACTGCCGGCGCCGAACACCATGGCGTCGAGGTCCGCGGCGGCGTCATCAGCGTGCGCCCGAACATCGCCAAGGGAACGGCCTTCGTGCGCTACGCGCTGATGAAGCTGCAGGCCAACGGCGACCCGGGCCGCGCCGCCGAGCTCGCCAAGCGCTTCAAGGACACGACGCCGGAGGTCGCCGAAGTGCTGCGCGCCGAGTACTCGATGGGCGAGAGCGTGCTGAAGGCGGCGGTCGCGGCCGGCAACACCACCGACACGACGTGGGCTGGCCCGCTGGCCTACTACAACAACATGGCGGGCGAGTTCATCGAACTGCTGCGCCCGAAGACGATCCTCGGGCGCATCTCGGGTTTCCGTGCGGTGCCGTTCCTGACGCGCATCCCGCGGCAGACCTCCGGTGTGTCGGGCAAGTGGGTCGGTGAAGGCAGCCCGAAGCCGGTTCAAGCGATGGGCTTCGACGCGATCACGCTGGCCTTCTCGAAGGCCTCGGTGATCATCGCGCTGACCGAGGAAATCGTCCGCATGTCGACGCCTTCGGCCGAGGCGCTGGCGCAGTCCGACATGATCAAGGGCGTCTCGCAGTACCTCGACGTGCAGTTCATCGACCCGTCGGTCGCGCCGATCAGCGGCGTCAGCCCTGGGGCCATCACCAACGGCTTGACCGCCGTTGCGTCGAGCGGCTCCACGCTGGCGCAGATCGAGGCGGACATCTCGGCGGTGATGATGAAGCTCGTCAACGCAAACCTCGATCTGTCGACGGCGGTCTGGGTGATGAACCCGCGCACCGCGCTCTACCTGTCGTTGGTGCGCACGACGCAAGGCCCATACGCCTTCCCCGGCATCAACGTGCAGGGCGGCGTGTTCCATGGCCTGAACGTGATCACGTCGAACAACGTGCCGGTCTCGGGCTCGCCCGGCACCACGATCATCGTGCTGATGGATCCGAGCGAGATCCTGATGGCCGATGACGGCGCGGTCACCGTCGATATGTCGCGCGAGGCATCGCTGCAGATGAGCGATTCGCCGTCGGCCGGCGCGCAGCAGCTGGTCTCGCTGTGGCAGAACAACATGGTGGGCTTGCGGGCCGAGCGCTACATCAACTGGCAGCGCCGGCGCAACGCTGCGGTGGGGCTCATCTCCGGCGTCGCGTACTGATGTCGGCCAAGCGCTCACCCGCCGCCTCCGGGCGGAAGAAGGGCGACGACAAGGCGCGGCCGGCCGGTGCAGTCGAGGCGACACGTGGTCGCGCCTCTGCACCGGCCGGCAGCCAGACCACGGCCGTCGGCGACGCGGCGCCCGTGGGTCGATACCGGCGTCGAGACATGCGTGCGGTCAAATGAACCTCTTCGGCTTGCAGATTTCACTCGGCAAGGCCGGGCCGCCGGCAACGGTCCCCGCGCCGGTGATGAACGGCGCTGCCTCGGTGTTCGGCTTCATCCGCGAGAGCTTTGCCGGCGCCTGGCAGCGCAATATCGAGGTCGACTCGCGAGAGTCGGTCCTCGCCTTTGCGGCGGTCTATGCCTGCGTGCGCCGGATTTCTTCGGACATCGCGAAGCTGCCGATCGACCTGGTGGAAGAGCAAGACGACGGCACCTGGCCGGTCGTGCAGATCAACTCGCCGTTCCTGCCGGTGCTGGCCAAGCCGAACCGCTACCAGACGCGGATCCAGTTCATCGCCGACTGGATCATTGCCAAGCTCCTCTACGGCAACGCCTACATCCTCAAGGAGCGCGATGCCCGCGGCATTGTCATCGCGCTTTACCCGCTGATGCCGCTGCGGGTCACGCCGCTGGTCGGCATCGACGGTTCGGTCTGGTACCGCCTCGGCCAAGACCTGCTCGCCGGCGTCGAGGACCAGTACATCGTGCCCGCGAGCGAGATCATCCACGACAAGGACGTGACGCTCTTTCACCCGCTGATCGGCATCTCGCCCATCTATGCCTGCGGGTCTTCCGCCACGCAGGGCAACCGCATTCAGGCGAACTCGGCCAAGTTCTTCGAGAACATGAGCCGCCCGAGCGGCATGCTGACGGCGCCCGGCACGATCAAGGAAGACACCGCGGCGCGCCTGAAGAAGCACTGGGAAGAGAACTTCTCGGGCTCCAATCTCGGCCGCCTGGCGGTGCTCGGCGATGGCCTGACCTATGCGCCGATGACCATCCCGCCGCAGGATGCCCAGCTGATCCAGCAGCTCGGCTGGACGGTCGACGACGTGGCGCGCGCCTTTGGCGTGCCGCTCTACAAGATCAACGCCGGGACCATGCCGACGCACACCAGCGTCGAGGCGCTCGATCTCCAGTATTACACCGGCTGCCTGCAGGTGCTGATGCAGAGCCTCGAGCTCTGCCTCGACGAAGGCCTCTCGCTGCCGCCGCGCTACGACGTGCGCTTCAACCTGGACAACCTCCTGCGCATGGACAGCGCAACGCGCTTCATCGGCTACCAACAGGCGATCAATGCCGGCTGGATGAAACCGAACGAGGCGCGCCTGCGCGAGAACCTGGCGCCTGTCCCCGGCGGCGGCACGCCGTATCTGCAGGTGCAGAACTACTCGCTCGCCGCGCTCGCACGGCGCGACCAGCTCGCCGAGCAAGGCGCTCCGGGCCCTGCCAACGCACCGAGCGACCCGACGGCGGCACCGACGCCCGACGCGACCCCGGTGCTGCCCGCCGCGCCGAACCCGGGGGCAGGGCAGGCCGCAGCTGAAGCGGCCGCTGCCGCCAAAGCCATGGATGCCGAGTGCGTCGTAGCCGTCGCCGAGGTGATGCGCGGCCTGCTTTTGCCTGACGATGAGGAGCACCACGAGCATGTTTGACGGCAAGGTTTTCGGCGAACAAATAACGCTCGTCGTGCGCGCCTACATGGCGAAGGCGCTCGGCGGTCTCTCACTGCGCATCGCCGAGCTGGAGCGCCGCATGGCCGCGCTGCCCGAGCCGCGGCAAGGCGCGCCTGGCAAGGACGCCGATCCTGCGCTCATCGCGCGCGAGGTCGAGGCGGCTGTCAAGGCGCTACCCGGCCCGGACCTGGCCGCGATCGCCGATCTCGCGGTGGCGCGGATGCCGGCCCCGGCCGCCGGCAAGGATGCGGATCCGGAGGTGATTCGGGAGCAGGTCGCCGCCGCGGTCGCGGCGCTGCCGACGCCTGATCTCCACGCGATCGCTGCGCTGGTGCCGCCGCCCAAAGACGGCCAGGACGCCGACCCCGCGGTGATCGCCGAGCAGGTGGCTGCCGCGGTCGCGGCGCTGCCGGCGCCGGACCTGGCCGCGATCGCCGCGCTCGTGCCGCAGCCGGATCCTGCGGCGATCGCGGCCCTCGTGCCGTCGCCCAAGGACGGGCGCGATGCCGACCCGGCGCTGATTGCCGAGCTGGTCAGTGAACGCGTCGCCGCCGCCGTGGCCGAGCTCCCACCGCCCGAGGCGGGCAAGGATGGCAAGGACGCCGATCCGGAAGTCGTGCGCGCGCTGGTGCTGGAGGCGGTCGCACAGATCCCGGCGCCGCGCGACGGCCAGGACGCCGATCCGGAGGTGCTGCGTGCCGAGGTCGAACGTGCCGTCGCGGCGCTGCCCGCTCCGGCTCCCGGCAAGGACGCTGACCCGGAGCTCGTGCGGAGCCTGGTGCAGGAAGCCGTCGCCGCGCTGCCCGCGCCGAAGGACGGTCAGAGCGTCAGCCTCGACGACGTGCGGCCGCTGCTCACCGAGGAGGTGGCCAAGGCTGTCGCGCTGGTGCCCAAGCCGAAGGACGGCGAGAGCGTTCCGATCGAGCAGGTGCAACGCATGATCGATGAGGCGGTCACGATCGCTGTCGCCGCCGCCGTCTCGAAGGTCGTCGACGCGATGCCGGTTGCCAAGGACGGCCGAGACGCCATGCAGATCGAGATCCTGCCGGCGATCGACCCGCAGCGCTCCTATCCGCGCGGCACCTTCGCCACCCACGCCGGCGGCTTGTGGCGCGCCTTCGAGACCACCACCGAGATGAAGGGCTGGGAGTGCATCACCAACGGCATCGAGCACATCGGCGCGAAGGAAGCCGGCGACCCGCGCCACTGGGTGGTGTCGGTCAGAACCTCGAACGGCAAATCGCTCGACTTGCCTTTCAGCACGCCCGCGATGATCTACCGCGGGATCTGGAAGGAAGGCCGCTACGAGCACGGCGATGCGGTCACCCGTGACGGGTCGACCTGGCACGCCAACGTCGACACCGTCGGCGTCCCGGGTTCTTCGTCCGACTGGCAGCTCTGCACCAAGCGCGGCCGCGACGGCAAGGACGGGCTGCGCGGCTTGAAGGGCGACACCGGCGCTCCTGGCCGGCCTGGCCGCGATCTCACGCAACTCCTCTTCGATGGGCACAAGCAATGAACAATCTCTGGAGCGTGCCGCGCTTTTGGCGTGGCAAGACGGTCGCCATTCTCGCGAGCGGCCCTTCGATGTCGCCGGCGGTCGCGGCGGCGGTGCGCGCGTGGCGCCTGCCTTGCATCGTGATCAACGACACGTTCAAGCTCGCGCCGTGGGCGGACTTGCTCTATGCCGCCGATGTCGGCTGGTGGGATTGCCGGCCGCAGGCGCTGGACTTCGACGGCCTGAAGGTCAGCCTGCAGCCAACGTCGGGCCGGCTGCCTGCGCAGGTGCTGCAACTCCTCAACAGCGGCGAAACCGGGTTCGACCCGGATCCGCACTGCCTGCGCACCGGCGGCAACGGCGGCTACCAGGCGCTGCACCTGGCCGTGCACGCCGGCGCCGCGCGCGTGCTGCTGTTCGGCTTCGACATGCGCGGGTCGCACTGGCATGGGGACCATGAAGCCCCGCTGCGCAACCCCAAGCCGCACCAGTTCGCCAACTGGATCGAGCGGTTCGCGGCGGTCGCGCCTGAGCTCGCGCGGCGCGGCGTCGATGTCGTCAACTGCACGCCCGATTCGGACTTGACGTGCTTCCGCTTCGCGTCGCTCTGCGACCTGCGGCAACTGGACGCGGTCGCAGCATGAGGCCGCTCTACGTGGCCGGGATGCACGGCCTGGGCGACAACCTGCATCAGCGCGCGGTGATGCGCCAGCTCGTCGAGCGCCGCTCCGTCTGGCTCGAGACGCCGTGGCCCTGCCTCTACGAAGACATCCACGGCCTGAACGTGGTCGGCAAGGGCTCGCACCTTCGCACGCAGGCGCGCAACGCCGCGCGCGAGGCCGATCGCTACAGCAAGGAGCCGGTGCCGAAGGATGCCGAGCTGCTCGAGGTGCGCTACATGCCCGACGACGTGCGCCGCCTCGGCTCGGTGCTCGCGGCCATGTGCAAGACCTGCGGCGTCGACTATGCCAAGGCCGACTTCCGCCTCGACGTCCCCTCGGCCTGGCGCAAGAAAGGCGACGCCTTCCTGCGCAAGCTCCGTCCGCAGAAGCCGCTGATGATCTTCCGCCCGCTCGTCGAGCGCGCCGAGTGGGGCGGCAACGCGCCGCGCAATCCCGACCCCTACGCCTACCGCGACCTGTACCTCGGGCTGCGCGATCGCTACCACGTGCTCAGCATCGCGGATCTCGAGCCGCACGCCGAATGGATGGTCGGGGAGCGGGTTCAGGCCGACACCGAACTGCATCGCGGCGAGCTCGACATCGAGACGCTCGCCGCGGTCTTCGCGCAGGCGGCGCTCGTCTTCACCGCGCCGGGCTTCCCGGTGATCCTCTCGCAGGCCGTCGGCGTGCCGGTGATCGTGCCCTTCGGTGGCTACGAAAACTCCTCCTCCTACAGCGCCGGCGCGCGCTACAGCCCATACCTCGGTCTCGACGTGATCCGCCCATGCCAGTGCTTCAGCCATCGCCACGACTGCGACAAGCGCATGGACGTGGCGGCCGCGCGCACGCGCATTCAGGAGTTCCTCCGATGAGCAGCATCCTCGGTGAAGTCAAGTTGCAGGCGCTGCGTGGTCTGATGGCGCGTGCCGCTCACGTGCCCGGCAGCGTGGCCGAGTGCGGCGTCTATCGCGGCGGCACCCTGTCGGAGATGCTGCGGGCCTTCCCGGGCCGCACCGTCTACGGCTTCGACACCTTCGAGGGCCTGCCGGAGCAAGCCTGGGCGCCGGGCGAGGTGCATTCGCCGGGCGACTTCGCCGACGTGCCCGGACTCGAGGAGATCGCCCGCGGCGCCGCCGGCGCGCGGCTCGTGCCGGGCATCTTTCCGGAAAGCGCCGACGGCATCGAGGGCCCGTTCGCGTTCGTGCACGTCGACTTCGACTTCGAGGCTTCCACGGTCGCCGCGATCGACTGGTTCGTGCCGCGCATGTCGCCCGGCGGCCTGATCGTCTTCGACGATTACAAGTGGGAGCATTGCCCGGGCGTCGAGCGGGCGATCACCGCGGCTGGCCTGGCCATCACCGAGTCGGCCGAGTACCAATGCTTCTGGGTGGCACCATGACGCCCCTCGCGAACCTGCGCCAGATCGGCGGCCCGACGGCCGAGCCGCTGACGTTGCTGGAGGCGCGCATTCACCTGCGGCAGGACTTCGACGGCGACTCGCCGATGCCGCCGGCGCCCGACGACTCCTGGCTCTCCGACAAGATCACCGCGGCGCGCGAGTTCGCCGAGGACTTCATCGGCGTGCCGCTCACCGACGCGACCTACCTCTGGCGCGCCGATGCCTTCACCGACAACTTCCCCTTGCCCGAAGGCACCGCGGAGGTCGTCGCCGTCAGCTACCTCGACGCCGACGGCACGACGGTGGCGACCGTCGATCCGACGATCTACTACTTCGACGAAGGCGCGCCGCAGCTGGTGCTGCTGCCTGGCGCCTCGTGGCCGGTGATCAGCACGCTGCCGGGCGCGGTGCGCGTGACGCTGCGCGGCGGCTACGGCACGGGCGACTCGCCGCCGGCGCCGGTGCCGGCGCGCGTGCGCCACGCGATGCTGCTGCTCATCGGGCACTGGTGGCTCAACCGCGAGGCGGCCGTCATCGCGCCGGCAGCAACTGATATTCCATTCGGTGTCGAAGCGCTGCTGCGCCCGTTGCGGGTGCGGCTCGGGATGGCCTGATGCGTGTCGGACAACTCGACTGCCGCATCCGCTTGCAGCGCCGCGTGAAGAACGAGGACAAGCTCGGCACCAACGACTACACGTTCGCCGATGTGGACGTGCGCCCGATCGTCTGGGCGGCGGTGCAGCCGCTGCGCGGGCGCGAGTTCTTCGCGGCCAGCGAGATGCAGAGCGAGATCACGACGCGCTTCACGATCCTCTACCGCAAGGACATCGACAGCACCATGCGCGTCATCTGGGGCGGCGTGCCGTACGACATCGCGGCGCCGCCGATCGACGTGGGCGGCAAACGCGTGTGGCTCGAACTGATGTGCAAATCTGGAGTGGGCGATGGCCGCTGAACGCTTTCAACTGACGATCACGGGGCTGGACCAGACGCTCGCTGCGCTGCACCAAGTGCCGATCACCGTGCGCGACAAGATGCTCGCCAAGGCGCTGCGCGCCGGCGGCCTGGTCGTGCGCGATGCGGCTCGCCGGGTCGTGCCGATCGGCCGGCGCGTGGTGAGACGCGGCCGCGTCGTGTCCTTGCCCGGCACGGTGCACGACGCGATCTCTGTGCGGGTCAGCAAGAACGACGCGGCCCTCGGCCTGGTCGGCGTCTTCATCAACGTCAGGCCGGCGCGGGGCCTCAACCGCGGCCGGAACAATCCGAATGACCCGTTCTACTGGCGCTTCATCGAGTTCGGCACGAGCAAGATGGTCAAGCGGCCCTTTCTCGAGCCGGCCGCGCAGACGCTCGGCGGCCCGGTCATGGACGCGATCACGACGTCGATGACCCAACAGATCGCCCGCATCACACCCAAGGGGACGCTCCCATGAACCTGAAGGGAATGAGCGGCAGCGAGATCGTGCGCACGGTGCTCGCAACGCCCGACACCAGTGTCAACGGCGTGGTCTACCCGACCGACGCCGGGCTGCGCGTGCGCGCCGACGAGGCAGAGCAGGGCGAGCCTTTCCCGTTCGTGATCTTTCGCCGCGTCGCGATCGAGCGCGACTTCGGTCTCGACAACACCTTGCTCTCGACGATGGAGACCTTCGCGATCGAGTGCTGGGGCGACACGGCGGCCAGGGCGCAGGCGCTGGAAGCACAGGTCGTCGATGCCCTCCTCGCTCAGGGCATCCCGCCCTCGCACAACGAGCCAGACGGCAAGGACCCCTACATCGGGGTCAATTGCGTCGTGATTCGCGCGGACATCTGGACCTGACGACCCGCACCACGTTCCCCCACCAACCCCGGCCTTCGTGCCGGGTTCTTTTTTGCCTAAAGGACATTCAACATGACTGAAGTCGTCAAAGGACGCAACGTACGCGTCGAGATCGGCAGCACCGAGGGCTCGCCGAAGACCGTCACGGCGGTCTCGCTCGGCAACCCGGGCATGGCTACCACCAGCGTCGCGCACGGCCTGGCGGTGGGCTCCGTCGGCTATTTCAGCCAGGTGCAGAACATGGCGCCGCTCGATGACCAGGCGGCGCGCGTCGCCTTGCCGGGCGGTTCGCCCCCTTCGTCGAGCCAGTTCGACATCGAGGGCATCGACACGACCGACTTCCCGGCATTCACCACCGGGCTCTTCGTGCCGATCACGGCCTGGGACACGCTCGCGCAGTCCACGCAGTACCAGCTCGGCGGCGGCGCCCCGAAGACCGAGGACATCACCTGCCTGCTCGACAAGTTCGAGCAGATGGACACCATCATGCTGGCGGCCGAGACCGTGACGATCGACATCCGCTCGCTCGAAGAGGACAACGATGCGCTCGCCCTGATTCGGAAGTACTCGCGTGCCCTGAAAAAGATGGTGTTCCGCATCACGCTCAACGGCGGCGCGCAGCGCATCTTCCGCGGCACGGTGAGCCTGCCGGGTGAGAGCGTTGCGCACGGCGCGACCGGCACTGGCCAGCTGACGGTCACCGTCAAGGGCCAGATCTGCTACCTGCCGGCGCTCTGATCTCGGTGGACGCGAAAGAATTGGTCCTCGCGCTTCGGCGCCGGCGCGAAAGCTGGGTCACGCTCGCCGAAGGCAAGCGCGTGAAGATCCGCCGGCCTCCCGAGACTGGTCTGCGCGAATTTCTGACGATCGTCGACGGCAAGCGCACCTGGCTGGTCGGACTCGAGGCCGTGCAGCGCCACGTCGTCGACTGGGATGGCTTCACCGAGGCCGACATCCTCGGCGCGTCCGTCGGGTCGTCGGATACCGTCCCCTTCGATGCCGACCTCTGGTCCGAGCTCGTCGCGAACAACATCGAATGGCTCAACGATGTTGCCGCGGCGCTGCTCAAGGACATCGTCGACTTCCTCGCCGCGAAAGATGAAGTCGCAAAAAACTGATGGCGCTACTGGACACGCAGGACGGCGTGCGGTGGGACGGTCCTGATGCGCCCGTACAGACCCCAGACGATGCGCTTGCCATCCATGTGCACAACCACCTGTCCAACGGCATGGGCGGCATCGACTGGGCTGGCCTGCCGCTTGTCGTCGAGCTCCTCGGCGTCATCGACATCGAGATGCTGCTGCATCGCCTGCTCGTGATCCGTAGCCACACGCCTGACACCACCTCGCCATGACTCAACAAATCGGCCACCTCGGCATCGGCATCACCGCCGACCCCTCGGACCTGGTCGGGGGGATGGACAAGGCTGCGATCGCCACCGAACGCGCCGCGGCGCGCATGGCGGCGTCGCAAGACAAGTTCATCGCCAAGCTCGAGAAGGCCGCCGACCGGGTCGGCAAGGAGAAGGCCGAGCTGCTGGCGCTCGAGGCCGCCCAGCGGGGTGTCACCGATCGCGCGCAGCCGTTCATCGACAAGATCGCGCAAGCCGGGGCCGGCCTAGAAAAGGGCGCCCACATGAGCTCGGGCATGACCCGCGAGCTCATCGTGCTCGGCCACGAGGCGGCCACCGGCAACTTCAGCCGCTTCGGCGGTTCGTTGCTGGTGCTGGCCGAATACAGCACCACCGCGACCAAAGCGCTGTCGATCCTGGTCGGCCCGGTCGGTGCGCTCGTCGCGGCGGTGGGCCTGTTCGCCCTCGCGGTCTACCAGGGCGCTCAGGAGAGCAAGGCCTTCGCCAACTCGCTGGTGCTGACCGGCAACTACGCCGGCATCACCGAGGGCCAGTTCAACGCGCTGGCCAAGTCCGTCGCCGCCGCCTCCGGTTCCACCATCGGCTCGGCGCGCGAGATCGCGCAGGGCCTGGTCAGCACCGGCAACATCGGCTCGCGGGCGCTCGCGCCGTTGGCCGCGGTGGCCGTGCAGTACGCCAGGCTCAGCGACCAGACGGCCGAGGAAGTCGTCAGCGACTTCGCCAAGATGGGCGACGGTGTCGCGAAGTGGGCGCTGGAGCACAACAAGTCGCTCAACTTCCTGAGCGGCCCGCAGTACGACTACATCAAGCGTCTCGAGGAGCAGGGCAAGACCGAAGAGGCCGAGCTCGTCGTTGCGAAGGCGCTGAGCGACCACTTCGGCCAGGTCATTCCGAAGAATCTCGGCTACTTGCAGCAGGCGCTCGCCTCGGCTGGTCATTTCTGGGATGACTTCTGGGACAAGGCCAAGGGCGTGGGGCGCGCGCAGACGCTCGACGACAAGCTGGCCCAGATCACGTCCCAGCTCAGCGCGAAGCCGAAGACTCAGCAGAACTCGTCATGGCTCGGCGATCCGCTCCCGCAGGACTACGAGAACTACCTGCGGCAACAGCGCGCGGCGCTCGAAAGCGCCAAGCGTTTCGCGGAGGCAGGCGCGGCCACGCAAGCCCAGTCCGACAAGGACGCCAAGGCGCACCAGGCTGCGTCGGACTACCTCGATGCGCTGAACAAGCAGATCAAGGGCGTCGATCTCCTGAAGGAAGCGCTGGCCAAACTGCACCGCGAGCAGGACGCCTTCCGCAAGGACGGCGGCATCATCACGCCGGAGCAGGCCGCTGCGCAGGAAGCGCAGGTCATCAAGGACAACTCGCCGCCGGCCGGCCCGAAAGACCACTCGCAGGATCGGCTCGAGACCGCCTTCACCAACCGCATGAACGCGCTCGGCGAGGAGGGCATCAAGCTCGATGCCGAGCGAGAGAGCTGGGAGCGCTACGGCAAGGCGGTCAGCAACAGCCGGGCCGCGGTCGTCGAGTTCGACATCGAGCAGGGCAAGCTCGCCGGCAAGAACGGCGCGGCGCTGACGAACGAGCAGATGTACGAGGTCTGGGCGCGCGCCTACGACGACGACCTGAAGCAGGAAGCGGTCGACCAGGCCAAGCTCAACGCCGAGCTCGACAAGCGCATCACGAAGCTGCAGGCGACTTCGGACGCGCAGGCCATGAACGCGCGCCAGAGCCAGATCGCGAGCGAGCTCGCGGAAGCCGAGACCAAGGGGCTCGTCAAAGGCTCTGCGGCCTACACCGACTACGCCGCCCGGGTGGCGATCGCGGTCAACGCCCAGGCCGACCAGGCGCTGCAGCGCAAGCTCGCCTCCGAGCAACTCTCCACCGATGACGAGGTGAGGGCACTCGAAGCGCAGGCCCGCGCGCTCGGCATGTCGACGCTGGAGCGGCAGAAGGCCGCAGCGGCCCTCAAGCTCTACGACACCGCGCAGAAGGACATCGCGGCCAACCCGGACCAGGAAACGGCGATCCTCGCGGCGGCGACGTCGAAGTACAACGCGCTGGCCGCGGCCATGGACCGCAACCTGGCCGCAACGCAGTCCTTCGAGCTCGGCTCGAGCGCCGCCTTCACGAAGTACCAGGAGAACGCGGCGAACGCTGCGTCCTATGCCGAACAGATGATCGGCGGCGGCCTGAAGAAGACGGAAGACGCGATCGTCGCTTTCGCCGAGACCGGCAAGCTGAAGTTCGGCGATGTCTTCAAGTTCATGGCCGACGAGTACCTGCGCCAGCAAGCGCGGATCCTGGTCTCGCAAGGCGCGGGCGGGCTGAGCTCGCTGCTCGGCGGCATCGGAGCAGGCTACTTCGCCAGGAACACCGGCGCCGCGACCACGGTGGCGAACGCGCTGCCCGGCGACAGCATGGACAACCTGATGAAGGTGACGGGCGCCTTCGGCACGTCCGGCGCTGCCAGTGCCGCCGGCGGCGCCGCCGCGCAGACGACGGCCACCGCCAGCCTGACGGCGCAGATCACCGCGGAAAGCGCGGCGACCACCGCGATGACCTCCGCGCTCACCGAGCAAACGGTCACGCTGACGGCGTTCGGCACGGCGAGCTCCGATGCGGGCGCGCTGGTGCTCACCCTGGGCACGGCCGCCGAGGCAGCCACGCAGGGCCTCTATCGGGTCGCAGCGGCTGCGGCGGCTGGCGGCGGTGGTGGCGGCCTGGGCGGCTTCTTCGGCCTGTTCTCCGGGTCTGGCGGCAGCGGCGCCGGTGCGGGAGCGTCGACGGTCGGCGCCGATGTCATCGATATGTCCGCGATGGCAGCGAAGGGCCGTGTCTTCGATGGCGCCGGCATGCAGGCCTTCGGGCGCGGCGACGTGTTCCACAGCCCGACCCTGTTCCGCTTCGCGCAGGGCGGCGGCTTCGCCACGGGCGTGATGGGTGAAGCCGGCCCCGAGGCCGTGATGCCGCTGCACCGCGGGGCCAACGGCAAGCTCGGCGTCGTGCTGAACGGCGGCTCGCAGCAGCCGCAGATCAACGTGCAGGTGCTGAACAACCATGCCGGCGCGCAGGTGACGACGCGACCGAAGAGCGGCGGCGGCCTGCAGGTGATCGTCGACCAGATCGAGCAGCGCATGGGCGACAACATCGACAACGGCGTCGGGCTCGCGCGCAACGTCGGCGGCCGCTTCGGACTCAACTCCGCCGCCGGCCTGGCGCGCTGACTCGATGAGCACCGACATCGCCTTCCCGGCGCAGCTGCCGGTCGGGAAGCTCGCCGGGCACGTGATCGACGCAGTCGACATCTCGGAGCGCACCATCTATGAGGCTGGCGAGCAGCGCGTGCGCCGCCTCTTCACCATCGTGCCGCAGAAGGCGTCCGTGTCGTGGTTCCTGAGCCAGGAGCACTTCGACATCTTCGACGACTGGTACGAGAACACGCTGCTCGCCGGCAGCTTTCCCTTCGACGTCCAGGTCGCCGGCGAGGGCGTCGTGGGCGTCGTCTGGTACACGGCCAACTTCATCACGCCGTACACGATGGAGACGGTCGCGACGCGCTGGGGGCCGATGTACCGCATCGGCACCTCGCTGCTGCTGATGGGCGAGTCGTTCGGCTCACGCGTGGCCACATCGCTCTACAGCACCATCGGCTTCAGGATCGGGCTGAACGCCGCGCTCTTCGGCGCGCCGGTGGCGCTGCGCAGCGCCATCAGAGCCGACCTCTCGATGCGGCCGGTACCGACCGTGCCGTCTGCCGGGCTCCACAGCGAGTTCGACGTGTCGCAGACGCTGCGCGGCACGCTGAGCTGACGGCTTTCACCATTCAACTTCGATAGGGGCAACCAGTGGCCATCATCCTCGGCACGCTCGGCGAAGAGATGAACCTGCAGATTCGCCAGGGTGCGACCTTTGGTCCGTTCCTCTTCGCCATGAAGAACCCGGACAACACGCCGGTCGACCTGACCGACTGCTTGATTCGCGGCCAGATCCGAAAGACGCCGAAGAGCCTCGAGTGGACCGATCTCGACGTCAGCATCACGGCCCCGTCGCTCGGTGAGTACCAGATCGGTCTCAGCCTCGAGATGACGACCGCGATGGATGCGGGCACGACGATCACCAGCCAGGAGAGCCTGTACGTCTGGGACCTCGAGCTCATCGATTCCATGGGCCTGACCACGCCGCTCTACTACGGCACGGCCACGGTGTTTCGCGAGGTCACGCGATGAGCGATCGTCAGGTCACGGTGCTGCTGCCGCCGATCATCCGCACCACGCTGCTGACGCCGCCGGTCCCGCGCCTCACGACGCTCACGGTCGGCCAGGGCCCGGCCGGCGCGCAGGGTGCTTCCGGCGACCTGCTCGAGCGCATCGTCAGCACCGCGATCGGCGGGCACCGCGTCGTCGTCTCGATCGGTGGAGAGATCTTCTACGCCGACGCCACCAACGACGCGCACCGCGGCCATGTGCTCGGCCTGACTCTCAATGCCGCGAGCGCCGGCGGCACGGTGCAGATCCGCAGCAGCGGCGAGGTGCTCGAGCCGTCGTGGACCTGGACGGTTGACGACCCCGTCTATCTCGGCACCAACGGCGTCATGACGCAGACCCCGCCGACCGCGCCGAGCTGGTTGCAGATCGTCGGCTTCGCGACCGCGACGAACCGTCTCTTTCTCGACTTCTTGCCACCGTTCATCCTTTCGGAGTGATTGACCATGGGTACCGCATCGAGCAAAAAGATCCTCAAGCAAGTCGCCGGAGCACTCACCGAGGAGGCGGCTCTGCTGACCTCCGCCGGCGCCGGCGACGCCAACCGCATTCCGGCGCTCAACGCATCCGGCGTGCTCGACGCGACGATCGTCAACGCGGTGGTCGTCAGTAGCGGCGCGGGATCGGCGGGACAGCTGCCGCAGCTCAACGGCTCGGGCTTGCTCGATGCCACCGTCATGCCGCCCGGCATCGCGGCCGACGTGGCGGTCATCACGGCCAGCGAAGCGCTCTCCGCCGGCGACTTCGTCAACATCTGGTCGTCGACGGGCTTCAAGGTGCGCAAGGCCGATGCCACGGTGGCCGGCAAGCACGCTCACGGCTTCGTGCTCGCCAGCGTGTCGTCTTCCGGCGCGGCCACGGTCTACCTGAGCGGGCCCAACGTCGGCGTGTCCGGCCAGTCGCCGGGTGACGCGTGGCTGTCGACGACGGCAGGGCAGGCCACCTCGACGCCGCCGAGCGGCTCCGGCAACGTGGTTCAGTCCCTCGGCTCGGCCACCAGCGCCACGTCGATCGACTTCAACCCCGGCCGTCCGATCACGCTGGCGTAAGTCATGGCGCTGAAGCCCCCTCTCGCCGCCTACGCCGGCGCACTGACCGAGATGCCGGCGACCGACACCATTCCGCCGGCCAATCTCGGCACAGGCACCACCGGCGACGCGACCTACGTGCTTTGCTCTGACGGCGTGTTCCGGCAGGTGTCTGCACTGGCGGCCACCAACATTGCCTACTACTCCTTTGCAGGGGGATTCTGATGGCCGGCACTTCGACCCCAATTTTTCCGCAGACGATCAAGAACTACTGCGCCCAGATCCTGCCCGCCGACGCCAGCGCGGTGAAGACCATCGTCACCGGCGCGGCCAACGGCTCCAAGATCGAAGCCTTGACGATCGCCTCGACGGACACGTCGGCGCGTGACGTGCAGCTGGTGCTGACGATCAGCTCGGTGACCTACATCCTCGCGACGATCGCGATCCCGCTGAGCTCCGGCAACACCAACTCGGCTGCCGCCGTCGACGTGCTGCGTTCCGCGCTGTGGCCAGGGCTCGCCTATGACGCGAACGGCAACAAGTGCCTCTTCATCGCGAACGGCGCGGTGCTCGGCATCAAGGCGCTGACGACGGTCACGACGGCCAAGGAGATCGACATCGTCGCGGTGGGCGGAGACTTCTGATGTTCGGCACCGTCTCGCCGCGACTCAAGGGCGGCCTGAACCGCGTTCTTGCAGCGGCTTCGGCGAGCTACTACATCTGGAAGGGCCCGCCCGAGGTTGACTTCCTGATCTCGGCCGGCGATGCGCCCGGCCGCGCGACCTCGCCAGGCGTGGGGCGAAACCTCGTCTTGCAGGCCGGCACTGGTCCTTTCGGGGTCTGGAACACATACCGCGGGGATGGCGGCACGCTCTACCTTTACGGCGGCCCGGCGGGTGGCTCGTATGGCAATGGCGGCAGCATCGTCATCCAGAGTGCCGGGCCTGCGAGCTCCGGCGGTACGGCTGCCAGCACCATCACGATCACCGCGGGGGTAGGGGTTGTCGACGGCACCGGTGGCGCCATCGCCGTCACGGGTGGGCAAAGCGGGGCCCAGGTCTCCGGCGGCGGCAATGGCGGTCCTGGGACCGTCCAAGGCGGCGACAGCACCTACTACAACGGGACAGGCGGCGCCGGCACCGTCATCGGCGGTCACGGCGGCAGCACGGGCACTGGTGGCACTGGCGTCGTCGAGGGCGGCAGCGGCGGCTCCTACGGCGGCAACGCGATCGTCCGCCCCGGCTCGGGGAGTTTCCGCAGTGGCAACGTCTTGCTCGATGGCGGGCGCGGCGTGGCATTGGCAACCAGCGCGGTCGCAGGCTTCGTGATGTTCCCGACCTGCGCCGGCGTTCCCACTGGCGCACCCGCAGTCATCCCGACCGGCTCCGTAGCCCTTGTCTGGGACTCCACGCATCGCCGGCTCTACTCCAACTCAGGTAGCGGCTGGTCCAGCAAGGTGACCGCGGGGCGGCAATTCGCATTGGCCAACCGCATCAACGCATTCTGACCAGCAGAGACACCCCACATGGCTGCAAACACCGACCCCATCTTCTCGAGCGCGCCCGACGTGCAGTTCGGCTCGATCGCCTCGGGGGCGAGCGCGAACACGGCACTCGATGGCACCGGCACGGTCACCACCGTTTTCACGGCAGACGCGACCAATGGCGGCTTCCTGCAGCGCTTGCGCGTCAAGGCGCCGAGCGTCTCGACGCCGACCGTGATGCGGATCTTCATCAACAACGGCTCGACCAACGCCACGGCCTCGAACAACTCCCTGTTCGAGGAGATCCTGATCCCGACGATCACGGCAACCAACGTCGCCTCGACGATCTCGATGGAAGTGCCAATGAACATCGCGCTGCCGGCTGGCTACAAGGTCAACGTGTGCCTGGGCACGTCCATCACCGGCGCGGTCTACGTCACTGCAGTGGGCGGGAAGTTCTAAGCCATGTTCGATCTGCAGCACATGCCGGGGGTCATGGACCCGCGTGCTCCCCAGCTCTACGTGGGCGGACTTGCCGGCAACCAGTCGACGTCCACCGTGGACTGGCAGTTCTGGGAAAAGCCGAGGGGCATCCAATGGGTCTTGGTCTACCTGTTCGGGGCTGGCGGCGGCGGCGGCGGTGGCTTTGCCAATGCGGCCTCTTCGCAGGCAGGCGGTGGCGGCAGCGGCGGCGCCGGAGGCACGACACGCTTCATGATCCCGGCCGCACTGATCCCTGATCGCCTTTGGTTGCACCTTGGCAAGGGTGGCACAGGAGGTGCGAACAGCGCCAATGGCTCGACTGCAGAGGCGAGCTACATCTGCATGTACCCGCACATCAGCGCGTCTCTCTCTGCGGGCAGCCCGGAGACAGCCGGCGGTGGCGGTGGACAGACTGGTACAGCTACCACCGGTGGCACCGCGGGTTCCTCGGGAACGATTGGCGGTGTCGGGGGCGGCTCTCGCATCTTCTTGGCATCGGGAGCCAACGGGGCCCCGGGCGTTGTCGGCGGTGTGAGCAGCACCGGCACTAACGTAGCCGTCGCCTGGTCACAGATCACCAGCGCGGCAGCAAGCGGGGCCGGTCAAGCGGCAACGGCCGCAGCAGCACCGGGCGGCCTCGTCCAGGTCGGCAACAACACCTACATGGACTACTCCGGCCTCACTGCGAACTACACCGCGGTCGCGGGCGGCGCAGGCAATGCCGCCGGCAACGGCAGTGCAGGGCAGGACGGGTACCTGATCTGGACCCCGCAGATCCGTTCGCTCGGCGGCGCGGGCGGCGGCAATGCGGCCGGCACCGGCGCGATCGGTGGCGCCGGCGGCAAGGGCGGTCCCGGCTGCGGCGGCGGCGGCGGCGGAGCTTCAACGGGCACCAGCGCCGTGGGCGGTGCTGGTGGCGACGGCGGCCCGGCCTTTGCGCTCGTCTGGTGCTTCTGATCTCGGCAAGCACTTGATCGCGCGCACTCGATGACCACGATCTTTCTCGACGCCTTCAACGGCGCCGCCGGCACGACAGTCAGCCATTATGGTGACGCGATAGCTGGCGTTCCGCAGGCCACGGTATCGGCCTGGGGACTGACCGAATTCGGCGACTACGTGCTCGGCAGTGGGGTGCCCTGCTATTTGGACGGCAGCGGCGCCTTTCATTTCGCCCACCTGAACGTCAGCACCGGCCTTCTGGAATATGCGACTGACGGCAATTACGAGGTCCGCCTCGGCGACACCTACGACAACTGCACCGTCACCCTGGTGGTCTCGTGCAGCAACTGGGTGGCTGGCCTGGGTGTCGGGATTGACTTGTACGGCTACCAGTTCACGATTTTCGCCGCCAGCGCGCAGGTGGTCGCCTACATTGACCCCTACACGATCGTTCCCGCGTCGTCTTATACGACCCTCGCCAACGATGTAGACCACGTCATCGAGGTGCACGTCGCAGGCGGCTCGCAGACGCTCAAGATCGACGGCACCACTGTGCTGAGTCTGACTCGGGACTCCTCGACTCTGGGGCCGATCGAAACGGTCTCCATCACGACGCTGGACTCCCGCACCAATCCTGTCGCGTTCAACGTCGCGTTCAAGAATATTCAGATTGACGTCGATGCGAGCACCGTGGCGCTGCCGGTCATCACGAGCTTTAGCAGCTCGCCCGGCTCGCTGCCATTCGGCGGCGGCACCTCGACGCTTTCCTGGCACGCGACCGGTCACCTGACGATCGACAACGGGGTCGGCCCGGTGGCGAATTTCGGTTCGCTCTACCTCACCACCAACCACGTCGACACCACCGTCACGGCCACGACCGTGTTCACGTTGACGGCCTCCAACGCGGCCGGGACGGTCACGGCGACGACCACCCAGCTCGTCGATCTGCCGCCGCCACCACCGCCCCCACCTCCTCCTCCGCCACCTCCTCCGCCTCCACCGCCGCCGCCACCAGCGCCAGTGGTTGCGCCGAGAACCTGGGTGCAGACGTCACCCGAACGGCGCGCCGGCAGCGGCATTCGCGACTCTGCCGAGTGGCGCCCGCGCAGCCGCGAGTCGGTCCGGCAAGTGAATGCCGAGTGGGTCTACACGCTCGACGAGATGGCGTACTGGAAAGACTGGTACGAGAACGTCGCCGGGAAGGGCCTGCGCTGGGTCTCGGTGCTCGCGCCCGGCGTCGGTGGCTTGATGCAGCGCTTCGTGCGCTTCTACGCCGGCACCCTGAAGAAGACCTACATCGGCGGCGGCCTGTGGTCGGTGAGCGCGACGCTCGACGTTGGTACGCGCGGCGTGCCCACGCCGGCACCGCCACCGCCGCCGCTAGCCGATGGCTTCCTCGACACGTTCACCGGCGGCAGCGGGACGAGCCTGACCGCGCACACCCCTGACATTGCGCCGGTCGGGTTCGCCTATCGCGACACCGCTTCCGGGCCGGATAGCCACCTTCAGCTCGACGGCAGCGGGCATGCGGTCACGATCCAGGTCGGCTACAGCACCACCGGCGGCGTGGACGCGGGCGCCAGCGTCCCGCCGTTCGTGCTCGTGCCGACGTTCCCCTACACCGTCACCTTCACCGCGCGGCCGAGCGACTCGCTGGTGCCCGCCGTCGTCCTGATGCGGCTCGTGAATTCGAGCGACGGATCGTTCCTCGAGATGAGGATGGACCGCGGCCTCTACCCGCTCGCGTCCGACCAGTACGCGTCGTCGGTGACCCTGGAAAACGACGGGCCCGGCGGGGGCTACTTCTTCGCGCGCTCGCCGATCACCACGGTTGCCGCCGAGCACACGATCGAGCTCTTCGTCGAGGAGACGCAAGCGACCGTCGTCTTTGACGGCGTGGCCGGCACGCCGACGGATCTGGGCGGGCTTCCGCTCGCTTACTTCGATCAGATCATCTACATCCTCGACATCGATTCGCCGACGGACAACTCGTACCTGAGCCTGGTCGAAGTGGCGTCCGGAACCTTTGCGCCGCCGGCTCCACCACCGCCGCCTCCGCCTCCGCCGCCGTCGCCGCCTGGCACGCTGATCCTCGACACGTTCACCGCGAGCGACGGGACGGATCCGACGACGCGAGACATCGATACCGCCCCGGCGATCGCCGGCGCCAATCGCTGGCGCTACACCGAGGTCGGGCCGTTCGTCATCACCACTGAGCTGTTCTATCCGCAGGCCGTCGGCCGGATCGAGTCGAACAGGCTGGCGCTGTCGCCGGCCGCGACCTACACCGAGGGGGCCTATGCGCCTTCGACGAGTTATGTCCCCTACACGGCTCTGCAGCTGAACGGGGATTCGACCGAGCTCCTCGCGGTTGGGCTGCCGTTTTTCATGCTGCTAGACAGCGACGCGGGCACGACCGGCGGAGGCAATGCCGCGGTCATGTTCTATGCCAACGCCAGTTCGGAGGCGATCTATCTGACCCTGAACGTCGGCGGCGTTTATTACGCTTACGTGAGCAATCCAGCAGGGGACCTTTGGCAAACCACAGGCGGCCCGTTGTCCAGCGGCGGAGAGCACATCCTCGGCGTCTATGTCGCCGCCGACGGTGCAATCTCGTTCATTGCCGACGGCGCGGTCGTCGAGACTGGCAGCAGCGTCGGCAGCGTGATCAATCTCGACACCGTCTCGCTGTATATGACGCCGGACTCGGCCCCTCCGGTCGTCTCGCCCGGATCCGTCGACGAGGGGACTAATATCAACGCGGTCGGCGTCTACATGGGCCTGACGCTGTCGGACGCCATTGCGCTGACGGTCTCGGCGCCACCGCCGCCGCCACCACCGCCACCGCCACCGCCGCCGCCGCCACCACCGCCACCGCCACCGCCACCGCCACCGACCATCAGCGACACGTCGACGACGACGGGCGACATCACGGTGACCGGTGGCGCGACGCTGACGATCACGATCACGGACACGACGGGCGACTCCTCGGGCATGGTGTTCGACGCCAACGGCTCGCCGATCGGCTCCATCTCGGGATCCGTCGGCACGGTGTTCCACGTCGACGTGCCGCTCGATGGATCGCCCATCCACGTCGACTGGAACGGCACCGGCACCGGCAGTCTTTCCTTCACGATCACGTAAAGACTCTTTCCATGCTTCGATTCATTCTGGCGATGCTGCTGTGCCTCGCTGGAGGAGGCGCGCACGCCACGCACCTGCAGAACGCCTCCTCCGGCCTGTGCGCGAAAGTGGATCTCACGCAGGCGACGTGCGCGGCATCGAGCACGCAGGACGCCGCCTTCGACCCGATGTCCGGGGGCAAGTACCGCATCCGCTTCGGCGCGGCGTTGTGCCTGTCGGCGAGCGCAGGCACGGTCGGCTCGAGCCTGAGCCTGGTGACCTGCTCGAGCTCCACGAGCCAGCTGTGGACCGTCTACAAGCGCGCCAGCAACAGCCCGTGGCGCCAGTATCAAAACGACCTCGGCAACTGCCTCGGCGTCGGCAACAGTTCCGACGCGGCGGGCGCCGCGCTGAAGATCGTCAAATGCAACTCGCACTCGGCGAGCTGGACCACCAAGCTCGAATACGTCTACTCGCAGACATCCGCGTCGACGACGCCGATCTTCGTGATCAGCGGCGGCGTGATGGGAGCGAAGGCCTCCGGCTCGGCCGCCGTCGACGCCGAATGCGACTGCTCCACGTTCTCGAGCGGCGCCTATTGCGCGCTCGCCGCCACCCCGACGCGCGCGGCGCTGTGCCGGCCGTTCAACGCCCGCGTCAGCGCGAGCAACGAGCCGCTGACGCACACGACGCGCGCCGCGCCGAGCATCCCGACGCCCGAGACCATGGCGGCGTTGTCACTGACCCCCTCGGGGCGGATCGACGTCACGAGCGGCACGCCAGGCTCGCCGCACATCTACGAGAACTTCGCGTTCATCGGCCCGGCCAACGGCTCGCCGTGCGTCTACGTGCCGACCGGCGCGCACGACATCATCATCCGCAACAACTGGTTCATTCGCTGCACGGTGGCATCGCCGACGGATACCGACCTTGGGGTGCGGGACTTCGGCATTCTGATCGCCGCCGCGGCGGACGGCATCGTGATCACCGGCAACGTGTTCGAGAACACGTCGGTGCCGATCTACTCGACGGGATCCCAAGGGATCTCGGTCGACCACAACTTCTTCGCCAACTCGCTCGGCCCGACCTGGGGCGGCAGCGGCGTCCAGCTCGCCAACATCACCCCCGGGACCAACCCGTCGCGCATCACCTGCAACATCTTCGACGGGCGCTGGCCCGGCGCGACGCAGGTGCGGTCGACGTTCAACCTCGATCACATCAACATCAGCGGGCCCAGCCATGGCACGTCGAGCGTGCCGATCGATTTTTCGTTCAATCGAATCCTCGGCGCGAGGACGGGCGGAGACGACAGCGGCACTGGGATGCAGCTCTGCGATTCCAGCAACAACACCTGCGGCTATTTCAACGTCCACGACAACACGGTCGTCTACACGGAAGGCCACGGCATCAGCGTTTCGGGTGGCCATGACCATTCGATCACCAACAATCGGGTCGACAACCGCGGCGAGAACACGCTCACCAATACCGGGCCGTCATTCACTTGGCGCAACTACTATTCGAGCGGCGGCGGCATTTGCACCAACATCACGGTGACGGGCAACACGGGCTCCTACATCCAGTGGTACTTCAGCGGTGCCAACGAGGGCGTGCTCAACCCCCTTGGCAACAGCGCCGAGGAGGGCTCCGGCAGCAACGTCTGCACCGGCGTGACTCAGAGCGGCAACACGTTCAACAGCACAGCACTGACAGGCATCGATATGTTCGACGAAGAGTATCCGGACTGCGACTGAGTCTCTCCCATGCCAACCTATCTTCCCCCACGCGTCGGCATCTCGCTCAGCGAGGCGCTGGCGGAGACCTACGCGCTCTCGAACGTCGACGAGCCGGTGCTGGTGACGCTCGAGATCCATCACCCGGACTTCCGGCTGCCGAGCGGTGCGCCGACGGCCGCGCGCGTCGTCAACGACTGGCAGAACCTGACGGCGACGCTCGAGGCCGGCGCGCCGCTCAACGCCGGCGAAGCGGTGCTGTTCACGGCCTGCCCGTTCACCTACACGAAGCCAGAGCAGACCGACAGCGGGGCGCCGGCGTCCGTCTCCATCGTCATCGACAACGTCTCGCGGCAGCTGACCATGCTGCTCGACCAGGCGGCCGAATCGATGATTCCGGTGCTCGTCATCGAGCGCATCTACCTGCCGAGCGACACCAGCGCGCCGCACGAGATGCCGCCCACCAGCATGTACCTCTCCGCGCCGCAGATCACCCCGACCACCGTCACGCTGACGGCCAGCTTCGGCAACCTGACGAACCGGCGTTTTCCCGGTGCCCGCTACAAGCGCAAGCAGTACGCCGCGCTGAGCAGTCGATGATGGACCAGCCGCAAAAGCACTGGGCTGCGCGCTACATCGGGCTGCCGTGGGTGCTCGATGCGCAGGGCCCGGACGCCTACGACTGCTGGGCCCTGGTGCGTGCGGTGCAGCGCGATCATTTCGGGCGCACGCTGGCGCCGCTGGATGCCGGCATCGAGGCCGTCACGGCCGGCTGGCGGCTGCTCCTGAGCCTCGACAGCGGCGGCACCGAGGGCGACATCGTCGAGATGCGCAGTGCCCGCGGCCCGCACGTCGGCGTGCTCGTCTTCGCGGATGGCCGCTGGGGTGTGCTGCACGCGGTCGGCTTCCGGGATGGTGACGGCGTGGACCATGGCGACGTGACGTTCACGCCGTTCCCCGACTTGATCGCCTTCGGCCTCGGGCGGGTTCGCATCTGGACACCGCAATGAACAGCATCGCAGACGCCCCGCAACAGATCCTGCTCGCGCAGCGGCCGCCGGTGTACGCCGTGGCCGACGGCATCGAGGTGCATCCGGGCATGTTCCAGCGCGTGCCGGACGGCGCGTCGATCGCGGACCTCTGCCCGCCGGGCGTCTGGCTCTGCCACGCCAGCGGCGAATGGATCAGCCGCAACGACTGGTGGCAGCCGCCGCGAGGTGGCGATGTCATCGTCTTCTGCCGCGCGCCGACCGGCAAGGACGGGATCCGCGTGCTGCTGACGATCGCGGTGATCGTCGCCTCGATCTGGACCGGCGGCGCTGTCGGCGCGGCCTATGGCTCGGCCGCCTATGGCGCCGCCGCCGGCGCCGCGGTGTCGATCGTCGGCTCGGCGCTCGTCAACGCCCTGGTGCCGCTCGATGTCGGCAACCTGCAATCCAGCACCGACACCTCGCCCACGTACAGCGTCACCCTGCAGGGCAACCAGGCGCGCCTCGAGCAGGTCCAGCCGGTGCTCTACGGCTATAACAAGACCTACCCCGACTACGGGTGCCAGCCCTATTACCGCTTCGACAACCCTTCCTTCGATCAGTATCTCTTCGCCTGCCTCCAGGTCGGTCTCGGGCAGTACCAGGTTCTGCGCGTTTCGATCGACGACACGCCGCTCCAGAACTTCGAAGACATCGACTTCAAGATCGTCGGACCCGGACAGGCCATCACGTCGCTTGCCGACCAGACGCTGGTCGAAACGAACATCATCAGCGCCACCGAGGTCAGCGGGCAGACGATGGTCTACAACGTCTGGGTCGGCCCGTTCGTGGCGACCTCGCCGCAGCAGACGGTCACGGTGATCGAGATTGACATCGTCTTTCCCTACGGCTTGCAGGGCCCGACGCCGAACTACGCCGTGTCCTGGCAGGTCCACGCGCGGGCCGTGAACGACTTCGAGCAGGCCGTGGGCGTGTGGTTCTCGCTCGGCAACGAGACATACGCTGAAGCCAGCGCGAAGCCGATCCGCCTGACCTACCGCTATGCCGTCCCGGCGGCGCGCTATCAGGTGCGCGTGCGCCGCACCTCGACGCGCACCACCAACCCGGCGGAGCCGCACGACATCGCCTGGGCCGGTCTGCGCTGCACCCTCTCGCGGGCCGGCGTGGTGAACACCGACGCGACCTTCGTGGTTGTCAAGATGCGCGCCTCGGAGCAGCTCAACGGCCTGAGCGCGCGGCGCATCAGCGTGCTCAGCCAGCGCATGCTCCCGGTGTGGAACGGCAGCAGCTGGTCCGCGCCAGTTGCGACGCGCAGCATCGCGTGGGCCATGGCCGACGTGCTGCGCAACACGGTCTATGGGCGCGGCCTGAGCGACGCGCAGATCGACCTGCCCGCGTTGCTCGCGCTGGATGCGGTGTGGAGCGCGCGTCAAGACCATTTCGACTTCGTCTTCGACAGCGACAACGACACCTGGTCCGCCTTGGCCATCGTGCTGCGCGCCGGCCGGGCCGTGCCGTTGATCCGCGGCAGTCGATACACCGCGGTGCGCGATGCCTTGCAGACCCTGCCGGTGGCCGGCTACACGATGCGCAACATCACGCAGGGGACCTTCACCCTGAGCTACACGATGCCGGAACCGGACGAGGTCGACTGCATCCGCCTCGAGTACCAGGATTTCCGGGTGTGGGACTCGGCGCAGGCGGTAGCGCAGGTCGTCGGTGGATCGATCATCGGCTACGCGATCAACTTCGACGGCGACACGCCAGCCGGCGTCCCGGAGCCGGCGAACCCGGTGACGATCAAGATGCCCGGCATTCGCGGCGTCAGCCAGGCGCTCCGCGAGGCCGCCTACCGCCTGGCCGACCTGCGCTATCGCCGGCGGGTCGCCACGTTCACGTGCGAGATGGACGGACGCCTACCGGCCTTCGGCTCGCTGGTCAGCGTGGCGCACGACGTGCCCGACTGGGGCCAGAGCGGGGATCTGGTCGACTGGGACACGGACACGCTCACGGCGTACACCTCCGAACCGCTCGACTGGTCCGGCTCCGCGCCGTTCTTCATCCGCCTGCAGACACTCACCGGCGGCCTCACGGCGGCGATCACGGTCTCGCCGCTGTCCGGCGATGCGAGCGGCTGCGTGCTCGCTTCCAATCCTGGCTTCACGCCGTTGACGACCGACCCGTCGCGCGAGCGCACGCGCTACCTGTTCGGCCCGAGCTCGAAGTACGGGGCTGACTGCCGCGTGAAGGCGATCAAGCCGACCGGCCCGAGCGACAACACGCTGACCGTGGTGCTCGAGGACAACCGCGTGCATGCGGCCGACGCGCCCTGGCTGCCGGGCTCCGGCGTGCAGGATCCGATCAACGACGGCAGCGTCAGCCCGGACACCGACGCTGGCGATACCGGCGCCATGGTGGCGCTGTCGCTCTACAGCCTGGCGGCCGTCGGCGAGACCGACATCCCGACGCCGCCGCGCGTCACGTACACGCTGCGCTCCGACGGCGTCGTCGAGGTCAGTTCCTTCGGCGGCCACGGCACCTTGTCGGACGCCACCCTGACCGCGCAATGGCTCAACCCGCAGCCGATCGCGCCGGCGATCGCCGGGACGTACCAGGCGCGCGCCACCGCGCTCACGGTCATCGGCCCGGCACCGGAGGGCGCGCTCAACACGTGGCAGCCGCTCAGCACGAGCCGCACCTGGGCCATCGAGGGCTACACCGAGACCATCAGCGGCGGCGGCGACAGCGGCTTCACGACCCTGTACTCCCAGCACATCGTCATCCTGTTGATCGAGATCCGCGACACCGCCGGCGTGGTGCAGGGCTCGGCGCGCATCTCGATGGTCGTGCAGCCTGCCGAGGGCGGCGGCGGCGAGGGCGACGGCGGCGGCGGTTTTTGACATCCACGAACGAGCGAGAGAGCAACCATGTCTGACCTGACCAACTACGCGGAAAACAAGCTCATCGATCTGCTGATGCGCGCCGTAGACCCCGGCTTGCCCTCGAGCTGGTACATCGGTCTGCTGACCGCGATCACCGACGCCGAGGTCGGCACCGTGACCGAAGTCTCGGGCGGGTCCTATGCGCGCGTGGCGACTGTGCGAAGTCTTACCAGCTGGTGCGGCACGCAGGCTGCCGGCAGCACGACGAGCAGCAACGGCACCAGCGGCGTCTCCAGCAACAACGCCGCGCTGACCTTCCCGGCGCCGACGGCCGACTGGGGAACCATCGTCGGCGTCGGCCTCTATTCGGCTTCCACTGGCGGCACGCCGTGGGCAGTGCACGTGCTCGTCAATTCGGTCGGCGCCACCATCACGCGCGCGGTGCTGAGCGGCGATGCCGCACCGTTCTTCGACGTGGCGGCGCTGCGCTTCGCGCTCGATTGACCGTGTGCTTTTGCCGTGATCAAGGTCACTGCCGGGGCAGAAACCTTCGAGCCGACTTGACCCAGATCAAGAAAGCGCCCTCTCGTGCTTAAGCACGCAAGCGCCAGGTCGATTGAACCGGTGCGCCATGTGGCGTTCTTATGTTGACGCCTCATGTCGAGTTCTACCGTAGCCGTCTTGCCTAGCCGCTTTTCCCCGATGCTGGATACCCTCACCCAACAGATTGCAGGCATTGCCGGCGCAGTCACTGCCGCTGTCGGCGGGTTGGCGGTGATGCGGCGCCGGCTGAGCAGGGATCGAACCGAGATGACCAAGGACCGTGTCGAAAGCGACTTCTTCAAAGTGCTGCTCAAGGAGCGGGACGAGGCCTTGGCCCAGGCGCGCGAGGCCTGGTTGGCGCGCCGCGTCGATGCGGAGTCGATCGCGAAGCTGACCGCTCAAAACTCCTACCAGCAGGCCGAAATCGAGCGGCTCAAGCACGACTTCGCGGCGTTCAAGAGGTTGATCGTCCGGCTGTCTCCCTCGCTGCGCCCGTTCATGGAAAGTGAATTCGGCATCCCGACCGACCTCAAGCCGGAGGTGCCCGCGGAGCTCCACACCGAACGAAAGTAGTCCACCATGAGCCCGAACCTGCGCGCCTTCCTCGACATGATTGCCCACTCCGAGCTGGGCGCGGAGATCCTGGCCCAGAGCGACAACGGCTACAACGTGCTCGTGGGCTCGACGCCTGGCCATGTGCTCACGTTCTCGAGCTACGCGGATCACCCGCGCCGGCGCATGTCGGTGACGATCAAGGCGCGGGACGGGGCGACTGCGATCATCGAGTCGACCGCGGCCGGGCGCTATCAGATCCTGCAAAGGTACTTCGACGCCTACCGCATGAACCTCGGCTTGCCAGATTTCGGGCCTGGCTCGCAGGATCGGATCGCGGTGCAGATGATCCGCGAGTGCCGCGCGATCGCGAACATCGAGGCCGGCCAGTTCGAGACCGCCGTGCGGCAGTGCAGCAGCCGTTGGGCCTCGCTGCCCGGCGCTCCCTATGGCCAGCACGTGAACCCGCTTGCGCCGCTGCAGGCAGCCTACGTGGCGGCGGGCGGCACCGTCGTCGCTTGAGGACTCCGACCATGAGCTTCGACCTGTCGACCGCGATTTCGAGCATCGCGCCCACGCTCGCCACGATGCTCGCCGGGCCGCTGGCCGGCACCGCCGTCACGGCATTGGAAGGCTGTTTCGGTCTCTCAGCTGGATCCGGTGTCCCTGGCATCACCGCGGCGATTCAGGCCGGGCAGATGACGCCCGAGATCGTCGCGGCGATGCGCGCGGCCGACCAGCACCACGCCGAGGCGATGGGCCAGCAAGGGATCGACCTGGTGCGCCTGAATGCGGACCACGACGCGGCGATGGAGACGAGCGCGGTGGCCGACCGCGACAGCGCGCGCAAGCTGCAGATCGCCAAGCCCTCGCCCTGGCCGGGCCTCCTGACGGCCTTGCTCACGGTGGCGGTGATCGGCGTCATTGCGGCGCGCATGACCGGGATGTCCCTGCCGAGCGATCCGGTCACCGTGCAGCTGATCGGGTCCTTGACGACCGGCTGGGGTCTGAGCCTTGCCTACTGGTTCGGCACCACGCGCGGCAGCCAGGAAACGCGCAACCTGCTCGCGCAGTCGGCCCCGACCGGCGTTGCGGCGGTGTCTATCTCATCGACCACCGGCGGCACGGCCCCGTAGGCTTGCCAGGATCACGCAGGAGGCGCGATCGGCTGGCGGGTGAGGGGTCGTGAGAGAATCGCGCCGTCATCGGATTGGTGTAGTCGGTAGCACGCCCGGTCCCGCAGTCGGAAAACCCGCTGCGCCGCTCGGTAGGGGAACGTTCAATTCGGTCACCGGTGACGCTTTGCGCGCGTTGACGGCCTGGAGCTCGAGCCAGCAGGCCGGGCAACGCCAGCGCCGCGAGATGTCAAGGTGGCTCCATCCCTTGGCTATCGCGGCGTCCTCGTCGGGCACCATGCGCTTGCAGCCGGCGGCGCAGGAGATCGGGTCGGGATCGCTCTGACTCATGGGTCAGTCCTTTGGGGTGGTTGCGGCGGATGGATTTGAACCACCGACCTCCGGGTTATGAGCCCGGCGCGCTGCCGGACTGCGCTACGCCACGGGGCGGAAGTATAGGGATCAGCGCTTCGGTGGTCTATGCAGATCGCGCGCAAGGACGGCGGCGACTTTCAGCCAAAAATCCCGGTGTTCTCCCGGGTCGTGAGCCATGGCATGCCGCCTGCACATGGTGAGGGCCTGGTAGCCGAAGCGCAGGCGCCAGGACACCGCGGCCTCTTCGGCGGTGCGGCCCTTCTTCATTGCCGAAACAGCTGCCCGAGCTGCTCTTCGATGCTCTGTTGGATGTTCTGAATCGTCGCCCATTTGCCGGCAGGGAACCATTCAGGGCGGTCCGGTGCGCGCTTCGCAGCCTCGACGATCAGCAGGGCGGTCGATACCTCGACGTAGGTTTGCACCAGCTCATCAGCATCATCAGCCGCGCGCATCATGTCGCGCAGCCCGTCGAGCGTGCGCGAGTGGCTGCTGAGCAAGACCGAGTCCATCAAGCCCCCTCTTTGCGTATCGCCTGGACGGCGGCCATGCGGTATCGGATGAGCTGCATGCGGGCCTCCGCGGGCAGCGCGATGTACTCGTCGCCGCGCAACTCTCGCAGCGTCATGTCGTCGTTGAAGACGCACATCGTCGCGCAGAAGAGGCAGACCGCGATGTCGCCTGGGCCCGGCTTCTTTTGATCTTCGCTCGAGGCGTTGTCGGCGTGCTTGCCGCATGAAGGGCAGTGCGCCGCTTCGTTCGTGCCGAAGGTGTTCAGCATGCCTGGGCCTCGGGCCAGATCTGCGCATCGAGCAGGGCTGTGGAGATAGCGCGCAGCCGGTCTAGCTCGCGCATCGCTGCATCGCCGCCCTCCTTGCGGTCTTGCTGCTCGCACTGCTCGACCAGGATATGCACGCCGCTCGCAATCGACTCGTCAACCTCGGCGCGCGTGGCCGGCCGGCCTTCCGCATACCACTCGATTGACTCCGGCGGCCCGAAGCGGAAAAGCAGGCCTTCATTGCCTGGCTCGCCGCCGCGGCCGGCGCGGAACGCCTTGAAGGTCTTCGTCGTCCAGATCGCGATGCACCCCGGGTTGCGCAGGATCGGGAAGCCGGCTTGATCGACTGCACCGGCTACCTCGCGGCGCTTCGCGTGCGGCCTGGTGATGAAGGGGCAGGCGGTGCAGGCGTAGCGGGCGCATTCGAGGTGCGAGGGCGGCTCGGAGATCGTGCCGGTGATGCTGCACATCGGGCCTATCACGAACGACTTGAACACGCCGAGCACGCCGCCGCACTGCCAGCACAAGCTGTGCTTCAGGGCAAGCGGAATCTTTTTGGCGTCCATCACGCGGTGATCCGGCTTGCCGTCGATCCAGTCGACAAAGAACGGCACCGGAAAGCCGCGCTCGTCGATGTAGAGGCGCGACATCTTCGACGGCAGCGGCGGCAGGCCTGGGCGTAGCTTGTTCATTTCGTGCTCCTGCCGGTCATCGCGGCTTCAGTGTTGGCGGCCTTGCACACGCCGCCGAGGGCCGCCGTGTTGTCGGTCGTGACCTTCAGGAACAGGCTTTCCGCGGTCGGGCCCTTGATGATCTCGAACGCATACCCGGACTGTTTCAGGTGGCGCTCGAAGATCGACAACTTCCACGAGTCGATGGCAATAACTCCGGATGACATGGCGGTCCTTTCAGTGGTCACCGTGGCCTTGGGCCGCGAAAGTTTAGGGCTGCGAGACTGCCCCACAGCGCGGTCTGCAAGCCTGCGTTGATGAAGTCGACTGCCGTGTGGGCGACGAACAGCGCGACGATCGAAATGCCGGTCACGGCGAGCGCGCCCCACGCGATCTTGAGGCGCGAGTGCTCCATGTGGTTGGCCTCGCGCTCCATGCGTTCGCGGACTTCTCTCAGCTTCGCGATCAGCTCGTCGAGCTCCGGCAGATGACCATCAGTTGATGGTTCGGTCTCGTCCATTCGCGGCCCCCTCGTTGTGCCCGCTGTCCTTCAGCACTGCGTCCAGATCGTCGCGTAGGCGCGTCAGGTAGGCCGCTGGAAAGGAGCGGCCCTGCAGCGCTTCGATGAGCCCCGCGCGCACGTCGTCGGTGTTGAGCATGCCGAGGGTCCGGCCGAGGGTCAGCATCAGCATTGCGACGCCGGCGCCCTGCGTCAGCTTGTCCGCGTTCGAGCGAATCTCTTGCGCGACCACCTCCAGCCTATCCGGCAGCGACTCGTGCACTTCGAGCGGCCCCTGCACGCAGAACCCGCTGCCGTGCTCGCCTTCGACGACGATCAGCACCACGCCCTTCGCCTTCGCGCCTTCGCGCGCTGCCGTGCATAGGCTGTCGTACACCCCTGGTCCGATCGGCATGGCTCATTCCTTCCTGGTTGATTCGAGTTCAGCGGCGAGCCGCATCCCCTGCGCGATGGTCACGCAGTCCGTTTTGTCTCGGCAGTGGATGACGCTTTGCAGCACCATGCCCTCGCTCATGCCGGCTTGCCTCGAGACGTCGATCGTGAAGATCCCGACCTTGACGTAGGGCCGCACTTCGCCGCACACGTGGCAGCGCAAGACAGCCGCCGTCGGATCGCTCATACGAAGTCCTTGAGCGAAATGTGAAGGCGCTGCGCGTCCCTGGCTTTGTCCCAGGTGTTCTTCGTGCCGCCGTCTTCCGGTACATCCCAGTCGCCGAACGTGTAGGCGAGCAGCGAGTCGCAGCCCCTGGCCACGAGCGCATTGCGCGCGAACATGGCGCCGTAACCCTTGGCCGCCGGCTGCTCCGTCACCTCGGCCCCCTTGGCGATTGCCTGCGCGATCTCGGCGATGCCGTCGACGCGTGTGGCCTGCTTGAAGCGGGCGTGATAGTAGTTCGCCACCGAGCCCGCGCTGGCGTTCTTCGGTCCGGCGAACTGCCCATCCACCAGCGGCGCCGGCAGGTGAAGAACCAGGTGCTGCACGTCGCCATCGAGGTAGAGGCGCACCGCGAGATGGTCTGCCCACGCCGCGCCGCCTGATACCAACGTGTCGGTGGAGCTCACGCGAGCCTTCGCATCAGCGAGCATCGCGCGCCACAGCTCGGCTGTCATCGGACGGTTCTTGTCTCGGCCCGCGGTGCCGATGATGGCGACCACCCTCACAGCGTCGGCTTCCCTCGCACGGTGAGCACCGCGCCGCTCTTGTCCTGCAGGCGCTTCAGCATCGCGCGCAGCCGCTGCTCTTCCTTCTTCAGCGCGTGCACCCGCTCGGTCACTTCCTTGACCTGGTTCTGCACCTGTCGGTAGCTGGACCAGGCGCTCTCGATCGTGCGCGCGTTCGACAGCAGGAAGCTGAACGGGTCGAGCGTCGCGCCGCACTTCAGGTTGGCGCAGATCACGGTGCGGTTGTGCTGGTCGAGCAGCACTGCCTCATGGCTGCAGTATTCCGGGTGCCGCGGCGCGATGGCCAGCGGGTTCTCCGGCAGGGTGTGGCCTGGGAAGGCCTTGATGATGTCGTCGCTCATTTCCGTTTGCGGCCGGCCTGGCCGATCTGCGCGGCGAGCCGCTCGGTTTCGCTCTTGACGTAGGCGATGTCCTTGTACGTCTCCATGCCCCTGCTCTCGAAACCGAGCGCCTCGCGCACCGCGACCATGTCCGGCACCACGTCGAATAAGTGCCCGGTGTCGAAACCGATCCAGTAGCCGCGCTTCATCTCGCGGCGATTGAACTTCGTCGCCCAGCTGACGCCGCCGTGCACGGTCAAGCGGCTCAGGCGCCGGCCGTTGATGTCCCGGGTCGCGCGCCGCATGAAGGCCTTGTTCATCAGGTGTGGGCCTGGCCCATTTGGCGGGCGTAGCGGCGGCCGCCGGCAGCGCGGCGGCGGGTACATCGGATGCCCTCGTGGCACGCGCACGTAGCCGCACAGCTGGTGCACCGTGCCGCGCAAGATGGCGCACTTCAGCCCGGTGGCCTGATCGATCCAGTGCAGCCTATTCGGCTCGGAGTCCCAGGGTCCCGGGGCGCGCTGCGGTGGCCATTCCTGTCTCGCCTTCATCAGCACGGTTTGATCTCCTGTTCGATAGTCACAACTTCGCCCAGCACCAGGTCGCGATAGACGCCGTCGTCATCCTGCAGCACCGGCATCGACCCGAAGTAGATGCCCTCAGATTCGCCACCCGACAGCGCACCATCGAAGCTGAACATCAGGCTCTTGCCGTTCGGCGAAGCGAGGATGACCATCGCCTTGACCGTCTCGCCGCCGTAGGTCAGCCGCACGAACTGGCCGCGTTCGAGCGTCATGCGTCGCCTCTCGGAAAGCGCTGGGCCTGCAGCTGCAGCGCGAGCGCGGCGCTGGCGGCGGCAAGTTCGCGTTGTCGGGCGCGCGTCATTCGGCGAACCCGTCAAAGGATGGATGCTTGCGCTCGATGCACAGCCGGCACAGCGGCGGATGCGAGCAGCCGGCCAGCACCATCGCGCCGCAGTCCGGGCAGTGGTACATGCCGATCGGGCTGTTGGCCAGGAGCTCCGGCTTCTCGTCGCAGTTCGCTTCGAAGAGCGGGCCCTCGGCGTAGCAGCGGCAGCAGAGCGCGCCGCCGGCCAGGCCGCTCACGGTGAATTCAGTGGCCATCGCCAAACTCCCGGGCGAAGAACAGCTCGCGGATGCGCCACAAAAGCGGGATCGGGCGCGCTCGGTATCCCGGCGGCGTTTCGATCATCTGCCCGAAGCCGTCGACACCCCAAAGGCGCCGGTCGGCCGGGTCGAGCACGTTCATCACGGTGCCGCACCGCGTGCACTTGATGTTCATCATCCTGCCGCCGCGCGGGCCTGGCAGGTAGCCGGTCCCGTTGCAGCATGGCCAGCGGCCGCGCTGGTACCAGGCGTGTCGCTCTTCGCGGGTCATCTCGCGCATGACGACGTCGCACTCGCTCACAGCCAGAGCTCCATGACGTACTTCTCGTCCCTCGGGTCGCGCGGCACCCTGTGCAAATGCCCTGGCAGCCTGGCGCGCACGTCTTCGAGCGAGCCACCGACGATCACGTCGGCCGTCGGTCGCGGGCCGGTGGGATGCACTTCATGCCGCCGCGCAACGTAGCACTCTGGCCGGTCCTTCGGATGGTCGTAGACCACCCAGATCGAGAGCACGTCTTCGTTCATCAGTGGCCCCCCTCTTTGACGCCGGTCACCACCGTGTCCGGGCCGATCAGGTCGGCCAGTTCAGCCGCGATGGCTGTCTCGGTCGCGCCGTACATGATGTAAACCTCGCCTTTGCCGCCCATCGGCTCGAGCTGCACGAGGATCCCCTGGCCCCGCTTGAGCCGCCTGATGCTCTCTTCGGTGATGCCCAGCACGTAGATCGCGCGTCCGTCCGAACTGGTGGCGCTCGCCTTGATCATTGTTCGACTCCATTCAGAGGGTTGGTGCGCGCGCACCGCAGATGAAACACCGCTTGCCCGGCCGCAAATTGCATTTGCCGCAGGGCGCGGAAGGGTCCGGCCCGTCGTCGTCCGGCAGCGCCAGCACGCGCTCGATCTCTGCGATCCACTGATCACCGTAGAGCAACAGCGGGCGCGCGGTGCGCAACTCGTCGAGCAGCCTGCGCATCGCTTCGTACTTGATCATCTCAGTGCTCCGTCGGTGGGCGCATCGTCCGCATCGTGTCGTCAGGGATCGGGCCCCACACGTCGATACCCGCTCGGATCAAGAGCTCGATGACCTCAGTCACCTGGGCCCAGTTCTCGAATACCACGACAGGCCCTACCGTGCTCTTGCTTTCGGCGTGCCGTAGCCATTCGAGCGTAACAACTCGCTCTCCGGGGTTGTTCGCGTTTTCGAGGACTTCGACGGCGGGCGTTAGAGGCGGCTTCACGGCTTGATCCCTTCGAGCAGCAACTTGGCCAGGTTGTCGGCGCCGTAGACGGTCATCGCGGCCGAGTGCTGGATCTCGGCTTCGAGGCTGAAAAGTTTTCCGACCTTGCCGCCCGGGTGCTTGTTCATGTCGCAGAGGTCCGGTTCGGTGACCACCAGGTATTTGCGGCAGTTGCCGGGGCGGTGTTCGTAGACGCGGCAGGCGCGGTCTTCGCCGAGGAACACGCAGCGCTGATCCTCGATCGACAGTTCGCGCCAGGTGTCCGCGTTCTTCGTCGCCTGCCGTGCGAGCCGCGCATAGTCGATCTCGATGCCGTCGTCGTGGGCCAGCATGAGCAGTAGCTGCGCCTCTTGCGGAAAGACGTCCACGTGCACGTGGCAGCACGCGGCGCAGCCCTTGCGGCATTGCACGTTCGGCGCGTGCTCCGACGTAGCCAGCATGCGGCGCATGCTGTCGTCGACGGCATTGTGGATCGAGAATGCCACGCTCTCCGGTATCGCCTCGTGCTCGATGCGCACCCACTCTTTGCGGTAGTGCTTGAAGCACTCGAGCGCGACGCGGCGCTCATCGTCCTGCATTTGCGCCGTGGCTTCCTTGAGCGTGCTGCTGACGTAGCCCAGGGCAGGGTCAGTGAGCTTCATTGCGCCACCCAGACCGCGCGGCCGACGAATTCCATTTCATCCCACAGCGGCCGGTAGTACGCCTGCCCGCCGGCTGTTTCGCGCGACTCGCCGAGCGCCTGCACGTAGCCCTGACAGCCGAACTTCTTCGGCTCGGACACGATGAGCATGCAGGCGGCGAAAGCCCGATTGCGGACGGTCTCTGGATTCAGCTGCACCACGTCGCCGGGCTGTAGGTCACGAGGTTCCATGGTCAGTGCGTTTCATGGCCGGGTGCGTTCTGCATGACGAAGCGGCCGACCCATTCGCCGCCCACAGGTATGGGTTTGAAGGTCGCGACGCGTTTGGGGCCGCTGATCGGGCACATGCCGGGGAAGCTGCGCTCGGCGGTGTGGACCGTGACCATGATCATCTCGCCGCGGTCCGGGTGGTCCTCGAGCGAGTCAATTCCTTCGTAGACATCCGGCGACTTCGACGCCAGGTGCCAGGCCTCGGTCAAGTGCACGACCAGCTTGGGCGCTCCGGACGTGCCAGTCATCCCGGCCAGGTCGGCGCCCATTTTCGAGAGCAACAGGCGGATGAACAGCATCAGCCGATCCTTCGACTCGCCGGTTTCTTGCAGATCGTTCACCAGACTCGATTCGATGAAGGTCATGTCGCCGAGCGTGCCTGGCTCGTCGCCAAGGCAGACCGCGACCAGCTGCGGTTGGACTTTCTTCTTCTCGTTGAAGATCTCGACGGCCTTGCCGGCAAAGAAGTCGTAGGCGGCCGTGATGTCGGCGCCCTCGGGTTCGCGCGTGCTCATGGTTCAGGCCGCCGCGCGTTGGAGCTCTTCGATCGCTTGGATCACATGGCCCGCGGTGGACTTGACGTAGATCGGTGAGATCCCGGCGGCCTTGATCTTGAACTTCAGCGAGTGCGGGACGCGCTGCGTGATCATGATGCAGTGCCGACCACGGTGCGGCGCATAGGTGCCGCTGTCGGGATCGAAGAAGCGCAGGTCGGCGCCGCCGTTGATGGCTGTCTTGACCTGCTGTTCCATGCTGCCGTTGTTCAGGCCGACGACATCGACTTTGAGAAGGCGCACGCGCTCGGCTTCAGGCTGCGGTTCTGCTGCTGCCTCGGGCGCTGCAGGGACCTCCGGATATTCCATATCCATCGCCGGCGCGCTCACCGGGCCCAGCTCGGCCTCGACGATCTTGTGCACCGTCGCGCGCATGCTCTGCTCGATCTGCTGCGCGATCTGCTGGCTCGTGATCGCGGCCATCGCGCTCATGCGTTCGGCGATGTTGTGCATCACGGACTGCGCGTGCACCGCCAGCAGGTCATCGAGTGCGCGCATGACGGTGGCGCCGAAGGCCTGGGCGGCCGCTGAGAGCGCGCGTGGCGGCTGGGTAGGGGGTAGGTGGCCGGTGGCCGGTTCAGGCGCTTGTGCGGCCTGCACGGCCTGCTGGGGCTCTGCTTGCGCCTCTGGTTCTGCTGCTTGCGGCTCGGGCTCCGCCTCGGCAGGTGGCGGGTCGGCCGGCAGCAGCCATTCGTTCGCTGTGCCGTGGGCGATCAGCTTCTCGAGGTAGCCTCCAGTGGTGCCGCTCTGGATGCTTGGGATGCTGCGGCGTCGGTCGATGTCGAGCACCAGTTCCTGCGCCTCGATGACGAGCCGCGATAACGCGCGAGTGTCGCCTTCGCTGCGCCATCGGTTGACCTGCCGGGCAATGCGCGCCTTCTCCATCGTGGTCCAACGGACAGCCCCTTCGCCGGAATAGTCACGGCCCTCGTCGATCGAACGCTTCGGTGTTTGTGTCGGCTTGAGCGGGGTTGCAGGTGCCGCTGCAGGCGCAGGCGTCTCCTGCTTCGCTGCCTCGAGCTCGAGCTCATGACGTAGCGTCAAGCGCGCCGCGTGCATCCCTGTCTCATACCAGTTCGCGAAGGACTTCGCCTCGATGTTCTGCCGGCGTCGCTCGGGCGGCAGGACTATCTCTTGCGCACGAAAAAGGGCATCGCGTGGCTTCGCTTTCGAGAGTTCATCACGCGTCAGGTGGGCTTGCAGGCGCGCGATGCACTCACACAGCTGGCGCTTCTCGGCGTCGTTCCACTGGACCCGCTTGACGGTCTCTGGTTCGCCTTCAGACGCGCGATCGAGCCATGGGGTCACCTGAGTGGCGGCAGGCTTGTATTTCGCGCCCTTGGTGACGCCTGCTAGCTTTCGCTGCCTTCGGATGGCTCGGATCGCTGAGACGAACCATTGGATCTTCGCGGTTGTCGTCACCTTGCGTTGCCGGTCCGGCGGAAGGACGGTTGCTTGTGCCAGGTGGAACAGTTCGCTGATCGAGCTGATGTTTCCGGCGCGTTGAAGGCGGATCCCCTCGTCGCGGACGGCATGTACTTCGGCCTCTGTCCAGTAGATTCCCAATCGTCTCTCCTTGTTATGGCCCTCGAAGGGTAGGAATGTATTGCCAACTGTCATCGAGTCAAAGCCGTGAAGATTGCCACGCGCACGTCATGGACGAAAAAAAGCCGCCCTCAGATGGGGCGGCATCGATCAAGGGGACAGTGGCACAGCGTAGCACCGGTGAGACTCCTTGGGTTTGTGGCGATTGACTTGAGACGGTCGGACGGTCTAAAGCGATCAGCGCTTCTTCGGTCCGCGGCCCGACATCGCCACGCTGTCCGGCAGACGCTTGGCGGCCTCGCTCGCGTCGTAGTTGTAGTAGGTGTCGCGCAGCAGCCGGATGTCCTTCGTGCCCACCGCCTTGGACAGCTCGATCACGTCCAGGAATCTGCACAGGCGCGTGCAGGCCTCGTGCTTCGTGTCGTGGAAGTGCAGGTCGACGATGCCGGCCTGCTTCACCGCCTTGCGCCATAGCGCATCGCGCTGGCTGTCGTCGATGCCGACGATGTAGGGCTGGTCCGCGGGCATGGTCGCGAGCAGCTGCTCGATCAGGCGCCGCGCGCTGCCCGAGAGCGGCACGTTGCGGCTCGCGTCGACCGTGGCGCGGCCGCTCTTCGCGCCCTTGCGTCCGCCCTTCTCGAGTGCCGAGACGTGCACGTAGTCGTCTTCCGGGAAGAAGTCGATCGGGCGCAGGCGCAGCAGTTCGCCCGAGCGCATGCCGGTCTCCAGGCTGAGCAGGAAGCAGGCGCCGACGCGTGAGGTCAAGGTGCGCAGCTGCGGATCGAACTTGTAGCCGGTGGCGATGTTGATCGCCTCGACTTCCTTGTCGGTGAGCAGCGGCCGCTTGCGCGGCTTGCCCTTCGGCGGCCGGCGTGCGCCGTGGCAGGGGTTGACGTCGATCCAGCGGCGGTCCTTCACCGCGTAGGTGAACGCGCCGCTCATCAGGTTCATCTCGCGGTTGACCGTCGCGTCGCTGACTTCCTCGCCGCGGCGCGCCATCCACTCGTTGATGTCGTGCGTCACAATGTCCGCGAGCCGCCGCTCCGCGAGCGGATCCAGACACCAATTGTCGATGCGTATCTTGTTCCACTTCGCCGAATCCGTCTTCAGCGCCACCGCATCGAGGTACGCCTCGAACAGCTGGCCGACCGTCACGCCGGCCGCCCTGGTCGGCGTCAGCTGGCCGATTTCCTTCTTCCGCTCCATCTTGTCCGCCCAGGCCTGGGCCTCGACCTGGGTGTCGAAGGTGGCGGTTTTTCGGGTGCCGCCCGGGATGCGGACGGTCACTCGAAAGGTGTCGCCGCGTGGGGTTATTGCTGCCATGGTGTCGTCCTTGGTGTCATCGAGGGGCCTGCCCTGGCACCAGCGCCAACCTGGAAATCGTGGTGTCAGCGCTGGTGCCAGGGCTACCGACACTTTACCCGATTCCCCTGGGGCCAGGCCGGGCCCACTGGGGCCGGGTGACACCAAGACGGGCCGCACCGGACATGAAAAAAGCCCCGTAAATCAACGACTTACGGGGCTTTTTGCTTGCTTACCCTGGTGCCCAGGAGAAGCACCCAAAGTGAGTGTTTATGCGGCCTGCAGAGAATTTGGTGTCGGACTTGACACCACAGAGTGAAAAGTAGGACTCGATCTCGACTCGAAGCCCACTCCGGACTCACCTGGTCCGACTCCAAATTAGCTTTCGACCTTGTTCCTCGGGCGGCCGATTTTGGCCTTGGGGGACTCGTACTCGTGGGCCGAGATCCACGTCAGGATCGCCGAGCGCCGCCACCTTGGACGGCTCTTTCCCTTGCCCGTCCCGGTGTCCAGATGGATCGCTTTCGGGAAGGTCGGCGAGTGCGCAAAGTGCTCGGTCACCGAGCGCGGCTCGCAGTTGATCAGGGCGGCCACGTCGTCGGTGTTGAGCAGCGGGTCCTCGATTTCGGCCCGGCGCAGCTCCTTGGCGATGACCTTGCCGAGGGCTTCGATTTCACTCGCGTCCATGTTCATGCTTCCCCTTCGGTTGGGAAAAGGTCTGTCGTGCGCGCCTGCAGCTTCCGCGTCATGTACGCGCTGGTGATGTGATGTGGTTGATCGTAGGCCAGGTGATGCCGCTGGCACCAGGCCCGCAAATTCTCGGGATCGCAATGCTCTGGCACGTGATCCAGATGGGCGATCGTCAGCACGATGCGGACGATGCGCTCGTCCTTCTCGATCGACTCCGCCAGCTCGAAGTCGAAGGTGCCCGGCGTGCTCGGGTGCACGATCTGCTTGAACAGCCCATCGCGCCAGACACCGACGGCAAGGTGTCGCGCGCCGCATCCTTCCCATTCGCAGCGGTAGCCGGCGCGGCTCATGATCTGCACGCGGACGTCTTGCCAGTCGGCGGGGTAGCGGGCTTTGTTCTCGGGCTTGATCGGCATGGGCAGGTCTCAGGTCGGGTCGGTGTGGGTGATGGTTCGTGAAGCCTTGAGCGCGGCGTGAATCTTGGTCAGCGCCTTGTCGTACTGCTCGAGCCAGTAGCGGGCATCGCCGTCGACGCGGCCCATTGCGTCACTGTGGCTGCGCAGCAGGATCGCCCGGTCGTGCTGGATGACATCCTTCGCGGCGAGCAGGGCGCGCCTGATGGTGGCATGGGCGGGTCTGTCTTTCATGGCGCTCTCTCTTTACGGTGCTCTCGCGCAAGGTGGCTCGCTCAGCTGAGGTGGTGCTCTCTTGGGATATGGCTCGCACAGGATCTTTGGTGCTCTCGCGCAGGGGTGGCTCGCTCACTGGGAGGTGGTGCTCTCGCAGATCGTGGCTCGCTCGCTTGACATGGCGCTCTCGCCCTTTTGGCTCGCTCGTCTGTCATGGTTCTCTCCCGCAGGGGTGGCTCGCTCCAGGGGTAAGGTTCTCTCGGTGAACTGGGCTCGCTCTCAGCTGATGGTTCTCTCTGAGCCGCTGGCTCGCTCCGTGGGATTGGTGCTCTTCTTCGCTATGGCTCGCTCATTGTCATTGGGGCTCTCCGTACTCATGGCTCGCTCATGGGTTTAGGTGCTCTCGCGCTGAGTGGCTCGCTCATGGACTCGTGGTTCTCTCTGAGTTCCTGGCTCGCTCCCGATACGTGGTGCTCGTGGTGCTCTTCGAGACGATGGCTCGCTCATCACCAATGGTGCTCTCGGACAGAATGGCTCGCTCTTGCAGCATGGTTCTCTGCTGGTTGACGGCTCGCTCAACTCGTATGGTTCTCTCGCACTTTGTGGCTCGCTCATGAGCTCTGGCTCTCTTTGGGCGTCTGGCTCGCTCGTTGTAGATGGGTCTCTCCGGATGAATGGCTCGCTCCGTTCCATTGGTTCACTCACGCTTTCAGGCTCGCTCGGCAGGTAGGGTGCCCTCTGAAGACTTGGCTCGCTTGCGATCGATGGTGCTCTCGCTAACCGGGGCTCGCTCTTGCAACTTGGTGCTCTCTCACTCAACGGCTCAATGCTTCGGCTCGCGCAGATGCGCGTGCCCCTGGATCGCGATCGGGTACGGCAGCGGCGGCTCTTTGCCGAAGTGCGTTCGGTACCAGGTCGCATGAAAGTCAGACAGGAACTGCTTCACCGCGTAGCGCTGCGCCCGCATGTCGATCTGACCTGGTGGCAGCTTGCCGGCGGCGTAGTGCTTGTGCGCCTCCGTCGTCTTGGCCACGCGCGCGAGTCCGGCCGCCGCGGCCGCGGTGTTGCCCAGCGCCTCGTTGCGCTCGACTTCATAGGCCTTGCGCTGGCGATAGAGAGCGCCGTACACGCATCCGGGCTGGTTGCTGAATTTCAGGAAGGACTGCCCGACCTTCCAGCACAGTACCTTCAGCTTGGCATTGAAGGGACGCTTCGTCTTCTTCTCCCACTTCGTGGTCGGATCGAGTCCGGCGAAGCGCCAGATATGGCCGACCGTCGGCGCCTTCGTGATATCGATGTGGGCCAGCAGTCCGGCTGCGATCACCGGCCCGATGCCGTAGACCTCGTGCAGCCATGGTCCCATCGCATGCTGGCGCGAATAGACGTCGAGCGCGCGCTTGATCTCGTTCTCCATCGTCTGCAGCTGCTTGAACAGCCAGTCGAGCATCGCATGTCCGTCGCCCTGATCGGCTGACTGGTCGATGCTGCGCATCTGCGCGGACGATGCGATGCGGTAATCCTGGAGCTGGTAGTAGGCGTCGACCATGAAGCGGATCTCTTGGCCCTTCAGCGTCTTTGCCGCCTGCAGCACGTCGCGCGCTGGCCTGGCAATGGACTCGAGGGAGATCGGTGCCTCGGGGATGCCTTTGTCTTCGTCGTCGCTCATTGGGTGTGGTCCTCTCGTGGTGATTGGCTGCATGCCAGCCCGGCATGCTGGGTCGCTCTACTTCGATGGGTGCTCTCGGCGTGGGTGGCTCGCTCAGGTTCGCTGGTTCTCTCTCAGTGTTTGGCTCGCTCGTTCACTATGGTTCGCTCCGATCGATGGGCTCGCTCAACACTGATGGTCCACTCCCACTTGTTGGCTCGCTCGGGGATGCTGGTTCTCTCGACCGCAATGGCTCACTCACTGCCTCTGGTGCTCTCGGTAAGTCTGGCTCGCTCAGTCGCAATGGTCCGCTCGCGAAACCTGGCTCGCTCGTCACGCATGGTTCGCTCGTTGAATATGGCTCGCTCGCAATGCTTGGTCCTCTCGCTCTGTGCGGCTCGCTCCGCGCTCTCGGTGCTCTCCGGTCTGTTGGCTCGCTCGACCATCTTGGTGCTCTCAGCGAATACGGGCTCGCTCGTTGTGCATGGTTCCCTCACGGCTCGGTGGCTCGCTCCGGCTTCGTGGTTCTCTCGTGATTTTTGGCTCGCTACTGCGGCGCCGCCAGCAAGTTCGCGGTGCTGACGTGCTCGAGGACTGTCCGGCCGTTGGGCAGCAGGATCTGACCCAAGAACGCGCCTTCGAAAGTCAGGATGCCGACTTCCACCGCAGTGACCTGGCCCTTGATCCAGTCGCGCAGCACCGAGCAGACCGAGACCTGGGCCTGGTCCAGCGCGCGCCGCTCGTGCTCAATCTTCGTTCGCCGGTGTCGGCTCGGGTTGTACGGGTACTCCTTGAGCCAGGCCGCGGCGTATCCGCGGTAGCTGGCCTTCACGGTCACGTCGCGAGTGCGATAGGTGAACTGCACGATCAGCTCGCCGAGCTCGTTGTCCGTCATCGTGCCGAAGCGCGAGCAGCCGAAGCGCGTCAAGACCTTGCGGATCTCGTCGAGCGCGCCGGCGCCCGAGGTCGCGCCTTCATACGGCAGGGCCATCGCCAGCTCCCGCGTTCATGGCTGGCCGATGGCGCCGCTGGTGGTCGTGCCATGCCGCTCGACGAACTCGTCGGTCGCGTCCTTCGGCTTGCGCGACTTCTTGTCGGCGGGCTTGTTGATCGGCACGCCGTTGACCGCGCCAGAGCTCTCGGCAAACGGCCAGTTCGGATCGCCGCCGCTCTCTTCGCTGGGTGCGGAATCGAGCATCGCCTGGCTCTCGGCCGACGGCACCATCATCGCCTGCACTTCGTGCTTGAGCATCGCCGACAGCTTGCCGACCGCGCGTTCATCCGGCTGCGATCGTTGGACTCGCCAGGTCACTTTGACCGTGCCGCCCTGCTTGCACTCGAGCCTGAAGTTGTTCGCCTTGCAGTCGGTGATTTTCACGTTCGACTTGCCGGCCAGGCCGTACTCGAAGGTCAGCGTGCACCCTTCTTGATCACCGTGCCATTTCAGGACATCGAGCTCGGGGAAGCGCAGGTCGGGCGCGTCGTTCGGCTCCTCGAGCTCGAGCGGCACCTGGTCCGGGCGCGGCTGCGGCGTCTTCGACTTGAAGTAGAGCCAGGACTTCAGGCGCGGGTTGAACAGCTTCAGCACGTCGTTGTGCATTTCCTTCGACAGCTTGATGTCGATGGCCGGCACCTTTTCGTCGCCGTGGTTCTCGTCGCGCAGGTTGATGTGCTCGATGATGACGGGCGTCAGATCGGGGAGGGCAAATCGGTTCACTTTGGGACTCCTTTGATTGGGGCGATTCAGACTTCTTGCAGGACGATGCGCTTCGACTCGATGAGGCCCCGGTTGACCTCGCCGAGCACTGCAATCCCGAGCTGACTGATTCCCTTGTTGGCCGACTGGGCCTTCGAGATTGCATCCATGAGCTTGTGCGCGCCGATCTTGCGCATGCGCGCATTGAGAGTCGGGTTCTCGACGCCGCCCTCGATGCGGCGATCGAGGTAGTCCAAGGCCTTGATCAGCTCGCCGAAGATCGGCGCGCCGGGCGTGATGTCTTGCATGCAGCACAGCACGGCTTCGCAGCGCCGCATGTCGCGCTTCGCCATGCCGTAGACGTAGGCGATCGCGGCCAGCTGGTTGGCCCCCTTCGCTGCGCGAGCCACCACGTCGATGCCGAGTGCGCATAGGGCCTGGTCCAGCTGAATCGCGATCGGGTCTTCGCCTGTCACGAGCGCACGATATTTGTCGGAGGCATGCACGCCGCTGCGGTTGATGTTGATCGCCGCGAAGATGCGCGCTTCGTGGTTGATGCCCTGGCTCTCGAAGACAAGGCAGTTCAACTCGGTCAACTCGACTCGCCGCTGTGAAGCCATCCAGCGGTTTTGCCCGTCGACGATATAGAATTCGTCGCCGCGCTGCGCGACGGTCAGCGCGCCGAATGCAACCATGTCCAGCGCGGCGGCGATCTGATCGACTTTCGTCTGGCTGACGGTGTTGCGCTGGTAGGTCGTGCAGATGCTGAGCTTCGCCTTGTGCAAGCGCATCGGACGCAGTTCGCCGGTGATGGGGAGCCACTCGCGCTTGAGTGCATCGGCTGCCGAGTCGAGGGAGTGCTCAACGTAGGCCTCGTGCTGCGGCAAAGCGGGCGGTCCGGAGTCTGAAAGCTGCTGCACGTGCGGCAGCTTGAGTAGCCTCTGCCGGCGCCAGAACCCAGCAGCGCCAGACACCGTCGAGAGCCATTTGCCGAGTCCGGGATTCGAGGCCAGCATCTCTTTCAGGTAGTCGCGCGAGGTCCAGTGAGCGCGAGCGCCCTCGGGGATCCGCGCGCAGACTCGGCGCAGTTCAGCTTCCGCTGTTTGTTGCCGGCGAGCTGTGTTCATCTTGTTCGCTCCGGTTGATGATGGTCAGCGTGTTGAGCACGTTGCGAAGGAAGGGCATCCCCATGTGCAAGTTAGCTGCGACTCCTATCCGCTGCTCGTGGGTGAGAACGCGCAGCAGCCCATCGGCCGACACATTGGCCCTTGCAAGCACGCGAAGCGCGTCAGCCACATTCAGCAGTCGCTCGGCAGTCTCGCGGGCGTGCTGGCGTTCTTCTTCCAGCGTGCGCCGAATGGGGACTACCACCGATGAATGCTGGCCAGGCGCAAGCGCGGCGCGCCGCTGCGCCATGGCTTCTTCGCGTGATGCCTGCAGCGCGGCCTCACGGTCCTTCAGGCGATCACGCGAAGCGAGCCATGCTGATTCGATCGTCAGCTCGCCGGCAACCACGCGGACGGCCAGGTCAGGCGACACCTTGACGACGCGCCATAGCTTCTTCTGCGTGGCTTCGCACAACGTGCGCTTGCCGAGATAGTCTTTCGCACGGTGCTCGATGTCGAGAGCGCATGGGTTTTGATTCCACTGGACTACGCGGGCGCGAAGGTCGCGGCTCGACTTGCCTTCACGCTGCGCCCAATCGAGCATTTCGTCGGCTACGTCCCCAGGCAACGCAGCGACCTCTGCATGATGGGTGAATGAAAGAACTTGCCGGCGCCGGCAAGTTTCTTTGAAGGCCCTTGCGGTTGTGGCCGCATGAGCGCAAGTCTGAAACGACGGCCCGCGCCAGTCCGGCGCTTCGGTCAATGCCTTGCGGTTGCCATAGGTGCGATCACCATAGGCCCAGAGGTCGCCGAGCTGCCATTGGTGCCGATTGTGCTGTTCGCTGATCTGGTGAAGCGCGGCGAGCCAATCTTCTTCGGGCATCGGCTCCTCTGGCGGGAGCCATCCGTTTTCGGTGAAGGTACCCATATCCATCCTAGGCCCAGTCATTGTCAAAAGTGATCACCACGTCGCCGACGATCTCGTGCGTCGTGCCGGGCACGCAGTTCTGCCAATAGAGCTCGGTCGCCTTCCGGTTGACCGGCTTGAGCGCCTTGGTCGGGCGCTGCTCGAAGTGGCCCGGGCTGTGCTCGATCCACTCGACTTCGTAGCCCTGATCGTCGACGCACATCACCTGCAGCGGCGGGCCCAGGTGGCGCAGGCTGACCACGTCGATCGTCCGTGCGCCTATCAGTCTGCGGATCTCGTCATGCGGAATCGGCTTGTCGAAATTCACCTCGGTGCCGTCGGTGCGGATGAGGCGCCGGCTCATGCTTCGCCCCACTCCTGCTTGTAGACGGCGGCCAGCTGCTCGAGCTCTTCGGGATCCAGCACGCCGCGCGCCTGGTCGAGCACCAGCGCCGCCGTCTCGGCGGATGTCGCGGTGCGGATGCCGTACTCGCACTCGGCGAAGGCGCGGACCGACTTTTCAGCGCCGGCGGTCTGCTGCTCTTGCTGGCTATGCTCGCGCTCCGCCGGCTCCTCGACGGCTGCGCCGCCGCTGCCGCCCTTGCGCGGCCGCGTGGCGCGCTGGCGCGGCGCCGGGGCATCGGGCGCCGGCGGCTGTGGCGGCGGATCGATCTCGCCCGTGTCCTCGTCGATCGCGGCGAACGGCGGCGGGACGTACGAATTCGAGATCGCGTCCTGCAGGCCCAGCTGCTGCACGCCGCGCGAGGCCGCGTCGTCCAGCGCGAGCGCGCTCGCCAGCTCCGGCGACTTCGGCAGGTATTTGCAGATCCGGCGCAGCACCGTCTTGCGCGCCATCTCGTCCCAGTCGGTGTCCCAGGGGGTCTGCTTGCCGAAGCGGGACGCGGTCTGCACGTTCTGCGACCGCGCCTTGATGCGCTGGATGTCGGCGAGCGTCATGAGCTCGGCGTGCGAGCCGCCGCCCTTCAGGCGCGCCACGGCGTAGACCAGCCGCACCGGGCCGGCATCGCCGTCGAGGAACGGCCGGTGCACGATGCCTGGCTCGGTGCCCCACTGAACCTCGAACTGGTCGTTCGTGCGCACCAGGTGCGCCGAGATCGACTCCACCAGGCCGGAGCGGCGCACGAGCTCGAGCAGCCCCTGGTAGCCGATCTGCAGCGTGCAGATGTAGACGCCCTCGCGGTTCTTGTACGGGATCAGGTAGCACTCGCCCATCAGCCCCGGCCGCAGCCCGAGCTGCGAGGCCTGGATCACGCACGAGAACACCGAGATCGGCGGGCACTCGGCGAGCCGCGGGTTCAGCGAGAAGCACGTCAGCGCGATGCGCATCATCGTGTCGGCGTTGAGGTGCCGCGGCAAGGCGCGGGCGATCTCGTTCCGGCGCGCTTCGAGCATGGTGCGGAAGTTGTCCGCGCCGCCGCGTCGCGTGACTTCACCGGCGGCGACGTTCTTCAGCGTGGTGGTCGGGAGGGGAGCGTTCATCAGGTGTCATTCCTTCATGAAGGTTGTATTTGTCGGCAGTCCTGGCCATGAGCTGGGCTCGTGCGCGCGCTGCCGCAGCATCGCGTCGGCCATTTCGTAAGCGGCCTCGGCGACCTCGTCCAGGGTGATGTCCCCCTTGTAGGCCACCAGAAGCCCCTGCATCGCTTTGCCGGCAAAGTAGTCGCGCAGGTCGACCAGCATTCCGACCGGAGCTGGGTGCATGGCGGTCAATCGCCGCGGTAGGTGAAGGCCCAGCCGGGCAGGTCGATCAGCTGGATCTCATCTCCGTAGCCTGGCCAGACGCCTCGGCGCCGGCAGGCCGCGTATCGATCGAGGTTTCGCCGGTAATCTTCACGGCCTTGCTCGCGGCTGCGATCGTCGAGCATCATCGCCTGCGCCAGAAACGGCCACTCGGTCTCCACCGCCACGAACACGAAGGCCAGCACGTCGACCTTCGCCGCGATCTCGTAGCCGTCGGAGTAGAAGGCGTCCTGCACGTGGTAGCGCTTGCGTGCGACCTGGCGGCGAAACTCGTTCGCGCTCGCGTCGGCGTAGGTCTTGACGTCGAGCAACCCGACGCGGCTGCCGCCGAAATCGGCCACCCAGTCCGGGCGGCAGCGGCACGCCTCGCCGGTCTCCTGGTCGATCCACATGGCCGAGACCTCGGAGCGGCCGTGCCCGAGCGCCTCGGCCACGTCCGGCAGCCGGCGCATGTTCTGCGCCTGGCGCATCGCGGTCTCGTACTGCGCGGCCGTGATGATCACCTTGCCGCTGTGGCGCTGGCCGAACTCGCTCCACCAGGCCATTGCGGCCACGCTCTCCGAGCTCGGGTTTTTGGCGTTCCACTGCGCCTCGGTCGGCCGGCGCGGCGCGTTCGGCGGCACGGTGATGTAGCGGGAAAGGAAGGCCTCGGGCTCGAGCAGTGCGCAATGCGCCAGCTGGCCCTCGAGCTGACCGGCACGTTCTTTACGTGGCGGCCGCATCGGATCGAGGTAACCCGCGAAATAGTGCGCAGGACTGCGGTTTATCAAGTCGAGTCCCGACTTCGAGATGCCGGGCATCGCGTGATACACATCGATGTCGATGCCGTGGGCAATACCCGGGAAAGTACTCGGTACCAGGTCGGCGGCAGTGGCCACATGCAGGCGTTCGACGACTTCGTTCATGTCATGACTCCCGCGAGATAGCCGAGACCGAAAAAGACCAGGTAGATGATCGCGATGGTGAGTCTCGAGCACTGCCGGCTGATCGCGTCGGGCCGCACCTGCTCGACGGCGCAGCTGTAGTCGACGTCGTTCGCGTTCGGGCGCCCGCTCATGACTGCCCTCTTCGGGCATTGATGACGCGTGCCAGGCAAAGCCAGGCCCGGTCAGGCGTGCGGTGCGGCCCCTGGCAGGGCACGTGCTCTCCCCCGATGAAGCACTCGTAACTGCTGCCGACCAGGCGCACCACGGCACTCGGCTCGATGCTCAGGACGAGCGGTTTGAACTTCTGTCGGCGCGGCCGTAAATGCTTGTCTTCGGTGATCTTGAAGCGCGAGTCATACGCGTTGTCATGGCTGGCAATGGCTTGCGCAAGCGAGTCTGTGCTGTCGCGCACAGACGTCCCACTGATCGTCTCCATCGACGTCATCCCGTTGTTGTTGGTAGGGGTCGAGTCAATTCGATGACTAGACCGTGACAACCGTAGCAACAGAATGCCCGCAGTCAAGACCTCCACGATCGTCGCGGATATTCGAGGCCTGATGACAGCGTCGATCGATCCGCGTATAAGCGCGCGCGACCGCAGCGGGCGCCCTTCGCACTACGAGCATCAGGGCTTTCACGCTGGGTCTTGACGGGCGGGAAAGCGTTACTACGTTTGCAGGGGGTGGACACCTCACCCAACATCGATCTCACGTTCCCGTTCGACATCGGGGAACAGCGCAGGGCCCAGACGAAAGCGCGGCGGGCAACGCGGCGCACCGTTCGGGTCGATCTCGGCCTGGATCACGCCGTGCAGCAGCTGCTCGAGGAGCACCGCGGGCAGTGGCGTGCCATCGAGCTCGCGACCGGCGTGTCGCACTCGTGGCTGAGCAAATTCACCAACGGCAAGATCGTCAACCCGGGCTACGCGACGCTGAAGCACATCCATGCGCTGCTGAGCCAGCCGGAGCGACGCTCGTCGAGGTCCGCCGAAGCGGAGGCAGCATGACCGGTCAACGGAGGTATTGATGGCCCGAAGTCGCAACATCAAGCCGGGCTTCTATACCAACGAAGACCTCGCCGAGTGCTCCATTTGGGCACGCTACATCTTCCCCGGGCTCTGGATGATGGCCGATCGCGAAGGCCGGCTCGAAGACAGGCCGAAGCGCATTCAGGCCGAGCTCCTCCCCTTCGATGGCCAGCCGGTGCAGCCACTGCTCGGCGAGCTCGCGACACACGGCTTCATCCTGCGGTACGAGGTCAACGGGTCGCGGTACATCCAGATCCTGAACTTCGGCAAGCACCAGAACCCGCATCACCGCGAGACACAGAGCACGATACCGCCGCCTCCACCGCCGACTGACAAGCCCCCAAAGGGCACGCCTAGGCGCGAACCAGACGGCCCTGCATCAGGGCCAGAGGCACAACCTAGGCACGGCCTAGGACCCCCATCCAAGACATCAGAAGCCCAACCTAGGCACGACCCTGACGGTCATGGCAACGGGTCAGAAGCACAACCTAGGCACGGCCTCGAACCTCATGCAACGGGGGATGAAGCACAACCTAGGCAAGGCCCAGCCCCAGGCCAGGCCCAACCTAGGCAAGGCCTAGCCGTGCTGATTCCTGATTCCGGATTCCTGATTCCTGATTCCTCCTCACTCCGTTCGGAGGCAAGGTCTGACGACCTTGCTCGTCGCCAAGACGGCGACCCTCCGGCGCTGGCCCTCGTCGACAAGGCCAAAACCGGGCCGAAGACCGGGCCTCCGGACTGCCCGCACGTGCAGATCCTCGCCCTTTGGGCCGAGGTGCTTCCGCACCTGCCGCAGCACGAGGCGGAGCAGTGGAAGGGCACCCGAGCCGAGCACCTGCGAGCGCGATGGCGCGAGACAGCCGTGGTGAAGCGCTGGAAGGCGCCGGCCGATGGCCTCGGGTACTTCCGCAAGCTGTTCGGCTACGTCGGCACTTCCCGTTTTTTGACCGGCCGGGTACAACCCCGCGAGCCCGGAAAGCCGGCCTTCGTCGTGACGCTCGCATGGCTCGTCAAGCCCGAGAACTGGGCCAAGACGATCGAGGGCAACTACCACCAGGACGCAGCATGAGCACCACCCGCAAGACCTTCGACCCGGACGACGAGACCGTGCTGCCGCCGCACGGCGAGATGCCGGCGACCGAGCAGCGGCTACCTTGCCGGTTCTGCGGCACGTCGACGCTGCGCCCGATCCTGGTGCAGTACGGCGCGCGTTGCTACCGCTGCTACGTCGCCTACTGCGAGGAACCGCCGACACGGCGCGGGCTCATTGCCGGCGACAAGCGCCAGGGCGCCAAGGCCTGGGCCTGGGCCCTGAAGGCCAGCGAGGAGCGCGACCCGGCCAGCGTCACGGCAAAGCAGCGCGTCGAGTGGCGCGCGGCACTGGCGTCCGAGCTCTCGCGGCAGCGGACCATCGACGAGGAGCTGGCATCGTGATCGCGGTGCCGCTCCGCACGACCGGCTCGAATGCGCGCGAGACCTGGAAGATGCGGCATGGCCGCGTGAAGCGCGAACGCCGTGCCGTCGCCTGGCTCCTCAAGTGCTCGCCGCGGCCGTCGATCCCGTGCACCGTGCTGCTGACGCGCTCGGCGCCGTCGGCCGGGCTCGATGACGACAACCTGACCCACGCGCTGAAGGGCGTTCGCGACGAGGTCGCCGAATGGCTCGGCGTCAACGATCGCAACTCCAAGCAGGTGCGCTACATGTACTCGCAAGTGCGCGGCACCTGGGGCGTGCTGATCCAGTTCGGGCCGCCGGCGTCCGGTGCGCAGCTGGAACTGCTCGGCGAAGCGCGCATGCCGGTGATCGAACCCGAGGCGGCGTTTTGATCCATGGAGCACGCATCATGCTGAGCGAACTATCCCCGGAAGTCGCGGTCGAGACCGTGAGCGTCGAGCCTGCGGCCGATGGCGAACCGCGCGTCGACAGCCGCAAGCTCGCCGGCCCGATGGGCGTGCAACATCCGCACTTGTTCCGGCTGCTGAAGACGCACGAGGCCGATTTCGCGGAGATGGGAATAGTCAGTTTTCAAAACGGACTAACCGGCAAGCGCGGGATGCCACAGCGCTACGCCATGCTCAACGAAGACCAGGCGTATCTGCTGCTGGCCTATGTGAAGAACACGCCGGAGGCGCGCCAGCTGAAAAAGCATCTGATCGTCGCCTTCCGCCGGGCACGTGAGGCGCTCGAAGGCCGCGTGTCGGTCGATAGCGTTTCGCTCGAAGAGGCATTCAAGATCGAACGGGCGCACGGCGCGGCAGAGGAGCGCGGACGCATCGGTGGGCACCTGCTCAGCAAGTGGCGATATCAGAAACCCATCTACGAAAACGCGATGCAGGCCATCAGGGTCGAGCTGCAGCTGGTGCTGCCATGGGGCCACAAGGAGCACTGATGGGCGACATCGCCGACGCCATGCTCGACGGCACGCTGTGCGCCAGCTGCGGCGAGTACCTCGGATCCGGCCTCGGGTGCCCCACGTTGTGCAGGCGCTGCGCGAACGATCGCCGCTCCGATGGCCACAAGATCGTGCAGGCCGGCGTGTTCTTCATCGATGCGGGCCTGGAGAAGCCTGCCAGTGCGACGGCGCCGCTGCGCCGCGAATGTCCGAAGTGCGGCCGCATGGTCGCGGGCCTGGCCGACCACATGCGGGCGAAGCATCCCAGCCAGAACGACAACCTCTGAGGAGATCCGCCATGAGCTATTCCTTCATCGTCCGCGCTCCCGACAAGCTCGAAGCGCGAACCATGGTCGCAGCCGAATTCGACAAGGTCGTGCAGGCGCAGCCCATCCATGCGGCCGATCGGGCGCAGGCGATGGCTGCCGTTGGCGCCTATCTCGACCTGCTCGTCGACGACGACAGCATGAACGTGCAGGTGAACGTGCACGGGTCGCTGACGTGGCTCACCGAGGCGCCGGCGTCCTTGATCTCCGCCAGCGTCGGCGTCAGCGCATTGCTGACTCCGCGGGCAGCCCCCACCGTCGTGGAGTAGCGCCATGACCGACTGCCCGAATTGCGTCGCCGCGAGCGAGCGTGAATGGCACCACTACAACGCCAGCTGCATGGTTTGTGAAGCTCGACGCATCTCGCGCGGCAAGCTCTGCGCCGAAGCGAAGGCGCTGGGCGTCATCACGCCGGCGTACAAGGACGAGCTCTGCGCCGTCGCCGGCGACGTGCATTGGTACGCGGTGCACGAGCTCGTCTGCGCCTGGCAGCGCGGCGATGCGCTCACGCAGATCTCGTCCGACGCGGCTGCTCGGCTGCCGTTCAGCTACCGTCCTCGCGCCGCAGCGGCCTGATGGGGCGTCTCGTCTACCTGCACGACGGCACGCCGTGCGACAGCGGCAGCGAGGACTGGCGCCACGAGTGCGAGGCCCGCTTCATCGGCCTGCTCGGCCGCCGCGCGCAGTTCCTCTGGCTGCAGGACATCGCGATCAAGCGCGGTGCCGCTGCCGTCGTCGAGCTGCGCAAGACCATGTCCTCGATCGAACAATCCAGAAAGCGTCAAGCGTGAGCGAATTCGTCACCGTCGGAGAGCGCTACATCGGCGCGGCGCGCAGCGGCAACCTGCGCATGGCTCACGGGGCCTGCGATGCGGAAGTGATCCTCGCTGCCGGCTACGCCACCGGCGTGACCTGCGGCCAGTGCAACGGAGTAGGGCGCATCGATCTGCACCGGTGCGGCGCCTGCGGCGGCGTCGGCCTGTTTCCGAATCGGCGCAAGGTGCTCGGCCTGAAGCTCTACCGCATGCAGGTCACCGGCGACCTGGCCAACGTGGCCGAGGTCGAAACCGAAATGGCCCGATGGCTTGCCGGCCGGTTATCCCGCGGTGGACACAAACCCATGCCCGCGATGCAGCGGCAAGAGCTCGTGCGCGACGTCATCCGCTGGTGGATTCATCCTTCCTGCGACTACTGCGGCGGCCTCGGATACTCCATCCTCGAGGGCACACCATCGCTCAGCGAGGTCGAATGTCCGAACTGCTTCGGCATGGGCATGATTCCTGTTCGGCGTGCCGTGCCACCCCGCCTCGGCAGCCATGCTGTATTCCTGGTGAGCGAGCTCGATTCTCTCTGCGGCGCCGTGCTCGGTGATCTCGCTGATGTTCTTCGCCGCGGCATGGACCTTTGAGCGCCGGATCACGACCCTGGTCCAGTCGTGCAAAGGTGATGGAATCAACCTGCAGAAAGTCTATACTGCCGCGCAGCATACAAAAGGCGGGTGTTCCGTCTCTAACAGCAAGCGGCCATGAATCGAGCCGCCGGCGTGCTCGAATCAGTTCACTGCGGGCCAAGCATTGGTAGCGATGCGCGGAGCCTACCAGCCCCGAGAGTCTGGCTAGCGACCAGAGGCCCGCTCCACCACTTCACCACCCGCCGCGCCGCCGCCGATATTCCCCGGATATCCCTCCGGAATGGATTCGCGGCCCAGCGCGGAAATCCTGTTGTGCCGAGCCCCGGGTGATTACCGTGCGGCCGCTGCCTCTCCAGCCGCCTTCACCGGCCACTCGCCGGCGACCCGTCGCCTCCCGGCGCCGCGTCGGCCCGGCCCGACCGCGACGGCCACCTCTCAGCGGACCGCCACCTCTCAGCGGACCGCCACGGCCATCGCCGTCAGCGCCAGCAACCGCCGCGACGGCGGCCACCGTGCCGTGGCCTCTCGAGCTGGAATTGCTCCACAGGCCTCAAGGCCCCTCGCGGAGGCCCTGAAGCTGGTGGAGAAAGACTAGGCGCGGCGGGCCTCGAACGCGGCTTTGTCGGCGATGGCGCGGCGCACTATGAACTCGATTTCGCGGACCGCTGCGGTATTGCCGAGTCGTACCCCCAGCTTCTGGTCGCGAACGATCCAGGGATAGGCCTTGGACTCGCGGATCGCGTAGTACTGCGACTCCTTGCCGTCGATGCTGATATTGCGCAGACAGCCGAAGTCGACCGCCCGATGGACTGTGATTCTCATGTGGACTGGCCGCGCCTGCGGCCCCTTTGGTGGAGGGTTTACGGGAGGATCTTGACGACCGTGGTGACGCTGGGCGCCACGTCGGGACCGGCGCGCCTCTTGATTTCGGCCTTCGCTTCCTTCTTCGCCTCGCCCAGCGTGAGGAAGGTGGACGCAAACCAGGCTTCCTTGGAATCCTCGAATTCGAAGGCCCAGCTGCCGCGCACTGTGAAGCACGGCTCGCGGCCGTGGGAACGAACAAACGGCTGGGTGCAAAACTCGATTCTCATACCGCTACTCCTTGGGACGGGTCCGGTGATTACCGGGCCAACAAGTTATTATATCCCGAATATTATCCCATACCCTTATTAGAAGAAAATAAATATTCCGCAGCCCACCACGTGGAAAAGGCCCTGCTGGGCCTTTGTGGTGGAGGACGGGAGAAGGGGAAGGGAAGCTCAGCTGCTCCGGCTGCTGGTGCGCTTGAAGAACTCGCGGCCCGCCCGATACGGCCCCGCCCAGCGGTGGCACACGTACACCCGCTTGTCCGCGTCCTTCCAAACGGGGACGCTGCTGCCGTTGCGCGAACCGAGCTGCGGCACGTCCCAGCTGCGGGTGAAGTTCCGCCAGGCCGTCACCATCCGCGTGTGCTCGGCGCCGCTGCCGCGATCATCCCCGCCGGGGGTCTTGACGGCGTCCAGCCAGGTGCGCAGGTGCCGGCGCATCTCGCTCCGGATTAGGTAGCACTGGGCACGCGCTGCATCGTGTTCGAGTCTCATCGCGCTTCTCCCGTGCCCGTGTCCGCGGTGTAGACGGTGCAGTCGAAACTGAAAACGCCCGTCACGGTGTATTCCACGACCGCGTCGAACTCCTCGCTCGCGTGGCCGGTGCGATCTTCCGGCGCGTTCCGGAGGCGCGTCCGCGCGTTGATGTGGAGGATGCAATTTTCCAACGCGCTGCGCCGGTTGCACTCTTCGATCGCCTGGTCCAGATTTTCCATTTTCAACTCCTGGGGACTGGAGGCCGCTTCCGCGGCCGGTTACTGGTTAAACGCGGGTCCTGCGTTGAATACGCAGCTTCCAGATCCGCCAGGTTGCATTAACCCAGTGCGGATACGGTGCAAACAAGGCCAGATTGACCAGTTTCTGCGGCTTACTCCGAAGCATATTGGCGTCCTTCTGCGGTTCCGGGTTTGGCGACTACCAAACCAACACATTTATTATATCCCGAATATTCGAGATACTCCGATTACCGGAGAAAAAAATATGCCCTGGGCCACGCCGACCGTCTGCCGCGCGCCAGGTTGTCCGGCCCGCGTCAAAACGCCCGGCTTCTGCGACGATCACCGGAAGGCCGCACACCGCGCCTACAACGCCGATCGCTCCGCGTTGAATGTGGAGAGTGATCGGGCCTACCGAACGGCCCGCTGGAGGGCGCTACGCGAGTCGGTTCTGCTCGAGGAGCCGCTGTGCCGGAGCTGCGCGGCCGATGGGAAGGTGGAGGTTGCCGTGCTGGTCGACCACATCCAGCCCGTCAAGGCCGGCGGCGAGTTCTGGGACCGCGACAACCTCCAGCCGCTCTGCAACCTCTGCCATGAGCGCAAGAGCCACGCGGAGGGTTCGCGCTTCTTCAAGGTGGGCCCCAGGTCGGCCCGCTCAGCTGCGGATCTGGTGGAGGAGGCGCTTCGCGGCGCTCTCATGCCTGGCCAGTCGCTGCCTGCCTGGTTGCCGGCGCCGGCTGTGCCGGTAGAAGTCATCTGTGGTCCGATCGGCTCCGGTCGCGCTGCCCACGTCGCGCAGCACGCCGGCGCTGCCGACCTGGTGCTCGACATCGACGTCCTCGCGGCGCGGCTGACCGGCAAGCCGATCTTCCACGCCACGCTGCAGGAGATCTCCCGCGCTGTTCACGCCAGGAACAGCCTGCTCGCTCTGAAGCACGTCCCCTGGCCGAAAGCCTGGCTGATTGTCTCGGCCGGCTCGCCTGCCGCGCGGGAGTTCTGGAGGGACAAGATGGGCTCGATCACCGTCCTGCCCTTCGACCGTCACGACTGCTTCGACCGCGTCCGGCGCGACACTCGCCGCCCGGCTGCCTCGCTCGCCGGCATCGAACGCGCGATCCTCGATTGGCACTGACCGCTCGGCGGCGCACCGCCCGCCCGCCGCCCGGAATCCCGCTTTATCCCTCCGGAATGGACAAGGGCCTCTCCACGGAAAGCCTGTTGTGCCGAGCCCCGGCTGAGTGCTTCCTTGCCGCGGCGCCACTCCTCGGCGCCACACCGCCTCTCCGCCCCTCCCGGGGCCGCCTGGGCCGCTCCATGGACCACGCCAAGGCCACCCTGTGGCCACGTCGGTCCGGCGCGTATCAGATCCTCCACGACCCCAAAGGCCCCGTAGGGCCTCTATTTGGAGGAGAAGGGTTACGCCTGATCGAAACCCGGGAGTTGCCGGATCCGGTTCCACAGGAATTCGTCGATGGCCGCTTCGTCTGGACCGTCCGCCGGTTCCTCGTCGATAGGGACCTCACCGAGGAAGTCGTTCCGGACCTCGGCTTGATGGTCGGAGGAGAATTGCAGGGTGCAGGAGATGGTGCCCATTTCCACCACATTGCCGATAAGGCCCTTGAGTTCGCCCTGGGTAACCTCGACCAAGGAACCGATTTCCAATTTCATACCGACCTCTTCTGTTGCCGGTTCCAGGGGATCCGGAACCATAGAGTTATTATACTCCGGATATTATGGCCCTACCCATTATCGGAGAGAATTATTTTCTGGGTTTACCGCGGCTCCAAACCCCGAAAGGCCCTTATGGGCCTTTGTTTGGAGAAGGTGAAGGTTAGACGTTACCCAGAACCTTGGAGAGCTCGTGGGAATCGATTTCGTGTTGGATACCGGCCAGGTCCAGCATCGTGATGATGGTTTCGAAGACCTGAAGCCGAGCCATCCTCTCTTGGTGACTGAGGACCTCCCGGGTGTCTTCTTCTTCGCCGCCCACCTCGGCCCGGATGTTCGCTTCTTCAGCGGCGGCGAGTTCCTCCTCGAGAGAGGCAGCGCAATCCGCGAGGTCCTGGGCCGTATTTTGCCACCGGCAATAACTCATGTTCATTCCAAACTCCTTTGGCCAGTTCCGGGGGATCCGGAACCATGGGATTATTATATCCCGGATATTAGGGTGCGGGTGGATATTTGTAGAAAAGAATTAGCTGGTGGATTGAGGACGGGATGCAGTGTGGAATAGAACCTCGCCTGAGGCCCTGGTAGCTGGTGGCCTGGTGGTTGGAGTGGAGGAGGACGGATGGATGGGTGCACCGCGCCTCACCGCACCGCTCCACGCCACCACGCCGCTCCGCGCCTCACCGCCTGACCGCCTCTGCACCGCACCGCACCTCGGCACCGCCTCACCGCCTCACCTCGGCTGCGCCTCACCGCGCCGCCACACCGCCACACCGCCCTGACCGCTCCGCGCCGCCTCACCGCGCCGCTCCTCTCTCCGCACCGCCGCGCCGCAGCTCCGCCGCCGCCTCTCCGCCGCGCCGCCGCCACGCCGCCGCCGCCACGCCGCCTCTCCGCCGCCGCGCCGCGCCACCCTCCGCCGCGCCGTGCCGCCGCCGGGGGGGGGCCATCGCCTCTCCGCCCTTCCCTCCCGCCGAGAGCGATCGCGGAGTGAAGCGCACGTGACGGAGGGTTAACCTAGGGGAGGTTTCGACGGGCCACCACGTGGCTCTACCTCTGCCTGGGGTGACCAGGTAGAGGCGGGAGGTCTGGCGGGGGTTGCGAGGGGAGGTGCCGGCCCTCTGGGGGTCTCGCTAGGAGCCTCTGGAGCCGGGTGGGGAAGGGGTAGGTATGGCCTGGGCGTCGATCGTGGCGTACGCGGCCGATACGCGGGCTGGTTTTACCGTCCCTCGGCCGCTCGCGCGGTGCAGTGCCAGTAGAAGGACTCGACGGCCAGCGGTTTGACAGCGCGCCGGCACAGCCGGACCCACTGCCCGGCCGGCGCCGTGAACATCAGCCGGCTTTGCGCTGGCACGAACAGGTCGCGGTACCGCTCGGCCATCAGGGCCACCGCGGCCGCGTCGGTCCGGTAGCCGTTCGCGTTGCGGTCTGCGGCCTGTGGCGATCCCCATCCTGGGGTGGCCAGTTGTAACGCGTGGCTGACGTGCCGAAAGTAGCCGTCGCGGGTTTGCACGACATCGAACAGCCAGGGGCAGGCGATGCGCGTGCAACCGAGCTTGCGAACGCCGCAGAGGCTGCAGAGCTCGCGGGTGCCCGGCGGTTCGTCGGGTGGTGCTTCGTGGAGAATCTTCCGGACGGTCATCTGGCTTATGCCGAAGCGTTTGCCGATCGCTTCCATGCTCAGGCCGGTACTGCGGTAGTACCAGCGCACCTTCTCGCAGAGCTCCTCGCGGGTCGCGAAAGGCCCGGTGGTCGGCTTGCGGCCTCGGGTGCTCATAGGCCCCTCCCGTTGGTCCAGGGCTTCGAGTCGGGCCGGCACCAGGGGCAGAGGCCGATCTCGTGGCCGTTGCAGCGCCCGGCCGCGTAGTCGGATCCGCAGTCGACGCAGCGCCAGTAGTGGTACCAGGCCAGGCCGAGCTTGTGCTCACCGATGTGGCGCAGCGCGCCGGTCTTCGCGGGGCTGGGATCGGGTGTGGGCTGCGCGCTCATGACGTCGCTCCTTGCTCGGCCGGATCCTGCGGGCAGATGTCGAGCACGGCGTTCTTCACCAGGGCGCCGCGCGGGCTCACATGCCAGGTAGCGAGGGCCGTTTCCGTGTGGTCGCCGCCGTTCAGCATGCTCGCGAGGGTCGCCTTGTCGGTCGGGATCTCGACCAGGTCGACATAGATGTCGCGCCATTGATGGTTGGGGTAGGCCCTGACATGCCGCCGCGCTTCGTCGAACGTCGTCTTGTACGCCGGCCTGCTTCGGATGTACTCGTTCGTGACCTTGTAGAACTGCAGACGCGCGCTCATAGCAGGGCTCCTTGCGCTGCCGAGTGCTGCAGCGCCTTCTCCATGTGGCCGAGGGCGGTTCGGATCATCCCGAGCTGCTGCACGATCGTGCTGGCGCGGTTCGGGTTGATCTTCTTGAGGATCACGACCTCGTTGTCGTGGATCCCGTCGTTGCAGGCGCCGATCAGGCGCTCGATCATTCGCTCGAACTTCGTGAGCGTGGCCAGTTCCTCGTCGGTCGGCGGTGGCGGGAGCTCGAACATCGAGGCTTGCTGCGCTGCAGCGACCAGGCCATCCGCCGCGGCGCGCAGCTTCGCGTAGGTGTCGCAGCGGCCGGCACGGATCATCTCGAAGAGGACGCGTTGGGCGCCAATCTCGAGGCGGGATAACTCGAAGGCCTGCGACGGTGCGATCGCACCGCGCTCGAGCAGGTCCTGATAGTCGGGGCGCAGGCGCATCAGCTGCAGCCGATCGGTCACCCGGTGCGGCTGCTTGATGCCGAGCCGCTGGGCAAGTGTAACCGGGGTGTAACCGGCTTCGATCATGCGCTGAAAGGCGCGGGCTTCTTCGAGCGGCGTGATGTCGACGCGCTGGAGGTTCTCCACGATCGCGTTGATCGCGACCGCATCGTCGGTCATCTCGATGACGTTGCACTCGACTTCGGCCAGGCCGGCGAGCTCGTGGGCGCGCCAGCGGCGCTCGCCGGCGACGATCAGGTAGCGAGCGTCAGCGGCTGGCGTGAAGCGGCCGCCGGCGCCGCGCAGCGGGCTCGTGCGGCGCACGGTGATCGGCTGGAGCAGGCCGTTCTGCTTGATCGACTCGGCCAGTTCGGCGAGTGCGACGGGTTCAAACCGCTTGCGCGGCTGGTCCGGGTTGGGCTGGATCTGAGTGATTGCGATCTTCATGGCGGTCCCCTTTCGGAACTGAAGTGCGGGTTGAAATCACCGGGTCGGCTTGGTGGTGCTCGAGGTCGACTGCGCTTGCGCCTCCGACAGCGTGTTGAAGGCGCTGCATAGCTGCTTGCCGACCGGGGCCAACAGGTTGCAGACCATCACGATGACGGCAACGGTGAGAAGCAGGTATGCGCGCATGGCAGGCTCCCTAGCAGCGGTCGACGGGCGCGAACATCTGCTGCATCATGTCCATCCACCTGATGTACGAGACCTCGAACTCGTCGGCCGGGATGCCGGCCTTCTGCGCGGTGCCCTTCATGCCCCAGTCGTAGACCGACTGGCGCAGCGCCGTCAGGCTCTCCGGGCTGATGCGGTCGTGACCGAGGGCTGAGATCGCCTTCTGGATGACGGCGGTGTGGTCGGGTTGCACGCTGGGGATCACGGCTTCGCCTCCTGGATGAGGATGAAGTAGAGGTCGCCACGCCGGCGCAGCTTGCGCGCCAGGACCAGGGCGTCCATCACCTGCTCGAACTGGTGGAGCTCGAGCTGGCCCATGCAGGCCGCGTACATCGGGCCCGCCGGGGCGCCCATCGGGCCGGCCAGGCGGACGGTGTCGATGATCGCGTCGGCCAGCGCGCGGAGCGCCAGGATTGCTCGTTCGGGGGTTGGGGTGGCGCTCACAGCAGAGCTCCTTGCGCGGGCGCGGCCGGCGTGATCTCCAGTTCCGGGACAACGATCCCGAGCTCGCGCTCGAACCAGGCGGCGACCAGGCGGCGATGACACCAGTTCGTTTCGGTGAAGGGCGGCTTCTCGTAGCAGAGGAGCACCGGCTCGGCGCCGCCGGCCATTTCGACCAGCGTCTCGTGAACGACCTTCGGATCGAGCAACCCGAGCTGGTCGGCGTAGAGCACTTCGTACTCGGCGCGCGTGACGCTGTTGAACCACGGGCCGGGCGCGAGCACTCTGCAGACGCGGAAGCCCGCCGGCGTGTTGCGCGGCGGGAACCGTGAAATCGACACTCGGCCCGGGCCGGTGTACGTGAAGAACGATGCGGTTTTCACAGTGGGTTCCTTCTCGGTTAAATGAGCCCGCGTTCTGCGAAGCTCGTTGTCGACTCCACGGCCACGACCACGTGGTCCAGGACGCGGACATCGATAAGGGCCAGGGCGCTCTTCAGCGTCTTGGTCAGAAACTCGTCGGCCCGTGAGGGCTCGGGCACGCCCGACGGGTGGTTGTGGGCCAGGATGACGCTGCACGCGTTGTGATGCAGCGCGGCCTTCACGATTTCGCGCGGGTAGACCGACGTCTGGGTGAGCGTGCCGCGGAACATCTCTTCGCAGGCGATCAGCCGGCATTGCGAGTCGAGGAAGAGGACGACGAAAACCTCGTGCTCGAGCGCACCGATGCGCAGGCGCAGGTAGTTCTTCACGTCCGGCGGGCTGCCCAGCTGGATCGGGTTGTAGCGGGCGCGCTGCTCGAGCACGCGGAGGGCGTCGGCAATCAAGCGGTCGTCGGCCAGCGTGGCCAGGTCAGGTGCATGTGCGATATTCCGGGCAACCATGGGGACTCCTTTACAGTCTTCTGTGGCCAGAGGCCCCGGAACAGTTGGCGCTGCACCGGGGCTTCGTCTTTCAGTATCAGGGTGGGCGAGATACTATTATAGCGGAATACTCGCGAGATATTCGAGTATTCGCGTGAATATTATCTCCCGAAAATACTCACTCCTGAATGATTGCGTCGGCCGTGGCGGATGTTTCACGTGAACCGTCGGTCAGCCCCTTAGCAACCGCGTCGCGGTGCGCTATCAGGCAGCCGTGAACGGTGCGCGCTGTGTTCAGGCAGTTCTGCCAGTGCTGCTGCTCGTCGGGCTTGCTGAAGCGCAGACGCCGCTCCATCTCTTCGACCTCGGCCGCGTAGAACGAGAGGTCGCGATCAATGATCGACGTGCCGACCGGGTGCGTCTCGATTTCCGCGTGCTCGAAGAAGTGCTCCAGCGCATACGACCAGGCAGCGAGCTCGCTGTTGGCGGTCTCGCCCGTGTCGATGTCGGTGCGGCCCGGTGGGTTGGTCCAGCTGAACCAGAAGCCGTCGAGGACCTCGTCGTACTCCGGGCCCTCGCCGTCTTCGATCGGCGGGTCCTGCAGCTTCTTGCCCACTGCGGCGGTGAAATAGCCGTTGCCATGGGTCATCGTGTAACCCTTCTTGGTCAGCAGTTCTTCGACCAGGTCGGCCTGGTCGTATGCGTCGTAGCTCATTGCGTTCTCCCGGTGATCAGGCGTAGGCCGTGACGATCACGGTGTTGACGCCGGTGCCGGACTCTTTGAACGAGCCCTCCGGCAGCTTCTCGATCTCGCCGCCGCGCCGCTCGATCTCGTCGCGGAACTCGTTGGTCAGCCGATCGGTGCGGAAAGTGACGCCGGCCGACATGACAGCCACGAGCCGGCCGCCCGGTGCGAGGAAGCGCAGCGCGTGCATCACGTGGCGCACGTCGGCGCGGGCGGCGAATGGCGGGTTCATGACGATGCGCGCGTACTTCGCTTCGGGCTCGATCAGCAGGAAGTCGGCTTCGATGACCGAGTGAGCAAAGCCGGCCGCGCGCAGGTCCGCGATGTTGCGCGGCAGCAGCTCGATGCAGTCGACGATCCCGCCAGCGATGCAGGCCTCGCGCGCGATCGACCCTGTGCCGGCGCTCGGTTCGAGGACCAGCATGCCGGGCTCGATCGAGGCGCGCTGCAGGACTTCGTCGACGACCGCCGCGGGCGTCGGGAAGAAGCCGAACTCCTGCGCGACCGACTTGCGCGCGCTGATCTCGCCGGTCAGCAGGATCGGCTCCATGATCTCGGCGGCGTCGCCGTCGAACACGTGGGCCTTGACCTTGCTGATCCACTTGGCGCCGGCGTCTTGCAGCACCTTGGCGACGCGCACGTAGAGCTTGCGCTCGAGCGGCTGGTCGATGACCAGATGGGCGCCGGACATGCGGCAACCGCTCAGAGCGGCGAGGACGGTGGTTTCGATTTGCATGGTGAACTCCAGATCGGTACGAGGAGGCCAGCAGGGACGGACGCCGCTGCTGGCCTGGTTGGTTGAGTCAGGCGACCGTGTCGGCCAGCAGCTTCAGCGCGCTGTTCTTCATGCCCTCACCGGCACCGAACCAGGCCGAGGACAGCCGGGTATCGTCGCCGCCGCGGGTGTGGTCGACGTACTCGGTGACGGCGTTGAGCAGGCCGAAGGCGGTTCCCTTGGCCTCGGGCAGGTCGGAGCCGATCGCGCCGCCCTGGAACAGGCCCATGATTTCACGGTAGGCCTTGCTCTCCTCCACCGACCGCGGGGGCTTGTGGCCTTCCTTGGCGGCCGCCGGCGCCGGCAGCAATGCCTTCAGGAAGGCGCTGGCGAACGTCTCGTTGACCTGCTGACGCGCGAGCTTGCGGGTGGTGGCCAGGAAGCGCTCCCACTGGTCGAAGACGATGCCCAGGTCAAGGCGCACGTCC
>Ga0105237_10000267_pt1 | contig 73368 bp, 70 predicted proteins | sample KBSC24metaG_FD_81520 | JGI IMG/M metagenome (GOLD analysis project Ga0105237, IMG submission 81520) | Corn rhizosphere microbial communities from Kellogg Biological Station, Michigan, USA - KBS C2-4 metaG | ecosystem: Host-associated > Plants > Roots > Rhizosphere > Soil | place: Michigan, USA...
CCATCGTGAAGCCGCTCGTCACAGGATGCGGCACGAACTGCATGAGCTTGCCGAGTCGGGCCAAGCCCATGCCGACGAGCATCAGGCCGGCGAGCATGCCGGCCACGAGTAGACCGCCTATGCCGAACTTGTCGATCACGTTGAAGACGACCGGCACGAACGCCGCCGTCGGTCCGCCGATCTGCACGCGCGATCCGCCGAGCAGCGAGATCAGGAACCCGGCGACGATCGCGGTGTGCAGTCCCTTCTCGGGCGTCGTGCCGGAAGCGATCGCGAGCGCCATCGACAGCGGCAACGCGACGATGGCGACGGTGAGTCCGGCCACGAGGTCGTGGCGAAGATCGGTACGCGAGTAACCGCGACGCAGCACCGTGATCAGCTTCGGCGCATAAAGCTGCCAAACGGCCGGCGCGTTCGCCGTGTTCATCGCGCCGGCCCCCGGGCGCGCAGCGCGCAAGGACGCCCACCGTCGCGCGGGCGGCGACCCTGCCGCACGAAGATCCTCTCTCGACTGCAAATCGCGACGCGCATGCGCACCCTTCCGAACCGGTGCGGGCTCGCGATCGTTCGCCGCTGCCCGCCGTACTAGGTTCCGGCGTCAGCCGGCGGAACCTTCAAACGAACGCCACGCCCGCTGCCATGACTGGGCATGTTCTCGCCGATCAATTCGATGCCGGCCGCGTCGAGCGCGGCCACGATCTTCGTCAACGTCTCGACCACGCCGCGGACGTTGCCGAGGCTGGCCTCCATGCGCTGGATCGTCGGCAACGACACTCCCGCTTTCTCGGCCAAGGTCTTCTGGTCCATGCCCGCCAAGGCACGCGCCGCGCGAAGCTGGGCTGCCGTGATCACAAGCCGGGTTCCGGATGAGACATTAACAAAGAATCACCAACCATCTCAAGTGATGTTTTATACATCATCGAAGCGAGCATCCGCTGGGCCGTCGAAGGCGAATCGACGCATCATCCGGAAGTCGCGGTGCGAACGCCATCCTTGCCACGCGCCGATGCTCGCGGTCGGCCGCTCAGGCCAGCGCCGGATTTCACGGTCGCGCAGCTTGCGTACGCAGGCCCACGCTAGAGGTCGAATCCATCCGCGAAAATCAGATCGAGCGGCGCCGACTGCAGCTCGAAGGCACCGATGTCTGCCCTCGCGCCGGAGACGCGCGCGAAGCCGGTCCCGCGCTGATCGAAATCGAGGCCGGCCGCGTCGTTGCCGGCATCGATCGCAGGACTGCCGTCGCCGAGCGCGTGCGTGTAGGTCGGTCCGCCGTTGTCGGCGAGCGGTTGCAGCAACGGATCGGCGGTGAGCGTGTCGAGCGGCAGTCCGACGCCGTCGTCGGCGGCCTGCACGAGATTGTTCGCACCGCTGATGTCGAGTCCCGGCGACCAGATGTCGTCGGGCAGGCCTCCCACCTGGTTGCCGGCGACGATCGTGCTCTGCAGTTCGAGCGGGTAGTCCGGATAGCGGAAATAGATGCCGCCGCCGCGACCGTTGGCCGAATTGAAGGCCAGCGTGCTGTTGGCGAGGGACACGCTGCCGTAGGTGTTGGCGATGCCGCCGCCGTTGAGGATCGCGATGTTGCCGGAGATCGTGCTGTTGCTCGTCGCGGCGCTGCCGTAGCCGAACAAGAAAATGCCGCCGCCACGGCCGAGCGCGATGTTGCCGGTCAGCGTGCTGTCGGCGATATCCAGGTTGCCGCCGAACTGGCCGATGCCGCCACCGTCCTTGTTCGCGCTGTTGCCGGAGACGGTGCTGCGCGACAGGTGCAGGTCGCCGCCGGCGCCGATGCCGCCGCCGTCCGAATCGGCGGAATTGCTCGACACGTCCGTATCGGTCAATGTGGCCGACACGGGCGCGCCGCCGAAGCTCGCGCGAAAGTACAAGCCGCCGCCACTTCCGTACTGCGCATTGCTGAAGGTCGAGTTGCCGTTGAGCTGGCTCTGCGCAAACGTCGCGCTGCCGTAGACCCAGGCACCGCCGCCGCGCACCGGACACGCCGTGCACGCCGAATAGGCGGCGTTGCCGGTCAGCCGGCTGTCGGAAGCGGACAGCGTGGCCTGGACTTGTCCCGTGCGGTCGCCGACGAACACGCCGCCGCCGTAGGCTTCCGCACTTTCGGAACGCGCATAGCTGCCGCTGATCGTGCTCGCGATCAGGACGAGGTCCCCGCGCGAGTAGATGGCGGCGCCGAAGGCCTGGCCGCCGTCGGCGTGGACCTTGTCGGCATCGAACAGGCTGTCGTCGAGCGTCACGCTGCCGTGCGCGTACAGACCGCCGCCGCGCACTGTCGTCGCGCCGAGACTCGCCGCTGGCGCGCCACCGGCAGCGGAGCGATTGGCAGCCGAGTCGGCGGTGCATTCGATGACGGAAACGTCGGCCAGGCCGACGCTGCCGCTCGCTCGGATGCAGCCGCCGTCGCCGCCGGTGAAGCCATGCGCGATCGTGAGTCCCGAGATCGTGAGCGCAGCGGCGTCGCCGGCTGCGTGGTCGAAGACGCGATCGGCGTAGCCGCCGTCGATGGTCAGCGCGTTGTGGCCGGGCCCGGTCAGCTGCAGCGCGAAGAGCGGCTGGCTGTCGCTGCCCTGGGCGATCGCGATCGCGCCGCTGACCAGGCTGATCTGGCTGCAGGCAAGGCCGCTCAAATCGACGGTGTCGCCGCTGACTGCCGCAGCGACGGCCGCGCGCAGGCTGCCGGGCCCGTCGTCGGCGCAGGTCGTGACCACCTGCACGTTGCCTCGAGGGAACGGCTGCACTGCGCTCGCATCGACCGAATCGGGCGATGACAGCGCCGCGGCGATGCACAGGGCCAACGACTGCGGGCGCAGGCCCGAGCCGACGAATCGAGCAAGGTTCCATCGGTTCATGGAGATACCCGTTCTGCAAAGGGGGCCTTCATGCGTCCGACCGACGCCCCGTCCGGCTCGAACCCCCGAGATCGATGCCCTGGACGAAGCGCGAGCTTACATCCGGACTCGCGCCGCGCGCGATCCGGCAGCACGCGCCCGCCCGGTGCAGCGTTCCCGCTCGCGCGATTCGCTCAAGGACCGCCGGCGCCCGCCTCGAACCCATCGACGAAGACGCGGTCGACCACGACGATCGATCCGCGCATGCCGCCTCCGGTGCCGCCGTGCTTGTCGCAGTAGTAGCCGAACGTGCCGAGTTCGTCGAAGCGCACGACGACGCTCCACTTCGTGCTGCTCGGGGCGTTGTCGGTCGTGCAGTTCACCGAGCAGACGAAGCGATCGTCGTCGGCATGGACGTTGTGCGGTCCGCCGCCGTTCTCGAAGCGGATCGTGTCGCCTTGGTGGATCGTGATCGCGGCCGGCGAGAACGTGAGATTCGAATACGCGGTGACGACGTGCTCGGCCGCGGCCGCCGGATGCTCCAGAAGGAGCAGCGCGGATGCGATCGTCGCCACAAGGCCCGCGCGCGCGGCGCATCGGCGAGAGCAGAAGATGGGCGACGGACGGCGCATGCGTCGAAATTACCGGAGCAATGCTACGGTCGGGTTGCGCGTGCGAACTCCGCGCTGCGGCCGAAGGCGCCTGCACATCGGCAGACGTCTGTGCAATCGCCGCCGAGTGCGCTGTCGGCTCAACCGCCGGCGCCGCAATAGCCCGACAGGAACGACCAGATGCGCTGGTACTGGTTGCCGATCACATGGCCGCCGTCGTCGACCAGGATCAACTGGTACCGGCTGCAACTCGCGCCGTGTGCGGTCAGGTCGTAGCGGTTCGCGGTGTGGCCGTCGGCATCGTAGGTTTCCTCGAGCACGCCATTGTCCACGCCGCCGGGATTGTCGCCGACGAAGCAGCCGTTCTGCTGCGCCCACAGTTTCATCGGATAGAAGACGTCCCAGTCGAGGTTCCAGTCGATCGGATCGTGGAACGCCGCGATCGGCGGCGGCGCCACGGCCGGATCGTTCGTGCCGTGCAGGTGCAGGATCGGCGTCGCGGCGGAATGATGGGCCGGGCTCGAATCGTCCGCTTCGCAGTCGACGTCGCCGTCCTGGCAATACAACAGGCCCGCATTCACGGCGGCCGCGGCGAAGCGATGTTTCGTCGACGGACGCTGCAACAGGAAATACGGCATGTACGCGCCGCGCGATTCGCCGCCGATGTAGATCCGGTCGGCATCGACCGGCGCGCCGGCGACGCCGGAGGCGATCATCGTGTCGATCAGATCGCTGAGGAATTGCGAGTCCTGCGGCTGGCCGGGCAAGTCGTCGGCCGCATGCGTCCAGGTCCCGTCGATGCCGCTCGGCGTGACCAGGATCGCCGAGGCCGCATCGGTGTATGGGTAGAAGCCGCTGCCGTAGCCGTTGCCCGAACCGCCGTCGCCGTGCAGCCAGATCAACACGGCATGGCCGTGGCCCGGCGCGGTGGCGGGCGGTATGCGGTAGTACCACGTGTGCACTTGGCCGTCCGTCGTCGTCAGCGTAGACGATCCCGAGATCGCGGCCGGCAACGCCGCGACATCGAAGCCGTCGGCGAAAAGGTCGTCGCAGCCGGCCCGGGCCGACGCGCCCGCGAAGGCGGCGGCAATCCACAGCGCCATCGTCAGCGCACGCCTGCGCGATCGATCGCTGCACATGCAGGGCGAGGACAACGGCGGTTTCGGCCTTGCAACAGTCATGGTGGCGTTCCCTTCGAAGATGGGCGATCGGCAGGCAAGCCGCTTGCGCGAAACGTCGGCGCAGCCCACCGTATTCGACCGATTACGCCGTGTCGGAACGAAAACCGCCATCGAATGCCGCACGCTCGTCGGCACCCCCGATTTCCAGCACAATCGGGGCATGTCCGACCCCTCCCCTCTTTCCAGCGATCAGGCCACCGAGCTGCTGGTGCAGGTGCTCTACGCGGACTTGCAGCGCCTCGCGCGCCGCGAGCGGCGCCGCGCGGGCGGTGGTCCAGCCGAGACGCTGAGCACGACGGCGCTCGTGCACGAAGCCTATCTCAAGCTCGCGCGGCAGAACGTGTTCGAGAGCGAGGCGCATTTCCTCAACACGGCCGCCTTGGCGATGCGGCAAGTGCTGGTCTCGCATGCGCGCGCGCGCCTTCGCTCCAAGCGCAATCCCGGCAAGCCGCTGCTCGACGTCGACGCGGTCGAGGTATTGGCCGAGAGCGACGAGCGCATCGTCGCGCTCGACGATGCGCTGCTCGCGCTCGAACAGTCCTCGCCGCGTCTCGCACGCATCGTCGAATGCCGTTACTTCGCCGGCTATTCGGAGACCGAAACCGCGCTCGCGCTGGGCGTCTCGGAACGCACGGTGCAGCGCGACTGGGCGATCGCAAAGGCCTTGCTGTACGAAGCCGTCGGCGCGTGATCGGCGCTGCACGCATACGATGTCGAACGGGCTGTGAGGGGAGCCATGTCGAACGCGCGGTCCACCGGTGATGTCGAAGGTCTGTTCGAACGCGCGCTCGCACTGCCGCCGGCACGGCGCGGCGCGTTTCTCGACCACGAATGCGCGGGCGATCCGGCGCGGCGCGAACGCCTGGAGCGCCTGCTGCGCTTCGCCGAGTCCGACGACGGTTTTCTGGAACGTTCGCCGCTGCAGGTCCCCGCCGACGTGCGCACCGCGGCGACGCTTCACTCCGCCGGCCAGCTGATCGGCGCGTACCGGCTGCTGCGAAGACTCGGCGCCGGCGGCACGGCGGAAGTGTGGCTCGCCGAACGTACCGAGGGCGGTTTCCAGCAGCGCGCCGCGGTCAAGATCGTGCGCGACGCGCAAGGTTCGCTGCGCGAACGCTTCGTGGCCGAGCGCGAGATTCTCGCTTCGCTGGCGCATCCGGGCATCGCGCGCCTCTACGACGGCGGCGTCCAGGCAAACGGCTTCGCCTACATGATCATGGAATACGTGGAAGGCGAGCATCTGGGTGCCTACGCCCGCGCGCACTCGCTGTCGTTGTCCGAACGTCTCGCGCTGTTCCTGCAAGTGTGCGACGCGGTCGCCTACGCGCACACGCGCCTGGTCGTCCATCGCGACATCAAGCCGGCGAACATCCTGGTCACCGCCGACGGCCACGCGAAGCTGCTCGATTTCGGCATCGCCAAGCTGCTGGACACCGAGCCGACCCGCGACGTCACCGGTACCCTGCACATGTCGCCGGCCTACGCCGCGCCGGAGCAGCTGACCGGCGACTACGTCAGCACCGCGACCGACGTCTATGCGCTCGGCGTGACGCTGTACGAATTGCTGACGGGCCGCCTGCCGTGGTCCGACGACAACGCCACGCTCGCCACGGCGGTCAAGCGCCTGATGGACACCTCGATACCGCCGCCGAGCCGGGCTGCCGCACAAGGCTCGCCGATCCCCACGCGCGTGCTGCGCGGAGACCTCGACGCGATCGTGGCGCGCACGCTGCGCAAGGAGCCCGGCGCGCGCTATCCGGACGCGCGCGCGCTGGCCGACGACATCCGGCGCCACCTCGATCACCAGCCGGTGCAGGCCCGCGCCGGCGCGCGCGCCTACGTGACGCGCCGATTCCTGCGGCGCAACTGGCTCGCGCTCGCGACGGCCGCAGCCGTGTTCGTCGCGATGTCGATCGCGCTCGTCGCGATCGTCTGGCAGGCGCAGAAAGCCCGGCACGAAGCGCAGCGCGCAGCGGCCGTGCAGGACTTCATGATCGACCTGTTCCGCCGCAACAGCGGGCGCCAGTCCGATCCGGTCAGGGCACGGCAGACGACGGCACGCGAACTCCTCGAAGTCGGTGCGCGGCGCATCGAAACGTCGCTCGCCGACGCACCTGAGAACAAGCTCGTGCTGCTGCGACTGTTCGGCGACCTGTACTCCGAGTTCGCGTTGACGTCCGAACAGCTGCCCGTGCGGCGGCAAGCCGTCGCGCTGAGCCGCAGTTTCCACGGCAGCAGTTCGCCTGAACTGGCCAGCGACCTGATCGCCCTGGCGAGAATCGTGCCCGACCACGCCGAGGCCGCCACCCTCCTGACCGAAGCCGGCACGATTCTCGACCGCCGGCACGACACACGTTCCCAGCTGCGCGGGCGCTGGCTGACCGCGTCGGCCGGGCAGCACTACACGAGCCAGTCCGCGCGCGCGCGCGAAGAGATCTCGCAAGCCGTATCGATCCTCGGCGCCTTTCCCGATTCCGCGGACCTGGCCTACGCCCTGTTTCTCGACGGCATGATCGACTACTCCAACGGGAACGGTGAAAACGCCATCGCACCTCTGCAGCGCGCGATCGACGTTTCGTTGTCGACCGAAGGCACCACCAGCCCGATGCTCTCGACGTACTACCGCCAGCTCGGCGAAGTGCAGAGCTACCTTCTCCAGCATGCGGCCGCGGAAGCGTCCGTGCAGCGCGCGATCGCGCAGGCGCAGGCCTACCATGACGAAAACAATTACGACCTGGTCCGTGCGGAAACCGCCATGGCCGTCATCCTGATGAGCGCCGACCGGCCCAGGGAAAGCCTGGATTTCGCAGCGAGGGCGAAGGCGGACATGGCCGCGGCGAACGTGTCGACGCTCGAAGCGGACCTGGCGAGCGCCGCCTATCTGAAGATCTTCATGTTCAACAGCGCCAGCCGAACGCAACTGCGCGTCGGCGAATCGGACGGTGCGCTCGCCGATGCGCAGGCCGCGGTGAAACTGGCCCGGGAGATCGACCCGAACGGAAACTTTCTGGTCTCCTCGCTGCAAAGGGAAACCGAAGCGCTGCTCGAACAGGGCCGGTCCGCGCAAGCCGCCCAGACGCTCGGTGAGGCCATGGATCTCGTCGAGCGTATCGGACGCCCCCACAACGAATACAACTCGATGCTGCAAATTCGCGTGGCGCTCGATGAAGGGCGCACCAGCGATGCGCAAGCGCTCGTGATGGCGCTGCCCCCCGTGGATGCGAACTCGCCGACGGCGATGGTCACCGCGATCCGACGCGATCTGTTGCAAGCCGAGATCGATCTTCAAGAGGGCGACGACGCGGGTGCCGCGCGATTGTCTTCCGCAGCGTCGGCGCGTGCGCGCGCCAGCGAACTGGCTCCCTCGCTGCGTTCGCTGATTGCCGACAGCCAGGTACTGGAAGGCATCGCGCGCACGCGCAGCGGCGACGCGCGCAATGTCTGTCCGATCCTGGCCGACGCGGTCGCGACACGCGTCGATCTGTACCTGCCGAAGAGCCCCAGAATCGCCCAGGCCGAGTTCGCGCTGGCCGAATGCGAGCTCGCACAGGGTCGGCGCCGCGAAGCGGCCGGCCTGCTCGCACACGCGCGAGCGATCCTGGCGCAACATGGCTCATTGTCCGCCCGCTACCGCAAGCTGCCGATCACGAAGTGATGGACGAGCGCGAACCCACCGGCCTTCTTCACGAACCGAAGCGATGACGGCATGCCGAGCTCCTCCGCTCATCTTTATTGGCTGATCGTCGGCTGCGAAATCGCCTTCTGGCTGCTGCTGATGCTGGCGCTCGTCGTTCGCTACGTGCTGCAGCGAAACGCGCTCAGCCGTGCGCTCCTCTTGGCGCTGCCTGCGGCGGACCTGCTGCTGCTCGCCTTCACGGCACTGGACCTGCGCGCGGGTACGCCGGCGACGTTCGCCCATGGGCTGGCGACGGCTTATGTGGGTTTCACGATCGCCTTCGGCGGCGTCGCCGTGCGTTGGGCCGATCGACGTTTCGCACATCGGTTCGCCGGCGGTCCGCCACCCGTCGCGGCTCCGAAGTACGGGTGGCCCGCGGTTCGATACGAATTCGCCTTGTGGCTGCGCTGCATCGCCGCGTGGGCCATCACGGTCGCGTTGCTGGCTGGCCTGATCGCCTATATCGACAGCGAAGCCGTCACGAAGTCGCTTTCCGTCTGGTTCGGCATCGCATCCGCATCGATCGTCGCCTGGTTCGTGTTCGGCCCGCTGTGGAGCTTGCTGTTCTTTCGCCGCCCGGCAGCGGATTGACGCGCAGGCCGTCGAGCCCTTCGTCCGTTGTCCTGCACCTCTTCCTCGCGCACATCCGCAATGGGTGGTCGCCGTCGCGGCCGCGATGCTAGGCTCCGCGCATCGATCGGCACGGGGAGTACGCAATGAGGAAGATCGCGAAGGCGGCCGCCGCAATGATGGCGCTCGCCATTTCGATGGGCTCGGCGCATGCCGTCAACCTGAATCCGAGAGGCATCGGACAAGCGCTGATCTTTCCGTACTACACCGTCAACAAGGGACAGGCGACGCTGCTGTCGATCGTCAACACCGATTCCGTTTCGGGCAAGGGGTTCGTCATCCACTTTCTCGAAGGCTACAACGGGCAACAGGTGTCGGGCCTGTACGTTTTCCTGTCGCCCAACGACGTATGGACGGGGTCGATCACGCAGACCGGCGCGGACGGCGGCGCGCAGATCGCAAGCGGCGACCACACCTGCACCAGCCCCGCACTCCCTACCGCCGGCGCGCCGTTCACGACGGATGCCTATGCAGGCAACTTCCAGGTAGGACCGGACGGCGGACCGACGGACGTCACGCGCACGCGCGAAGGATCGATCGAAGTCATCGAGATCGGCGACATTCCACCGGCGACACCGCTTTACGACGCGATCCTTCACGATCAGAACGGACAGCCGGGCGCAGGCGTGCCGGCCTGCACCGCCGGTGTCGTCGATTCCGCATCGGCCGACCTGCAGCCGCCGAGCGGAGGCCTGTTCGGCTCGGCGGCGATCGTCAACGTCGACCAGGGCGTCTTCTTTCCCTACAACGCCGATGCCTTGAGCGGATTCACCGACATCGCGTTGAACGTGCCTCACTCGACGGCCATTCCGTTTCCGCCTTACCTGCCCTATGCGAACTCTGCCGATTCCTCGTATCCCGGCGGCGCCAAGGCGACGTTGCTGACCGACGACGGCCACGCGATCGAGCTCGACTACGAGAACAGCATCGATGCCGTCAGCGCCGTCTTCATGGCCGACACGCTCTACAACGAGTACCTCGCCGATCCGAACCTCGGTGCGAGCACGGACTGGATCGTGACGTTTCCGACCAAGTTCTACTACGTCAACGGCTTCACGGCCGACGGCAACGCGATCCCGCCGTTCGTCGAGAAATTCAGCCAGCGCGCCGCGGGGCAGTCCGAGACCGAATTCGCCGCGAACGTGTACGACCGCGAGGAGGGCATGATGCCCCCCGACATCTTTCCCGAACCTACCTCGCATCCCACATTCATGGCCTACCAGACCAACGCGTTGACATTCCGGCCCCCTGGCGACGACAGCCCGGTGTCGAGCGTGCTCGGCTCCGCGTTGTTGCAGCCGGACTCTCAATTCACTCCGCTGGCCCCCTACGGAACCGGCGGCTGGGCGCGCATCGGCCTGGCCTTCGGCGACGGCGGCGCGCACGTGATGCGGCCGGATGCCGGCGACCGCGTGCTGAACGGGCTGCCGGCAACCGGATTCATGGCCTACAACGTCGTCAATGCGAATGCGCAACCGGGCGTGCTGGCGAACTACAGCGGCGCATTCCCGCATCGATCGACATCGACGTGCATGAATCCGGATTCCACCTTGTGCCATTGACGAACGCCGTCTCCGAGCGCGCCGCGCACTCGCGGACTCGGCTGCGGATTGCATCCAGGCCCATGTCCTCGAGCCTGTCGACGACAGCGTTTTCTGTTGCCGTTGCCGTGTTCGCGAGCGTTGCACTCGCCATCCCGCCGCCCGGCCCGATCGGGCCAAACACCGCGACGGCTGCACAGATCGTAGCTCGACTGGAACAGGGCCAGTCGCGCGATGGTTTCCTGTTCGACATGCATGGCAATGCGAACGACGACATCCAGCGCCTGATGGTGCTGCGCTTCGGCGCGACCGACGAGGTCGTGCAGGGCATCGATCGGATGGACGGCGAAGCAGGTCTCGCATCGGCGCGTTCCGCGCTCTTTGGCGTACTCGGCTTCGTGAAGGACCCGGATTCGATCGGATGGCTGCGCGCGCTGCTTCGTTCGAATCCCGAGAGTTTCTACAGCGATTATCTGCCCGCCTGGAAAGGGCGGCGCGACGGCTACGGAAGCTGGGCGTGGCTGACCGGTCGCGACCGTTGGATATCGTTCTGGTTCGAAGCGTTTCAGGAGGAACCCTCGCCGGAGCGGCGAGTGGAGCTCCTCTGGGTGCTGTGCCAGTTCGACGATGCGAAAATCGTGTCGTTCTTTGCCGAACGTCGCGCGCAGGCAAAAGACCCGCGCGAGGTCCTTATCGTCGAAAGCTATCTAAGCGCACATGGCATGCGCGCGAACGACGCGCGAGTGGGCTGGGCTGTGGACGCGCTGCGACGAGCTTCGAAGAATACCGACTTCCTGATCTCGATTGCCGGCCGCTTTCGTCACGAGGCTTTCGTGCCGTTCCTCGTGGGAGTCTCCGACAAAACCGAGCCGAACTCGTACCCGCCTTACCATGCTGCCGAGCGCGACCTGCAATCGATTACGTTCGAATGCGCGCTGCACGGAAAAGCCGCATGGCAACGCTGGTACGTCGATCACGGAAAGGAGGATCGCACGACCTGGATGCACAGAGCGGTCGATGCCTTCCGTGCCGACCTGACTGGAAACCCCGAGCAAGCCGCACAGCGCTTCGACAAGCTGATCTACTGCTGGAACGACATCGCGATGCTGCCTTTCGTGCAGGGCACGCTTGCCCCGCACGCGGAATTCCACAGTGCCATTGCCGGGTGGATCAACCTCACCTACAGCGACGTCGACCGCGAGCGTCTGCGACCGCTCGCCGAACGCATCGGCGCTGACCGCCAGATCGAATCGTGGGCGCGGCGCCTCCTGGAGGAACGCGGCTACGCATCGGGTTCGCGCAAGAACACGTGGGCCGACGTCGTCCGGATGGACAACATGCGGCTTTGATGGCCGAGGTCGAACAGCGTCGTCCCCAGAATGGACAGCGCGGAATCGCAGGGTGAGTCCGCCTTTCATCGCTGACCGCATACGAATATCGAGAGCCGCGCTGCGCATCGTTGCCTACGGACGCTTCGCCCTCAAGGGAAGGGGGGCGAAGCGCAGGATCGATGCGCAGACGCGGCATTCTTTCAAGACGCGCGGCGGCCGCCCATCCGAACACGCGCGCTCCGTTTGCCCCGTCGATCCGTGAGGTTGCATCCAGTGCCCTGGCGTCGACGGGCGTTGCATCGCGGGTCGCGACGCGTAGAATAGAATGATTCTCATCCGCATCGAGTCTGCCGCGACGCCTGATGAGTACGCCTTCCCCTCGTCGAACCGACAAACCCCATGCCCCGCGATCGATCCCGCTCCACGTTCCGCCCGTCTTCACCGCAGTGCCGGCCAGCCCCGATGCTGCGCACTGCCCTGCTCTGCGCAGCGATTTCCTTTTCCCTCGGCGCCTCGGCCGACGACGCCGGCGACAGCCCGGATACGCTCGGTGCCGTGCAGGTCACGGCGCCGATCGTCAAGGACAGCGGCACCGCGACCAAGACCGACACGCCGATCATCGAGATTCCGCAGTCGATCTCGGTCGTGACCGCACAGCAGATGGCCGACCGCGGCATCCACGGCGTCGAGGAAGCGATCTGGTACACGGCCGGTGCGCAAGGCGGCGGCTATGGTCCGGACCCGCGCAGCGACTGGCTGCTGATCCGCGGCTTCACGCCGGCGCGCTATCTGGACGGCCTGCCGCTGCCCGACGGCGGCAGCACGGGCATCACGCGCGTCGAGCCTTACGGTCTCGAACAGGTCGAGGTGCTGAAGGGACCTGCGTCGGTCAACTACGGCGCGATGCCGCCCGGCGGCATGGTCAACTACGTGTCGAAGAAACCGACCGAGCAGGCGTTCGGCGAAGTCGAAGTGCAGGCCGGCAGCTACGACCTGAAGCAGGCCGCGTTCGATCTCGGCGGACCGCTCGATGCAGACGGTACGTGGCTCTATCGGCTCACCGGCCTCGCGCGCAAGAGCGACGACGTCGTCGATTTCGTGCACGACGACCGCTACTACTTCGCCCCGGCCATCACCTGGAAGCCGAACGATTCGAACAAGCTCACCGTGCTCGCGCGCTTCCAGAAGAACGACACCGTCTCCGGTGCCGGCTTCCTGCCGGCACAAGGCACGCTGTTGCCCAATCCGTACGGACGCATCTCCGATCACCTGTTCACCGGCGAGCCCGGCTACAACGACTACGTGAAGACCGAGAAGTCGATCGGCTACGAATACGAGCATGATTTCGGCCACGACGTCGTGTTCCACCAGAACCTTCGCTACGAAGGCACCGACATCGCGCCGAACGTGGCGGTCGGCGCATTCGGCCTGCTCGACGACCAGCGCAGCCTGATGCGCTACCTGTATCCGACGTCGAACGACTCGCGCATGCTGGCCGTCGACAACAACGTCGAATTCCACTTCGGCGATACGGTCCAGCACACGCTGCTCGCCGGCGTCGACTATCACCGCTCGCGCAACAACGATGCCTCGGGCTTCGTGCTGTTCAACCCCGACGGTTCCTACGCGGTCGCTCCGCTCGACGTGTTCGATCCCGTCTACGGAAGTCCGGTGAACACGCCGGCTTACTCCTTCAGCACGCGCCAGGTGCAGAAGCAGACCGGCGTCTACGTGCAGGACCAGATCCATGTCGATCGCTGGGTCATCAGCATAGGCGGCCGCCAGGACTGGGTGACGACCGACACCGACGATCGCATCGGCGGCACCGGAACCAGCCAGAGCGACCACAAGTTCTCCGGCCGCGTCGGCGTGAACTACGTCTTCGACAATGGACTGGCGCCTTATGTCGGCTATTCCGAATCGTTCCAGCCGACGGTCGGCACCGATTTCGCCGGCCACGCCTTCGTGCCGACCAGCGGCAAGCAGACCGAGGCCGGTATCAAGTACCAGCCGGAGGGCGGCAACTTGCTGGTGACGCTGGCCGCCTACGAGCTGACGCAGGAAAACACGCTGACGGTCGATCCCAACCACACGCTCTATTCCGTGCAGCAGGGCGAGACGAAAGTGCGCGGCGAGGAGCTCGAAGGCCGCTGGAACATCGGCGACGGCCTCACTCTCTACGGCGCGTATGCGCACATCGATTCGGAAGTGACGAAGACGACCGACCTCGCCTCGCTCGGCAAGGAGATTGCGCTGCAGCCGAAGAACACGGCATCGCTCGGCGCCGACTACACGATCACGGCGGGGCCGCTGTCCGGCTTCGGCTTCGGCGGCGGCGTGCGCTACGTGGGCGACCACTACGGCGACATCTACAACCAATGGGAAACGCCGTCTTACACGCTCGTCGATGCGACGGCGCACTACGAGACCGGGCCTTGGCGCGTCCAGCTCAACGCGAGCAACCTGACCGACAAGCGCTACGTCAGCGTCTGCAACAGCGCTGCGTGGTGCTACTACGGCTACCCGCGTACGGTCAGCGCGACCGTCGCCTACAAGTGGTGATCCGTTGACCGCACGGAGCGCACGATGCCGGTGATCGTCTGCGCGCTGGCGGTCGCGTTGTCGCTCGCGTCGGCGCTCGCGGCGTACGCGCGTTCGGCGCATTGTCGCTGGCCGGTGCTGCGCCGCATGCATCGAAGCGGCGCGGCGGCCGGCGTCGTGCTCGCGAGTGCCGCATCGGTCCTGTGGATCGTCGAACTCGGCGTCGGCGCCGGCCTTTGCGCGATGGTCGGCTGCTGGATGCTCGCAGCCATCGTGCTGCCGTATCTCGCCTGGATGCGTTCGCCCCGCAGCGCGGCGGAACGCCGCTGATGTGGGGCCGCGCGCTCGCCGGAGCGCTGCCGGGATTCTTCCTCGCCGCCGCGTTGACCGGCCTGCTCGCCTGGGGCGCGCCCGGGCCCTGGCAAGACGCCGTCGTACCGAGCCTGATCTTCTTCGTACCCACGTGGATGCTGATCCTCGGCGGCGCGTTCCTGTTCGCCGACGCTCGGCGCGCCTGGGGCTGGCTCACGGCTGCGACCGCACTCGCGTTCGCCCTGCTCGGGGTGCTGAAAACGCTCGGCTGGGTTCTTTGAGAGCGACGCGATGAAGCCTTCTTCGACGACGCTGCGCACGTTCACCACCGTGCATACCTGGGTCGGCCTCGCGGCGGGCTTCGCCTTGTTCGTGGCCTTCTACGCCGGCGCGATCACCGTGTTCCGCGACGCGCTGCCGCTGTGGCAATCGCCGCACCGGCTCGATCGCGTGCAATCGCTCGGCGATGCACAGCGTCTGCTCGACGGCGTGCTCGAGCGCCATCCCGAAGCACGCACTCACATGGGCATGCTGTTCCCGGGCGGCGAGCTGCCGCAGTCCATCGCCTATTGGCAGGACAAGACAGGCGTCTGGCAGTTCGCCACGCTGGACGACCTCGACGGCAACGCGCAGCGGCCTTTCACTGAACTGGCCGACCTCGTCAACGAGCTGCACTACTCCGTCGGACTGCCCGTCGCCGGCACCTACCTGATGGGACTGGTCAGCCTCCTCTACGGCGTGGCGCTGTTCTCGGGCCTGCTGATCCACTGGCCGAAGCTGACGAAGGACCTCTTCGCGCTCCGGCCCGGCCGCAATCTCAAGCAGTTCTGGCAGGACGCGCACAACGTCATCGGCGTGCTGAGCCTGCCGTTCCACATCCTGTTCGCCGTCACCGGCGTCGTGCTCTGCCTGGTGTTCGTGTTCGCGTCCGCGCTGAACCCGCTGGCGTTCGACGGCAAGCTGATGCAGGCGCTGCCTGCCGCGCTCGACACCGCGCCGCAAAGACCCGTCGCGAACGTGCCGGCGGCCCCCGGGTCGCTGTCGTTCTGGTACGCCCGATCGGTCGAAGCGGCACGCGCGCAAGGCCTTGACGCATTCGAGCCCGCGTATCTCAAACTGGCCAATGCCGGCGATGCGAACGCCGTGGTCGAGGTCACGGGCGTGTCTTCGAGATCGCTCGGCCCGCAAGGCTCGATCGCGCTTGCCGCGGCCAGCGGCGCTGTCCTGGCGTCCCAACTGCCCGGCCATCGAGACGCCAATCACGCCACGCTCGCGTCGGCCTATGCCCTGCACTTCGGCGACTACGGCAACGCCGTCGTGCCGTGGCTGTACTTCCTGCTCGGCCTCGGCGGCGCCTTCCTGTTCTATTCGGGCAACCTGCTCTGGATCGAGTCGCGGCGAAAGCGCCGTCAGCTACAGCAGTCGCGTGCGGCGATCAACATGGGGCGCGCGACGGTCGGCGTCTGCATCGGGCTGTGCGTGGCCGTCTCGGCCGCCTTCGTCGCCGCACAGGTATTCGAAGCGGCAGCGCCGACGCACGTCGACGCGGGAATACGCTGGACCTGCTTCGCCAGCTGGGGGGCGTGCGTCGCGTGGGCAGCCGTCCGATCGCCGGCCCAGGCTGCTCGCGAGCTCTTGTGGACCGCGGCCGTCGTCACGGCCTCGGTTGCCGTCGCGCACGGCATCGTCAGCGGCCAATGGTTGTGGAATGGAAGTGCTTCCGGCGTCGGGATCGCATCTTTCGTCGATGCGATCGCCCTTGCGATGTCCATCGCGTTCGCGATGCTCGCGCGCGCCACGGCGTATCGCATGCGCCATGGCGATCCGAACAGTATTTGGGCGAGCGGCGGCGCCCGGCGCTGACGTCCGTTCCAATCGTCCGATCGTAGAGGTTTCGCTGCGCGTCGAGAATCGTTGCGGGAAACTCGCGCCGCTTTTCCGCGCCGAACAAGCCCGCAGCGACACGCCCCGCCCGCTTCTCTGCCCTCATCCCTTGTGCGGCTTCGTCGCGAACGACACGTAGCCCGTGGCCGTGAACACTACGAACCAGCCGATCGCGAACGCGTGCATGCCGGATGCCGGGGCGACCGCTCGCGCGGCCGGATTGTCCTTGATGTAGTCCAGCATCGTGTAGGCGTACGGTACGAGGTTCGCGTGCTGCCATGACAATGCGGCCAGCGCGCCGACCCAGGCCATGAAGCCGATGCCGATCGGCGCGAGGAAATGGTTGAAGCGCAGACTCATCGCGTACTGCGCCGCGACGATCGGCAGGCAGTCGATGAAGTAGATCGCCGTGTCGGCGAGGAATGCGCGCAGCGGCAACGGCGCCGGCGGGTACGGCACGCCCACGACGAGCAGCGACGGCAGCAGCGCCGAGAGGTAGATGCCGACGTCGAACAGCACGAAGAACTGCGCGAGCATCAGCACGATCACGGCGAACTTCGCGAAGAAGATCGTTGCCGGCTCGAGCGGCAGCGCATGCACCTGCTTCCAGGCGTTGTTCCTGACTTCGATCTGCACGACGAGGCTGGTCGCCAGGATCGCCGCCATCGGCACGAAGAAGATCGCCATCGATTCCCACGAACTTCGCCACAGCGACGTCCAGAATTCCGGGGCCGCGTACAAGGCCGGCAACTGCGCGTGACGGATCAGCCGCGCGACGACGATGATCGTCGGCGTGAACAAGGCACCGGCGAGGACGAGCCACGCGCCGAGGCTGCGCCGCCTCTTCAGCCATTCGCAGCAGAACGCATCGAAGAACAGCGAGCTCATGCTGCGCGGCTCCCGATCAGGTCCATGAAGATCGATTCGAGATCGCCGCCGCCCGCGCCGATGGCGTGCACGTCGATGCCCTGCTCGACCAGCTGCCGGTTGATCGCCGCGATGCGCGGCGGCGGCATCGCCGGCATCATGATGCCATGCTCGTCGGCGCACGCGTCGATGCCGGCGTCCGCGAGCACGAGCAACGCGCGCCGGTCGTCGGCCGTGCGCAGTGCCACCGGCACCTCGGACTTTCGTTCGCGCCGCAGCGCGTCGAGCGCGCCCTGGAACAGAAGCCGCCCGCGATGGACGATGCCGACGTGCGTGACGAAGCGTTCGATCTCGGCGAGCAGGTGGCTCGACACGAGGATCGTCGTGCCCTCTTCGCGGTTCAGCGCGACGAGCAGATCGCGCATCTCGATGATGCCGTTCGGATCGAGCCCGTTCGTCGGCTCGTCCAGGATCAACAGGTCTGGACGATGCAGCATTGCCGCGGCGATTCCGAGCCGCTGCTTCATGCCGAGCGAGAACTGGCCGGCGCGCTTGCCGCGCGTGCCGGCCAGCCCCACCCGTTCCAGCACCGCATCGATGCGCGCTTTCGGCACGCGATGAATCCGCTGCAGCAGTGCAAGGTTCTCTTGCGCGGTCAGGTGCTCGTAGAGCGAGGGGCTTTCGATCAGCGAACCGACGCGCTCGAGGATCTCGACGCGGTGCGTGTCGAGACTGCGCCCGAAGATCGTGATCGCGCCACGCTGCTTGCGGATCAAGCCCAGCACGAGTCGCAGCGTCGTGGTCTTGCCGGCGCCGTTCGGGCCGAGGAATCCGTACACGCTCCCCCGCGGCACCGCGAGCGAGACGTCGTGCAGGATGGCTTCCCCGGTCGCGTAGCGGTGGCAGAGGTCGATGGTTTCGAGGCACGTCATGGCAAATCCGCCCGCAGATCGGTCGATGCTGAAATTGATGTTAGAATTAAACTATCACGGCAATAATTTAAGTCAAGGTTAAATATATGGCGAATCCATGACCGGCTCCCAGGTCGCCCTCATCCGCGCGCGCAGCGCATCGCTGTGCCGACTCGTCACGGTGCTCGCCGCCGCGTTGTGGCTGCTGTTGTTGTTCGAACGGTTCGGCGCCGCGGGCCTGCACGTGGTCGAGCACGGCGCCGACGCCGCGTCGCTGCGCGCACTGGCGGCGCGGTTCGTTGCCGCGCTGCCGGAAGTGCTCTACCTGCTGGCGCTCGACGGCGTGCGCCGCGCGCTCGCCGAGTTCGCGCACGGCCGGCTCTATGCGCCGACGATCACGCGCATGCTCGACCGGATCGGCGTGCTGCTCGCGGCAGGCGCCTTCATCGGCGTTCTCGTCGTGCCGGCGCTGCAGCGAGCGCTCGGCGAGGGGCCCGGCTACTGGATCGGTTTCGACGTGTCCGCGCTGGTGCTCGGCGCGCTCGGACTGTCGCTCACCGTGATCGCGCGCGTGTTCGGGCACGCGGCGATGCTCGAAGCCGAACTCGACGAGATCTTCTGATGCCGATCCGCATCCGGCTCGACGAGGTACTCGCCGCCAGGCACCTCAAGGCGAAGCAGATTGCCGCCGACATCGGCGTCAGCGAAACGCACCTGTCGCTGTTTCGTTCGGGCAAGGTGCGCGGCGTTCGCTTTTCCACGCTGGCCAAGCTGTGCGCGGCGCTCGGTTGCCAACCGGGCGACCTGATCTCGTACGACCCGGCCGAATCGGATCTTGCCGAGTTCGACGACGGCGAGTAGCGAGGCGCGCGTCATGCCTGCGGACAGGACGGCCAACCCAGCGCTCAGGAAGAGGTTTACACGACCCGGCGGCGCGCGAGCCTATCGATCGGCCACGCACGTTCGATTGCGGCCCTGCTCCTTGGCGGTGTAGAGCGCGCGGTCGGCGCGGTGAATGAGATGCTCCGGCGAGTCGCCGTGCTGCGGATACGAGGCGATGCCGATCGACACGGAAACCGGCCCGAGCTTCTGGCGGCGGTGCTCGACGTCGAGCGTCGCGACGGCGCGATGGATTTCCTCGGCGCGGTCGAGTGCGATGGCGGCGTCCGCTTCCTGCAGCAGGACCGTGAACTCCTCGCCGCCGTAGCGACATGCGACATCCTCGTTGCGCAGCAGCGTCAGCACGCACTGGCCGAACTGGGCGAGCAGCGCGTCGCCGGCATCGTGCCCGTGCGTGTCGTTGAATCGCTTGAAATGATCGACGTCGATCATCAGCACCGCGAGCGGCTGGCTGCGCCGGATCGCACGGGCTAGGTCGCGCGCCATCGAGACTTCGAGATAGCGGCGATTGAACAGGCCGGTCAGCCCGTCGCGCAGCGATTGCGTGCGCAGCGTTTCCTGCAGCCTCAAGTTCGAGACGGCCAGCGAGACCTGCTCGGACGCAGCGAGGGCGGCGTCTCGCGTCTCGCTGCCGATCGGCGTATCGGCCGCGAGGAGCAGCGTGCCCAGCATCGTTCCCTGGGCGAGCAGCGGCACGCAAAGATGCGAGTGCAGTTGTTCGTCGCCTTCTATCGCAAGATGCCGGCATGCGAACGGCGAGATTGCACGCTCCTCGGGATAGGCGCGGCCGCGACGCAAGGCCCAGCAGTCGTCCGGCGTGAAAAGCGCTTCTCCGTCGATCGGGCGGCCCCAGGTGCCGATGGGACTCAGGAGGTTCTGCGAGGCGTTGATCAGATTGATCGCGCCGGACGTGCCGGGAAACAGCGATTCCAAGGTCCGCTGCAGCCCTGCGGCCGCCTCGTCGAGGCTGCGGCAGCTCTGCAGCATTTCACCGAGATTGGACAACTGGCGCAGCGTGTCGGCGAGCCGCCGGGAGTCTTCGAGGCTGCGGGACAGTTCGGTGTTGGAAGCCGATACGCGCGCTTCGCTGCGGACGCGGCGATGCTGCTCGCGCAAGATCAGCGCAAGGGCGAACCCCAGGATGCCGATGCAGAGCGCGATGGCGCTGACGGTCAGCAACCGCGTGAGTGCGGCCTGTTGCGACGTCGATGCCTGGCGCTGCACCAGCAAGGCGTCCTCGAGGTCGAGCATGCGCTGGGTCTGCGTATCGAGCGCGGCGTCCTGCTCGCGCGCTTTCGCGAACTCGGGATCGGCATGCAGCGCTTCCAAGCCGCCGGCTTGGAACGCGGCCGTCGCCTTGGTCATCAGATCCTTGCGCGCCGTCGTCAGCGTGCGCAACTGCTGCGCCGCCTGGATCTGATCGGCATTGTCGCTGACGAGCTTGTCGAGGCGGTCCAGGCGTTCGTCGACGCGCGGCATCGCCGCGTAGTAGTCCGCCAGACGCGCCGCGTGGCCGCCGAGGAAATAGGCGCGCTGGGCGGCTTCGGCGGCGCGCAAGGCGCCGGTCGTGCCTCCGATCTGCTCGCGGACTTCGTAGGTGTGCGTCACCCAGTGGTTTTCATCGACCAACTGCCCCACCGTTCGATAGACCTGGACGGCGAGGACGCCGAGCACGACACCCAGCGCTGCGAACAGCGCCAGAACGCCTGTTGCAAAGCGGGATTTTCGAAGCACGTGAGTGGGCACTGGCATTCCGGAAATGAACAGAGTCGACGCGCGAAGCGCCGTCGGATGAGCGCTGCGCGAAATGCCTGGAAAGTACCAGAGCCTGGGGATTGGGTCGAAGAAGGCGCTCACATGAACGCAAAGACCGGCCGGCTTTACACGAGCCGGTCGAGCCCAAATCCCGTATCGCGGCCCTGTTTGCGCGCCATTCCCCAGCGCGTGCCGCGCGCTGCCTCGAAGAGAGGCGCGATCACGTCGGCTGGCCCGACGAGGATCGCGCGTCCAGTTCCCGGCGGCCGGCGATCCCGTCCCTGCCGCTGCTTCGCCGCGTACTCAGAGCACGAACATCGCGATCGCCGCGGCCGCCATCACGAGAGCGGTCACCGCCACCACTGCCCGAACGAGCGGCGGCGACGGCTGGCCCGCCATGATCTTCCGGTCGGCGGCGATCAAGTACACGCAAACGAGGAGCGGCGGAGCGAGCACGCCATTGACCACGGCGGACCAGTATAGCGCCTTGATCGGATTGATCCCGATGAAGTCGATGGCGATCGCCGCTAGCGTCGACAGGACGAATACGCCGTAGAACGCGGTGGCGGCCTTGAAGTGCTTGTCGAGCCCGTAGTTCCAATCAAACGTCTCGGCGAACGCGTAGGCTGCGGATCCGGCCAGCGTCGGAATCGCTAGGAGCCCTGTGCCGATCAAGCCGGCGCTGAAGAGCCAGTACGCCAGCGAGCCGGCGAGCGGCCTCAGCGCCTCCGCGGCCTGCCGCGTCGTCTCGATGTGCGCGTGGCCCGACGCATGCAGCGTAGCAGCGGTCGTGACGATGATGAAGAACATGATCAGATTGGAGAACAGGGTTCCGATCCCGACGTCGAGACGCCGGTCGTCGATCGATCGCTTCGACGCTCCGCGACGCTGCGACGCCAGTCGCAGACCCTGAGCTTTTTGCTCCTCGATCTCCTGGCCGGCCTGCCAGTAGAACAGGAAGGGACTGATGGTCGTCCCGAGGATGGCGACGAGCATCGACCACGCCTCCTTGCCTTTCGGCAGCGTCGGCAGGAACGTAGCACGCAGTACGTCGCCCCAGCCGACCTTCACCGTAAACGCCGTGATCACGTACGCGAACAGCGCCATGGCGAGCCACTGCAAGGCGCGAGCGAGCTGTTGATAACGGAGGCGCACCGCGGCCACGCAGATGCCGAGTCCGAACAGCACTACATAGAGCAGCGACGGGCCTCCCCCGAGCATCTCGACGGCGTCGCCCATCGCCGAGAGATCGCTGGCGATGTTGATCGTGTTCGCGACCAGCAAGGCGAAGCCGAACACCGCCACCAGCCACAGCGGAAACTTCTTGCGGAACGCGCCCGCCAGGCCCTGACCCGAGACCATGCCGATGCGTGCGCTCATCATCTGTACGCAGCCCATGAGCGGCCACGTCAGCAGCGCCGCCCACGCGAACTGGTTGCCGAACTGCGCTCCGGCCATCGAATAGGTGGCGATGCCCGAGGGATCGTCGTCGGCCGCTCCGGTCGTGACGCCCGGACCAAGAGAGCCCAGCACGCGCTTCAGCAACGACACTTTCGTTTTCGGCCTCGCCAATGCCCTCTCCTCTCAACACCAACCTCCGCAGTGGAGCGGGCCGACGCTATGTCCGGCAATGCGGTCATCGCGCCGTCCTTGCTGACACGATGACCTACGAAGACTAGGTGCGCCTCAGCAGCAGGACTGCGACCACGATCAGGACGAGCAGACCGAGGCCGCTCGGGTAGTAGCCCCAGCCCGCGCTGTAGGGCCAGGTCGGCAAAGCACCAAGGACCAGAAGCAGGATCAACACGACGACGATCATTCGCATGGACATTCTCCCGGATCGATGAATATGCAGATCAATGCACTTTGCCGAGCAGTTCGGTCTTGCGCGCATCCATGCGCTCGCCGAGCTCGGCGAGCTCCGCCTTGCTCAACAGCTTCCGTGCGCGCGGAAACATCTCCTTTTCTTCTTCGTCCGCGTGGTGCTCCACCAGCTCCTTGAGCACCTTCGCGCGGCCGCTGAACGTGTCGGCGGCGGGATCGGTAGCCAGCAGGTCGGGCAAGACGAGGTCGCCGGCGGCACGATGCTCTTCCAGGGCCTCGAAGAACATCGTGCGGTCGTCGGCCAGCTTCGCCGCTTCCTTGAATGCAGGATAGAAGATCTCTTCCTCGATGGTCGTGTGCGCTTCCAGATTCATCCGGACCTTGGCCACGAGATCCTTGCGTCGCTTGACGGCTCGCGTCGTCGTCGACGCCAGTTCGTCCAGCAGTCCGCGCATCAGAACGTGATCCTGTTTGAGCAATGCAACAGCATCCATAGCACTCTCCGGTTGATGGATCAGCACGGTACGGCGCGCTCGACCAACGGCCGATAAGGATGGCGGGCGCCTCCGCAGCTCGCATTCAGGCTTCGCGAAAAAAGCGCCCCGCCAATGCTCGGCAGCTCGCTCTCGCTCGGTTGCGGCATGGCCGAAAGCGAGTGTCACGTGCGCGCGGATTCAATGCCCTGAAAGCATCGCGCCCCGATGAACGGGGCGCGAGGGCAGGATTGAACGAACTGAGGTCTACATCGAATGCGAGCACTTGTCGTATTCGTCGCGCGACACGGTGTTGTTGTGGTCGGCATCGCAGCGCTTGAAGTTCTTTGCCAACCACGGATCATGCCTGGCCTGCTGCTGCGAAATCGCACCGGTCTTGCCGGCGTCCAATTCGTCGAAGGCCTTGGTAGGCCCCTTCTTGTTCGCCATCAAATTGTTGCCGGTCGCCGAATCCTGGCTGTTGATCGCGCTGGTCTTTTGCGCGTCCGAGTCGTTCCCTGCGCTGCCGGCGTTCTTCTTGGCGGTCAGATCGTTGCCCGTGCGATGGTCTTGCGCGTTGATGTCCTCGGTCTTCTGCTGCGCAGAGTCCTGATTGCCGGTCGGCGGATTGGCTTTCTGGTCATTGGTCGATTGCGCGAAGGCCATGGAGCAAGCCAGCGCCAGCGTCAAACTGCACAGTGCGATTTTCGTGTTCATGATGGCTCCTGTTTTGGGGGACGCCGACGACACTGAGTGTGCGCGCTTGAAGCTGACGTAAACGGGGCCAATACCCGGTGTCGCGTGTTCATCGAGCGGCATATCGGTCGAAGGAAGTCGGCCTTCGAACCATGGCCGCTCGTACCGACGCTAGGACTCGCGCGCCCCCGCCGACGCGGACTGGCGCAGTTCCGCAATCGTCATCCTCAGCCGATGGCGCGAGTCCTTGGCGACTTTCGATTGCGCGGCCGGAGTTTCACGCAACTCCCACGTCATCAGCAGCGACTCGATTTCGTCGAGCAAGTGGCCGCTGCCCGGATAGGCGGCATAGATCGCCTTCATCATGACGTCGTTGGCGACCACCCACGCCTCGAGCGCCTGCAAACGCTCGGCCATGGCGCGCCAGCGGAGTTCATCCGCTGTCGCGGGTCGCCGGGGATGAGGAGTGCGCGAGGCCATGACTCCATCAGAACAACGTTCCGCTGAACGCGCGCCCTCGTGCTCCTCGCCAACACACCTGGCCTTCAAGTCATCGGTAGGCCATTGCCTCAGCGTTCATTGCGGCTGCGCGACGGGAATGAAGCACCCGAAGGGGAAGCGCAGCGGCAATGCGAATGGACGCGACGCGCCTACGGTTGTGCGCCGCGCCCTAGACGCCGGTCGCGCGACGGACCTCCGGGTGTGGCCATCCCGCTCGCCAGCCCCCTGACGGGCCCTCATTCGAAACATCGTTATCGCACGGCCACTGCTGCCGTGCGATACCGAACAGACGGTGGCGGCCGGAACACGTAGGCTTCGAATCGATCCGCCGGGCGCGGCGAAAGCGGGAGGCGACGTGACCGTGAAAGAAGTTATGGTGAAAATGGATGCAGCCGGAGCGGCGACGATCTGCATCGATCGTTCGCTGCATACGGCCGAACTGGATGCGCTGATTCTTGACTTGGCCGAAGTCCGAAGCCGCCTGCAGCCGCCGGTCGCCAAGTCGCCTGGGAGCGGCGCAAACGAGGCGGCAACTGGAGAAGACGCAGCGTCCCTGGACTTCGTGGCGCGAACGGCCGGCGACGGCCCCTGCGAGTTCAACATCCGGCATCCGGGCTTCGGTTGGGTTGCCTGCACGATTCCGCTGCTGGCTCTGGTCGACCTGTTCAAGCGGGCTGTGTCGAACCAGGATGAAGGACCACTCCAATTCACCTGGGATGCGACCCTTTCGCACGGCGAGGACGATTGAAGCGCGACTCACGCCGCATCGATCGGGCGGCTCCGCCGCGATCAGACGTAGGCCGCACCGCAGCGCGGTCGCGCGTGCTGTCCCGACCGCGCGCAGCGGCTACGCGCAAATGGAATTTACGCAGCGCCATTCGCAGATCGCTGCCGGTTCGTAGCGCGACCAGCGCGTCCGGAATACGCGGTCGCGATAGACGCCGCGCATTGCGATATCGCGATATTCGAGAACGAACTCGACCGGCTGTCCTTCCTGTGGCAATGCCCGGGCGCTGGGAATCCAGTCGTTCGCGACGTGCGGCGCCGTCCGCGAAACGAGCGATGCGATATTTTCCATTGCTGCGGAATGTTCCATGGTCGTTCCCTTTCAATCATCGATGTCTGCCCATGTTCAAGCAGAGAGCGTGCCACCGCCTGTTCGGGATCAAGGCACGCTTTCGTTCACATCCAGCGACGGGGCTCGTGTAATTTTTACGCCGCGGCGGGTGGAGTTTTCACGCCGCCCGCTCCCGCCCCACACTTCGTTTGCCCGGCACGGCAGTCATCGCCGATGAGGTCGATCACGAGCGGCCGTCGAACGCGTCTCAAGGCAGAACCGAGGTGCGATCGTTGTGCGCGCAGGCGTCGTGACCGCATGCGCATGCGGTCTCGATCTCCTCGAGCCGCACGCGTGCCGCCTGATTCGCGCAATGCGGACCGCAGTAGGTCTGTCCGGCAGGGATCTGGCAGGCGCAAGCCGGATGGGCGCAAACGTTCCTCTGTGAATTATTATTCATCGTACACTCCCGCCGGCACGCCGCCTCTGCCCCATACTCCAAAGCCGGGATCACCGCATGCCCGGCTAGCGAAAACTGGAGATCCACGCTGCAGTGCGTTCGCTGCACGCCGACTGACTTAACGATTCCTTTCCGCTATGCAACGATACTTTTTCGGTCCGACTTGGGATTCCGCATGACGGGAAGCGATGCCACCGGAAGCGTCCTGATCGTCGACGACAATGTCGATTTCCAGTCGATCGCCGCGGGACTCGCCGAGCTGTCGCACTGCTCCGCGACGGCAGCGACCAGTTTGCGCGAGGCGCGCAAGCTCGCCCGCGAACGCCAGTTCGACCTGATGATGATCGATCTGCAGCTGCCGGACGGCAACGGCTTCGACCTGCTCGACGAGATCGATTTGGCGGCGCACGGACAAATCGCGATCGTCACCGGGCATCCCAGCGTCGAATCGGCCGTTCGGGCCGTGCGCTCGCCGGTCGTGCAATATTTGCTCAAGCCCGTCGCCGCCGAGGCGCTCAACGCGCTGCTGGAGCGCGCGCGCCTGCGCGCACAGGCCCGTCGCGCGCCGCAAACCCTCGAACTCGGCGGCATGCTGGGGCAAGGGCCGCTGATGAAGCAGCTGTTCGATCGGATCCGGCGCGTCGCGCCGCTCGACGTCAGCGTCCTGATCAACGGCGAAAGCGGCACCGGCAAGGAACTCGTCGCGCGTGCGTTGCACGATCTCAGCGGACGCAGCGGCAAATTCGTCGCCGTCAACTGCGGCGCCATCGCCTCCGAATTGCTCAGCAGCCAGCTGTTCGGCCACGAACGCGGCTCCTTCACCGGCGCCATGCAGTCGCATTCGGGTTATTTCGAGCAAGCCGAAGGCGGCACACTGTTTCTCGATGAAATCACCGAGATGCCGCTCGCCCTGCAGGTCTACCTTCTGCGCGTGCTCGAGACGCATGCCTTGACGCGGGTCGGCGGCAGCCGCGAAATTCCGATCGACGTGCGCGTCGTCGCGGCGACGAACCGCGATCCGGAGCGCGCGGTGAACGACGGCGTACTGCGCTCGGACCTCTACTACCGCCTGCTCGAATTTCCTCTGCAGGTACCGACCCTGCGCGAGCGCCGCGAGGACATACCGCTGCTCGCGCAGCATTTTCTCGACCGTCTCAACGAGCGCTACCAGACGCGACGCGGTTTCTCAGCCGAAGCGCTGCGCCAGCTCGCTTCGCGGCCGTGGCCGGGCAACGTGCGCGAGTTGAGGCACGCCGTGCAGCGCCTCTACATCCTGGCGCCGGAAGACACGCTGATGCCGCAGTCCGAGCCGCTGTTCCGCTCGAGCGAACAGAACGACGGCTCGGTGCGCTTCCACGTGGGCATGACGTTCGAAGATGTCGAGCGCGAAATGCTGCTGAAGACCTTGGCGCATCACGGCAACAACAAGCGCCAGGCGGCGCGCGCGCTCGGCATCACGCCGAAGACGATCTACAACCGGCTGCTGCGCTACAAGGAACTCGGCCTGATCGACGACGCCGTCGTCGGCGCGCCGGACGACGGCGAACCCGCGACTTGAGCGATGCTGCCGAGAGGAACGGAGCATTCGCAACCCTGATCGTTCGACGTCAGGCCGCTTCGGCCAGCGGCAGCGCGACGCTCAGTTGGACGCCGCTCCCCTCCTCGCCGTCGATCTGAACGAATCCTCCGCAACGGCGGGTCAGATCCCGCACTTGCGACAAGCCGAGACCGCGTTCCTCGGATTTCGTGCTGAAGAACAGATCGAAGGCATGCATCCGCGCATGCTGCGCCCAGCCGTCGCCGCTGTCGACGGCACCGATGATCAGATAGCTGCCGGCGCTGGCGAGTCCTTCACGCACTTCGTTGCGCGTCGACAACGTCCAGCGCCCACCGCCGGGCATCGCTTCGCGTGCATTGTCGGCAAGATTGAGCAGGGCCACGCCTAGCATCAGCGCATCGGTCAGTACGATGTGATTGTGCGCACCGAGCTGGACGTCGATCGCACACGCTGTTCCGAGCCGCGACTGGATCACTTCGCGCAATGCCTCGACGAGACCGCCGACATCGACGCGCTCCGCGCGGTACTTGGTCTGCGACACGCTGGCCAGGCGCGAGGTGAGACGCTGGCCTCCTTGCAGCGCGCCGAGACTGGTACCGAGGAACCGCGCGACGCGCGCATCCTGCGAAAACGATTGGGCGACTTCGCTGCCCGTGATGGCGACCGAAAGCAGATTGTTGAAATCATGCGCGATCTGTCCCAGCAATTGACCGAACGGATCGGCCCCGGAATGACGGCGCAGCGCTTCGACTACGTCGGTATACGACGCAGTCGGGTCATCGGTGGCGAATTCGTTCGGCATTGAGTTTCTCTCGGGGTGATTGACTGGTTATTGGCGCGTACCGACGCGCGCGGTGCGTTCTCGTTCGCAGTCTCTGCTCGAGAAGGGGCGCCGCGAATGCAGTTGTAGCAGTGGCATGCATATTGCGGTCCATGCGTATCGAAGAGCGAGAGGTGTCGCCCATGAAGCATAGACACGTGTTCAGCGCTGCGAGTCTCTCGACAGCGGAGGCCGCGTTGCGCGCCGCGCGTAGCGCCGGCGTTCCGGATGCGGACCTTTCCCTGATTGCGCGCTCAGATATCGAGCTGCAGTCGATACCCGAAGATCGGCTCGACGGAACCACCGACACCGTGCCGGCCGCCATTCGCGGCGCCGTCGGCGGCGGCGCGGTCGGCCTGCTCGCAGGCGTTGTCGCCGCCGTGGTACCACCGCTGGGCATCACGGTCGCCGGTGCGGCCCTGATCGTCGCGCTCGGCGCCGCGGTCGGTACGTGGACTGCGGCTCTAGTCGGATCGTCGGCGCCCAACGAAGTGCGCCGCACGTTCGAAGAGGAGATTGCCGCGGGGCACATCCTCCTGATCATCGACGCCGAACAGGAAGCACTGGCCGCGGCGTCGCAGGCCGCCATCGCCGCCGGCGCCCGAATGTTGCCGTTCGAGGGCGTCTCCGCCGCGTCGTGAATGGCGAACGACGGTCGGAAATTTTTTCACGGTGCCGGACAATTTCTTCCCGCTTCAATCGGACCGGCACCACAAATTTCGGCTGTCTGCGGCATTCGAGCACTGGCACGCTTCCTGTAGCTGAGTACGGGCGACCGCTGCAGTGAGCCGCGGCCCTTGTCGACAACGATAGCCCGCATCAATGAGAGGGGATAATGAAACCGAACAACGCAACTGTGTCGAACGCACCGTCTCATCGCGCTTCGCGCGCGTCGCAGCGAACCTGCGATGCGATCATCGCCGGAACGCTTTTCGACGATCTCGATACCGTCGCAACGGAGCTCTATCGAGCCCTGCAGTACAACCACATCACCGTTTGGATGAACGCCGACGCGCAGATTCTCTATCAGCCGGCCCACATCGTGCCCGATGTCGCTTCCGGATGGATTGCTGGAACCTACAGCATGGGCGTGGGCGCAACGGAAATCGCCGAGGATCTTCTGCAGTTGAAGGCCGAACGACGCTCGACGGGAATGCTCGACGACTGACTCTTGCGGGAGCGAAGGTTTCCGGCCGCACGTAGGCGCATGCGCGCCACTGCGGCCGTTGTCGATGGTTTGCGAGGGCGAGCCGAGAGCAGCGGCACATCGTTCGACGCGCGTGCGACGTGTGCTCGCGAAGAGCGCCGAACGTACGAATCGCAGCGCGGGTATCCCTCCCGCTCTGCGATCGACACTTCGGCGGCGCCGGGCGCGATGCGTCCGGCGCAGATACCGTGCGGGACGCCGTGCCGTTACGACGAAACCTGATTCGTGCTGCGCGTACCGGCGCGCGTGAAGTCGATACGGCTCGGGTTCGACCGAAACGCGGGGCCTTGCCGCAGTGCCGAACGATGCGGCGACGGCGCTTGCGGAACGACCGTCAGCGGAATCAGCTCGAGCTTGGGTCTGGCAGCGAGCCTGAATACCGGGCTCAACAATCGATAAATCATCGTCTTTTCTCCTTCTAGACTTCTATCATTCCCATCGCGCGACGCTGCGCGCACAACTGGTTGAGATCGTCCTCGATGTCGGCGGCGCTCGCGCCCGACGCATAGGTGCCGGCGATCCATTCGATGATTGCCGGGACTTCGCCGTGCGCAGGCTGATACAGCACATCCGCATCCGCGTTCATCCAGGCGGTCACCGGATAGTGCTGCACGGCGCGATACAACTCCTTGGCGACGGCAGAGAGGTCGCCGAATAGCGATCCGGCGATGATCGCATTCGGCCATGCGGCGCCCTGCGACGGAACCTCGGGTTCGGGTATGACAACGATGGCGTGCGGCATTTCTTCGAAGCGCGACGTCGCGGTTTCCATGAGTTCGACCTTGCAGGCAGTGGAGCGCATCACGGCGATGCGCCGTTGCCTAATTCGCGTACAGGAACCATGCCATCGTATGAATGCACGCCGCTGCGCGGTGGGCCGTGCGCAACGTATCGATGGCGCGGGTAAATTTCTCGCTATGCGGGGAAATTTTTCTCGCGCCCCGCAGCGGCGTCACGACGACCGCCGCAGAATGCTTCAGGCCGGCGTCGCTGCCAGCGCCGCACGGCGCTTCGACCAGACCGAATGCGCCTGCGGCTTCAGGAATAAGGCGACCACCTCCGGATGAGCGGCCTTGACGGCCTTCTCCAATCGCTCGACACACGCTTCTATCTCCGATGCCGACACGTCGTGTTCGAACTCGGCGCTGAGCGCGGCCAACACATGATCCGGCCCCAGTTGCGCGGTGACGACGCCATTGGCTTGCGCGACGGCCGGGTCCGCAGCGGCGATCCGCACGATCGAAGCCTGCACATGCGTATGCGCCGGCTCGCCGATCAGCAACGCCTTGGTCTCGCGCGCGAGAAAGTAAGACGTTGCGCACAACAGAAGGCCGATCAGCAGCGAGGCGGCCGCGTCGAATTCCGGCCTGCCCGTCGTCGCGGCGAGCGTGATGCCGACGAATGCCAGCAACAGGCCGATCAGTGCCGCGCTGTCCTCGATGAGCACCGTGAACACGGTCGGATCCTTGCTCTTGCGCATGGCCGCGAAGTAGCCGGCATTGCCTTTCGTGCGGCGTATGCGGCGCACGGCAGCTCCCCACGAGATGCCCTCGAACACGCAGGACACCGCGAGCACGACGTAGTTTGCGAACACGTGCGCCGTGGGCCGCGGGTTGAGCCAATGGGAGATGCCGTCGTAGAAGGAAACGCCCGCACCGACCACGAAAATCAGCAGGGCGACGATGAAACTCCAAAAATAGACTTCGCGCCCCTGCCCGAACGGATGCTCGAGCGTCGGCGGCTTCTGCGCGCGCTTCAGCCCATAGAGCATCAGCCCTTCGTTCGCCGTATCGGCCACCGAATGCACCGCTTCGCTGAGCATGGCGGAACTGCCGGTGAAAGCCGCCGCGACGAACTTGCTCGCTGCGATCAGCCCGTTGCCGGCCAAGGCGATCAGGACGACGGTTCGGTTTTCCTGCTGCGCCATTGCGGTTTCTCGAAGGTCGGGAGGCCAGAGGACACGAAGCGACATGAATGTCCGCCCCAAGCCTGCGGCTGGACTTCAGCAGTCGTTACGTCCGCGCGCGCATGGTGGTCGTTCGATGAGGAGACCTACCGATGAGAAAAACACAGAGTAGCCGAATCCGCGCAGTCAAAAGCCAGCGTGCAGTGCAGCGCGCGACCGACGCGCTCGACGCGCGCAAGGCCAAACGGCAAGAGAAGCCTCAGAGGCGCGCACCAGCAACCTCACTAGAACGCGAACCCGCTTCGCCGCTGCCGGCGCAGCACTTGCGCAAACCGGGACTGGAAAGCGACCTTCGCCCGCGCCCCAAGTTTGAAGCGAAGAGCTACAAGGGCAGCGCCAAACTCGAAGGGCGCGTTGCGCTGATCACCGGCGGCGACTCCGGCATCGGACGCGCCGTGGCGGTATTGTTCGCGCGCGAGGGAGCCGATGTCGCCATCGTCTACCTCGACGAAGAGCCCGATGCGAAGGAAACCGCGAGCGCCGTGGAGAAAGAGGGGCGCCGCTGCCTGCTGCTGGCCGGCGACGTGCGCGATTTCGCGTTCTGCGAATCGGCCGTCATGGCCACCTTGAAGCGGTTCGGCAAACTCGATGTTCTCGTCAACAACGCCGCGTTCCAGGAACACGCCACCACGATCGAGGAACTCAGCGAAGCGCATTTCGACCTGACGATCAAGACGAATCTCTACGGTTACTTCCACATGGCGAAGGCGGCACTGCCGCATCTGGGCGAAGGCTCGGCCATCATCAATACCGGCTCGGAAACCGGACTGTTGGGCAGCAAGGAGCTGCTCGACTATTCGGCGACGAAAGGCGCCATCCATGCGTTCACCAAAGCGCTCGCGGCCAATGTGATCGGTCGCGGCATCCGCGTGAATGCGGTCGCACCCGGTCCGGTGTGGACGCCACTGAATCCCGCGGATCGTCCGGCCGAAGACGTCGCCGATTTCGGCAGCTCGACGGACCCGCGCCGACCGGCGCAACCGGAAGAGATTTCACCGGCGTACGTGTTTCTCGCCGCGCCGGCGTGCTCGAACTACATCACCGGTATCGTATTGCCGGTGATGGGAGGCTTACCGCATTAGCATCGATGCGGACGCGAAGGCATCGCGCTATTTGGCGCCGAGCCGGAGACTGATGCAGTGATAAATGGCAGATGGCCGACTCATAAGGCTGGCGGGCGGACCCCGATCTCGGCGAGCACGCGCGACAGCGTCGCCAGCGAATAGGGCTTGGACAGCACGACCGTCGGACCCGTCGTCAGGCCTTGCAGAACGAGCGCGTCCTTGGCGAAGCCTGTCGCCATGATGATCGGAATTCCGGGGTGGTGCTCCCGAGCCAGTCGCGCGACGTTCTCTCCGATGCCATCGCCCAGACTCTGGTCGATGATCGCGACGTGCAGTACCGACGAGGCGACGAGTTCCGCGGCCTCGGCCGCGCCGCTCGCCTCGACCACCTCGAATCCGAGGCTCTTCAGCACCGAGGAGAGCATTTCCCTGAGCAAAGGTTCGTCCTCGACGATCAGCGCCGTCGTCGTTTCGCGCCGAGGCTCGACGGGCGTGTCCAGCAGTTCACGCACACGAGCTGCGACTTCGGCCCGCAGATAGGGTTTGCGGAGCAGGCCGTAACCGGGACCCAGGCTTCCGTCGCCGGCGAAGGCTTGACGGGCATAGCCGGTCGTGAAGAGAACGCGCAACTCGGGGCGGAGCTCGCGCGCCTGTTCCGCGACTTGCCGCCCGTTGAGACCGCCTGGAAGCCCCACGTCCGTCAACAGCAGCGCGACGTGCGGATCCCGCCGCAACAGGGCGAGCGCGGAAGGACCGTCGCTGGCTTCCAGGACGTCGAATCCCAGTTCTCGCAGGACTTCCGCAGTGAACACCCGCACGCCCTCCTCGTCCTCGACCAGCAGGATTCGCTCGCTTCCATGCGCCAACGGGCGCACTTCGGGAACGATCTCTTTCTCCGGCACGGCGCGCGGAAAATACAAAGCGACTTTGGTGCCTTCGCCCACCTCGCTCGTCAGCGCGACCGTTCCCTCCGACTGTCGCACGAAGCCGTACACCTGACTGAGGCCCAGTCCCGTGCCCTTGCCCTGCGGCTTGGTCGTGAAAAAGGGTTCGAACGCGTGTTCGAGCACGTCTCCGGTCATGCCCGTGCCGGTGTCGCTCACCGAAACGACGACGTATTCGCCCTCGGGAGCGCCCTCGTATCGAAGGCGATCTCTTCCCAGTGTCGTGTTGAAGGTCTCGAGGGTCAGCGTACCGCCGTCCGGCATCGCATCACGCGCGTTGACGGCGAGGTTGAGCAGCGTGCTCTCGAGTTGATGGCTGTCGATTCGGACGTGCCAGGCGTCCGCGGAAAGCCGCAAGTCCAGGGCGATGGTTTCGCCGAGCAGGCGCCGCAGCATTTCTGCCGTTTGCCAGACCAGTTTGTTGACATCCGTCGATCGCGGATTGAGCGGTTGGCGGCGCGAGAACGCGAGCAGTTGCTGGGTCAGGGTCGCCGCCCGCTGCGCTCCCTGCATGGCCGCTTCGATCGCTCGGCGACGCCGTTCCGCGTCATGGGGCTCGCGGCCGAGTATGTCGAGGTTGCCGATGATGATGGTCAGCAGATTGTTGAAATCGTGCGCGACGCCGCCGGTCAACTGGCCGATGGCTTCCATCTTCTGCGCCTGGCGAAGCTGGGCCTCCATGGCCCTGCGCTCGGTCATGTCGCGCGTGATCTTGGCGAATCCGATCAGCTCTCCCGATGCGTCGTTCACCGCCTCGAGGACGACATTGGCGAAGAAGCGCGAGCCATCCTTGCGCAGGCGCCACGCCTCGGCTTCGAACTTCCCATGCGCACGCGCGGTCTCCATCGCGTGGCGCGGCACGCCGGCGGCGCGGTCCTCGGGGGTGTAGAAGAGCTCGAAATGCCGGCCGACGATTTCGTCCCGCCGATAACCCTTGATGCGCTCGGCGCCTTCGTTCCAGGTCACGACGTGGCCGTCGCGATCGAGCAGGAAGATCGCATAGTCGGCGATACCCGATACCAGTTGGTCGAATTGCAGCTGGCGCAACCACTGCGTATCGGTCGCCATCGTCATCTCCTGCGGTCGTCGAGGCGAGCGAACGGCGGTGCTACCGCAGCGCACCCGTACCGCGATGGCCATCATAGGGCGCGTGGACGGAGGCGTACAGGATTCCTGTGCACGTCGCCATGATCGGCACAGCGCTCGTCAAGAAGGCTGGATCAGTCGTTCCACGGCGCGGGACAATGCCGAAAGCGTGTAGGGCTTGCGCAGCAGCTCCACGCCCTCCAGCGTCTCGTGCAATCCGAACTGCTGCGCGGTGTAGCCGGAGCTCAACAGGACGGGAAGATCGCTTCGAGTCGTTCGCAGCTGCCTGGCGAGATCGAGACCGTTCATGCCGCCCGGCATGATCACGTCGCTGAGCACCAGATCGATCGAGGCTTCGCGCTCCACCAACGCGAGCGCAGCTCTCGCGCTGTCCGCTTCCAACACGTGGTAGCCCAGGCCCCGCAACAGCTCGCAGGTGACGTCGCGCACGTTGGCATCGTCTTCCACGACCAATACGTTGCCGGCTCCGCGGATCTGCGGCATCGCGTCCTGGGTTGCCGGCGTCGCCACAACTTCCTGCGTACTGGGCAAGTAAATCTGGAACGAAGTGCCGACGCCGACTTCGCTGTCGACCGCGACGAAGCCGCCGGACTGCTTGGCGAAGCCGTAGACCTGGCTGAGACCAAGACCGGTCCCCTTGCCGATGTCCTTCGTAGTGAAGAAAGGCTCGAAAACGCGCCCCAGCGTATCGGCCGCCATGCCCGTGCCCGTGTCGGCCACGATCCCGACGACGTAGCTACCGGCCTCGACGCCATGCAGCGAAGCGGCGGACGCATCGAGGTCGCGCCGCTCGGTCGACAAGGTCAGCGTGCCCCCGTCGGGCATCGCGTCGCGTGCATTGATGGCGAGATTCAGTATGGCCGTCTCGAACTGATGCGGATCGGTCTTGCACATCCACCTTTGCGGCGCAGCTTTGATCTCGACGGTCACCGCCTCGCCGACGGCACGTCGCAACAAGTTGCCGAACGACACCAGCAGTTCGTCGATGCAGACGGCGCGCACGTCCAGGTCCTGCCGGCGCGCGAATGCGAGCAACTGTTGATTCAGGGTCGCGCCGCGCTCCACGCCCTGCCTTGCGGCAGCCAGATAGCGCGCGCTGCGGTTGTCCTGCCCGATGCGGCCCTCCAGAAGATCGATGTTGCCGCCGATGACCATCAGCAAGTTGTTGAAGTCATGCGCCATGCCGCCCGTCAGTTGCCCGATGGCTTCCATTTTCTGTGCCTGGTGCAGCTGCTGCTGCACCAGGCGTCGTTCGGTCACGTCGGATACGACCCCAGCGATGCGGACCGGACGATCGGCGACATAGTGCGTACGTCCTTTCACGTGCACCCAGCGGACGCCCGTTTCGCCGGGCCGGCGTATGCGTTTCTCGAACTCGACCAGACCGCTGCGCTGAGCACCGGCGAATGCCGCGGCGACCGCCTGGCGATCTTCGTCGACGAACGGCGCGAGCAGCAAGCCCAGCCCGGAGCCGCCGCCGCGCTCGATCTCGCCGAAGATCTGTCCGAAACGGCGCGACCGCCGCACGCGGTCCGTCGTCAGATCGAGGTCCCAGCTGCCCATGCCCGCCGCATCGAGCGCGACGTCCAGGCTTTCCTCGGCACGACGGCGCTCTTCGATTTCGCTCGCGAGTCGCGCATTGGCTGCCGCCAGTTCGTGGCTGCGAAGGCGGCTGTGCGTCAAATCGGTGACCACGCAACAGATCAAATGCGGGCCGTGCTCTTCGACGCGAAGGTCCACCGCCGATACGTTCACGGGCACAGGATGACCGTCGTGCGCGACCAGGGTCAGTTCCGCCGCACGTCCCGCGCCGTCCTGCCGTGCCAGCAGGGCTTCGAAAGCCGCCAGGTCGTCCAGTGCGACCTGATCGAAAATCGGGCGGCCGGTGAGTTGTTCGCGTCCGATCCCCAGAAGCGACGCGAAGCGCATGTTGCAATACAAAAGCGTGCCGTCGCGCGCGAGCGTGACGGCGCCTTCCTGCATCTGCTCGATCAATACGCGATAGGGACGATCGGCGTTTTCCAGCGTGTACACCTGCTGGCCGCTGACGCCGCCGACGACGACGGCGTCGACTTCGCCGTTGCGTATCGCATCGAGCGTCTCCTCCGCTTCGCTCAACCTCAGCCGGAGCTCGGCGATCGTTTCGGACTCGCTGGTTGCCGTATTCGAATGTTCAACGCTTCGATGCAATGCGCACCTCACCGCCGCGGCAGAAGATTCAGGCCCGCGAGGACCCGCTCGCGGTCGGACAGGTCGCCGATGATCCGCCGCAGCGGCTCGGGCAGGACCTTGACCAGGGTCGGTGTCGCGACGACCTGGAGCTCCTTCGTCGCCTCGGGATCGGCGTAGACGTCGATCACCTCGAGATCGTATTGGCCTTCGAGATTTTCCTCGCAGATGTGCTTCATGTTCTCTATCGCGCGGGTCGATCGCGGCGTGGTGCCCGTGACGAACAAGCGGAGCATGTATCGCACGGGCATTTCCACGCCGTCGTCATTCATTTCGTCACCAGCGGCCGTGGCCTGATGTCGAGCCCGACCAGCACGCGCTCGGTATTGGAAAGGTCGCCGATCACGCGTTTGAGCGGCGGCGGCAGGCGCCGCACCAGAGTCGGCAGCGCCACGATCTGGTCTCCCGCGGCCAGTTGCGGCTTGACCAGCAGGTCAATGACTTCGATCGTGTAGCGCCCCGCCAGATGGTCCTCGCACAACATTTTCAGATTGGCGATCGCTGCCAGCGATTTGGGTGTCTGGCCCGCGACGTATAGCCTCAGATTGAAATCGCCCTCGCCATTTTCGCGAGACGTCGTGGAACGCTTGGTCCCGTTCAACTCGGCGGGATTCTTCGTCGTCATAGTCGCGCTCCTCGTATGGAGGCAAGCTCGGAGCGCTCGCTGCCGATGCCGGCCTCGCGCTCCTCTTCCTGGGCGATCAGCCGGCGAAGCTCCTCTTCCTCGACATCGAGCGCGCCGCGCTTCTCTTCGATCTCTCGCTCGACCGCGGCGCGCTTGCGCAACAGCTCGCGGCGCCGCCGCTCGGTCGCCTGCTGGCGTTCCAGCGCAGCTCTGCGTTCGCGCGTCTCCTGCACGAGACGCGCCGTTCCGGTGAGGACGCCTTCGGGACCGACGTAGGCGTCGATCAAGCTCACGCCGCGCTCGCTGAGGCGATACTCCCTCAACTGCTTGGAGTGATCCATGCCGCGGGACTTCAGCAGGTAGAGCACGCGATTGCGCTCGCCGTTGGCTTCGACGTCGCTCAGCGACAGCCAGGTATCCATCAGCGAGGAGACGCTGCGATCGCTTTCGCTCATGCCGTCGCCGGACAACGACAAGCTCGTGAAGAGAGCGGTGATGCCTTTGCTCTTGCAGATGTCCGCCAGACGGATCAGCGTCGCATGAATCTCGAAGGCCGGCCCGCGGAAGGCCGAAATCGGATCGACGACGATGACGTCCGGCTTGAAGCGTTCGATGTCGCGGTTCATGCGGGCCAGATGCATCTCGAATCCGTACAGGCTCGGTCGCGCGGCCTCGAACGCCAGCACGCCCGCGTCGACGTGGCGGCGCAAATCGATGCCGACAGATTTCATGTTGCGGATGATCTGGTCCGGCGATTCCTCGAACGCGAAGAACAGCGCGCGCTTGCCTTGTCCGCATGCCGAGTCCACGAACGATGCGCCGAACGTCGATTTGCCTGTGCCGGCAAGGCCCGATATCAGGATGCTGGAACCGACGAAGTAGCCTTTGGCGCCGAGCATCTCGTCGAGGTCGGGTATGCCCGTCGATATCGTTCCTTCCGAGATACTATGGCCGAGGCCGGCCGAGGTGATCGGCAGGACGCTGATGCCTTCGGCATCGATCAGGAACGGATACTCGTTCGTGCCGTGCGCCGAGCCGCGGTACTTGACCACGCGCAGCAGCCGCGTCGTGACCTGGTCGACGACGCGATTGTCCAGCAGGATCACGCAATCGGACACGTATTCCTCGATGCCGTAACGCGTCAGCGTGCCGTCGCCGCGCTCCGCCGTGATGATCGCGGTGACACCGCGTTCCTTGAGCCAGGCGAAGAGCCGGCGGATCTCCGCGCGCAGCATGGCGGTGTCGCTCAAACCGGAGAACAGCGCTTCGATCGTATCCAGTACCACCCGCTTGGCGCCGACGGAATCGATCGCATGCGCGAGTCGCACGAACAGGCCTTCCAGGTCGTACTCGCCGCTCTGCTCGATCTCCGAGCGCTCGATGTGCACATGATCGATGGCGAGCCGCCGATCGGCGACCATTTCCGACAAATCGTATCCGAGCGAGGCGACATTCTCCTCGAGATCGACGGCGCGTTCCTCGAAACTCATGAAGACGCCGCCCTCGCCGTACTTGGCCACGCCGTTCACCAGATAGGTGATGGCGAAAATGGTCTTGCCGCAGCCCGCGCCGCCGCAGATCAAGGATGGTCGCCCCGCCGGCAGACCGCCGTACGTGAGCTCGTCGAGGCCGGCGATGCCGGTTGCGCTTTTTTCGAGTCGTTGCATCGTGCTTGCTCCCTTCCCTCCGCCGCTGTTGGTCGTTCTCGTCCGACGCCGGACTCAAATCTTTATTTCTCCACTCGTTCAGAATGCAGCGTCCGCATCATTGCCGCCTGTAGCTGAACGGATACAGGGTGTCGGGAGGCGCATGTGGCAACACGGTTTGCGTGAATCGCGCGCGCGGCCGGCGCCGTCGGCTTCTGGCTGCAACTCCCGCACGGAAGGGCCAAATGGACCGACTACGGTCGCGATGCACGCCTCTTCGAGTGCCCGTGCGAGGAGAGCACCGCAGTTGCAGCCCTCCGCGCAATCTCGCGAATCGCGTGGCAGCGAAGGCGATGCCGCCGGAGCGCTACTGCGTCAGCCCCAGCGCCTGGACGAGCCGGCCGGCCGATATGGGTTTGGCCAGCAACTCGTCGAATCCGGCGAGCTCGGCGTCCAGACGCACCTGCGCGGACGACTGTCCAGTCAACGCGATCACCCGTATGCGGGCTCCGTCATCGAGTTCCCTTATGCGTCGTGCGGTCTCGAAGCCATCGATATGCGGCATCTGCAGGTCCAGCACGACTACTCGCGGCCGGAAAGCGATGCAGAGCGCGAGTGCCTCGCTGCCGTCGCGCGCCTCGTGCACGTCGACGCCGTACTTGACCAGCAGCATCGCGACATTCGCCCGAACGACCGGGTCGTCCTCGGCATATACGATTCTCAATTTCTTGCCGTCGGGGTTCAGGACGAAGCGGCCGGACGTGGCGCTCCCATCACGAAACGGCGATGCATCGAGGTCGACCGAGCTGTCCTCATGCATGCGCCCCTCCGAACGCGTCGACTTGGAGGATTTCCGAGTGCCACTCGCCGGATGGCGAGCGCACGCGCAAGACGCACCCGTTGCCGGAGGACAGGTAAGACTGCCGGCTTCGCTCGCGAGCGTTCGCGAGCGCGGCTTCGAATGTCGCGAACGAACGCGACGTATCGTCGGTCTGGTCGATGGCAACATGCCACTGCTGGTCGAGATCGAGTACGGTGCAAAAGGTGTAGGACATGGCGGGCTTCCGTAAGACGGACACACCCTGCCCCACGGGGGGCAACGACGGCTGAGCGGATCCTGCAGCGCGTTCAGTCGCCGTAGGGATCACGTGTGCAAGACCTTGCTCGCCGTGCCTGCCGTCGAGCCTTCACTGCCCCGCTACCGGCCTTCCCAGTCCAGACATCGGCGGCGCCAGCCCATCCGTTCCGCCATCTTCGCAGCGAGGCGACCGGCATCGTTGCAGGAGAGGCCCGCGGACAAGTCGCGACGCTTGATCATGAAGAACTTGGCCACTGCAGACGCCTCCGACGCGAGCCGGCGAGTCTACGCACGCGACCTTACGAAACCGCCAGGACGGCGTTGTCGACGCCTTGAGCCGCTGTCGACCGATGACCCTCGATGCACGCGCCTCGAAGGCGGTTCTCTGCAGGATTCGGGTCGAGCGACGTGTGCGGATCGTTCGGTGCGCGCATCGGGTACGACGGCGCCTGCGGGCGGAACAGCTCCGCGTGCCCTCCGCGCTGTCGGCCGCGCACTGCAACCGCCGCCCTCCCAGCCGTATCGGGGTATCAGGCCAACCCGGAGATCCCCATGAAGCGCCCGACACTCCCCATGCTGCTCGTATTGTCGCTGCTCTGCATGACCGCGAATTCGGCCGACACGGCGGTCAAGATGCGTCCCGCGACCCCATCCGACGATCTCTTCCGCACGATCGCCGCGCAAGACACGGCGCTGTTCGACGCCTACAACCACTGCGACCTCGAGAAATTCGCGAGTCTCCTCGATGAGAACATCGAGTTCTTCCACGACAAGGGGGGCGTCACGCGCGGGCGCGAAGCGCTGACGGAAAGTATCCGCAAGAACATCTGCGGCACGACGACGCGCGAGCTCGTCGCCGACTCGCTCGAGGTGTACCCGATGGACAACTACGGAGCGCTCGAGATCGGCACGCACCGATTCCATCATCCCAAGGCGGAAGCGACCGAGCCGGTCGGCGAAGGCAAGTTCGTACAGCTGTGGCACTACGACAAAGCGAGCGGTGCGTGGACGCTGACGAGGGTTTTCAGTTTCGATCATCGTGCGCTGGCGACCGGCGCAGCGCGTTGACTACGCTTCCGGTCGTGCGGACCGGGTTGCAACGTGCACCGGCAAGCTCCACGCACACTTCCACAGGATCGCAAGAATCGTACGCGAGACAGCTCAGCGCCGGTCGAAGCGCGCGTCAGCCGTCCGGGTAAGAATGAGGGCTTGTAGTCCTGATCCGAAGTCCCCTCTCGGCGTCGAATACTGCGTTTCACGCCGGATACGCAGCGTCTCGGACAATGAAAAAGGCGCCCGAGGCGCCTGGATCATTGTTTTCGCTGGAGGCTGGGTCGCTATCAAATACGGCCGTCAACTCGTTGATAAAAAGCAATAAACTCGCCATCCTTCACCGAAGATGCCCCCATTTATGCCCCCACTGGCGCCCTGGCAGGGAACGCCTGCCCAAACGGGAACCCTCGTAGGATTATCGGGCCCCGCATCAGGCTTTCGTTTCCAGCCTGATCGACGCGCTAGCTACCCATCTAGCTACCCATTTCGCACCGCATCGCCTTTGTTTAACGCCCGGAACTGAGAAGTCGAGGTCACTTTCCCCGCCCTCCTTCTCCAGATCCACCCTAGATCGACTGTGCGTTTGCAGTGTTTCATTCGCTCGTCAAAATTTCAGTACCCCTATCTACTGGGGTGGGGTGAGTGCCTACCGCCGCCGCTCGCCGGGAGCGAACCAAACACTGCAAACACTGCTGGTCGACCCCACGCAGCCTGGCGTGATTCGATCGAAAGAGCTTCCGCAGGTGCCGTGTCGGGCCTCCCCCGCCGAGTGTCCAGCAAGGGATGTCGCACCCAACGTCGACGGTCGTACCAGTCCGTGGCCACCTGTACAGGTCCAGATTGCGCGCCTCCGGACGAACGGTGAGACCTACCTAGTTCACGCTCTGCCTGCCCTTAGGCCGGCCTGTCCGCCTGATCATCTATGCGACCGTTTCAGCGCATCGACGAACGCGTCGAGAGGCACCGACTTGCATTGCAGATAGACGCGGTCGCGCTTGCAACTGCCGGTGCGGTCAGTAGTCGAGACCACACGACTACTGTCGGTTTAAGACGGGCCCGACGCGCATGCGTGGGTCGTTCGCAATACGGCTGATCACCTCATGGCAAAGTCCGCACGCCGGGTTCCCGAGACCACTGACGCGTCATGGCAGCAGTGACGAACGCACGTGCCCGGGTGGCATCGATGATGCCTGCGTCGGGGTCGATCCGCGCGGCATCGAGTACAGCCTTCGCGCCGGTATCGTGGGCGATGGCCTTCAGATGACCGAATGCTTCCCTAACCCAGTCGACGGCGGTTGCCTCATTTGCGAGCCTCTTGCCGGCTTCCTTCGACAACACGAGCGCCACGGCATCGAAGATAAGTGAAGGCGTGCCTGCCAGCTGACCATCGATCTTCAGGAGCTTGTCGCCTTTTCCCCGTATGCCGCCGATCTTCTCCGCAACGAGCTTGACTACGGCGCCAGCATCGAGCGCCTGCTTTCGCAAGGCATCAACCGTCGCCGTATCGGAGTCTTCATCGACAAGAATACCGATGCACCGACCTTCGAGGGTCGATTTCATCTTGCCGATGATCTGCAGGGCCGGAGATAGCGGCATGTCCTTCGGTTTTATCGCCGCAGCTGGCTCCTTGGGTAGCGCCGCGAGGCCCAGTCCCTTGGCAACGCGCTGGGCCAGTCCCGCATCGACATGGCGCAGGTGACCGACAATCGCTTCGCGCACGTGCGCAGTCTCGACCTTCGAAAGTTCGAACACGAGCGCGAGCGCGATGTGCGCCTGCTCCGGTTCACTCTGACTGCGGAAGAACAGACGCGCCTGCGTGTAGTGATCGGCAAAGCTCTCGGCACGAACCCTCCCCTTGGCGCCGTCGTCCGGCGGCGTCGCATGACTGCGGAAGCCGGCCCGGGTTTCGCGCGGCGCATCGGCCTCAAGCGAACTCGGCTCGTAGCTCACGCGACCCTTCGGTTGTGCCATCTGCATATGCCCGTCGCGCTGCTGGTTCGCGAACGGACATTTCGGCGCATTGATCGGAATCTGGTGGAAGTTGACACCGCCCAGTCGCGACAGCTGCGTATCGAGATAGGAGAAGAGACGGCCCTGCAGCAAAGGATCGTTGCTGAAATCGATGCCTGGCACGATGTTGGCCGGACAATAGGCAACCTGCTCGGTCTCGGCGAAGAAATTGTCCGGCCAGCGATCGAGCACCATGCGCCCGATCACGGTTAGTGGCACGAGCTCCTCGGGGATCAGTTTGGTCGGGTCGAGATGGTCGAATGGAAACTTCGCGGCATCCTCTTCGGTGAACAGCTGCACCGCGAGCTCCCATTCGGGATAGTCGCCGCGCTGGATCGCTTCGAACAGGTCGCGCCGATGAAAATCCGGATCGGCCCCGGCCAGCTTCACGGCTTCGTCCCACACGGTCGATTGGAGCCCGAGTTTCGGGCGCCAGTGGAATTTGACGAACGTCGAGGCGCCTCGTTGGTCGAGCAGGCGGAAACTGTGGATGCCGAAGCCTTCGATCATGCGCAGCGAGCGCGGGATCGTGCGGTCCGACATCGCCCACATGACCATATGCATGGCTTCGGGCGTCAGCGAGATGAAATCCCAGAACGTGTCGTGCGCGCTGGCAGCTTGAGGGAAGCCGCGGTCGGGTTCCATTTTCACCGCGTGGATCAGATCCGGAAACTTGATCGCGTCCTGGATAAAGAACACTGGGATGTTGTTGCCGACAAGATCCCAGTTGCCGTCCTTCGTATACAACTTCACCGCAAAGCCGCGCACGTCGCGCGGTGTGTCGATCGAGCCGGCCCCGCCGGCGACGGTCGAGAAGCGCGTGAACACCGGCGTCTTCTCCCCGACCTCGGTCAGCACGCGGGCGGTCGTGTACTTCTTGAGCGAGCGTGTCAATTCGAAATAGCCGTGAGCGGCCGAACCGCGCGCATGCACGATGCGCTCTGGAATACGCTCGTGATCGAAGTGGGTGATCTTCTCGCGCAGGACGAAATCTTCGAGCAACGTCGGACCGCGCGACGTAGCACGCAGCGAGTTTTGGTTGTCGGAAACCGGGATCCCTTGGTTCGTCGTCAGCGGAGGGTGCCGGCCGCCGCTCAGTTCGTGCAACTCATCACCCTCGCCGCGCGCAGCGACATCGGCAGAACTAGGCTTCGATCTGGATTTCGATTTCGAACCGCTCATTGCCATCTCCCGGAAAACTTGACATGCCCCAACGCGATACGGAGCGACTCGCATTCAACACTCGGTACGAGCCGCGGAATAGCAACAGGGTTTCCTCAATTCACTTCGTGTTCTCGCCCAGGCTCTCGGCCATCTGCAGGTGATGCTTCAGCGTCGGCAGCGTCGTCGAAGCAAACGTCTTGATCGGTCCACTGTCGCCCTTCGACGCCTCCTTCTCGAAGAGCTCGATCGTCGCCTTGTGGTCCTTCACCATTGCGTCGGCATAGGCCTTGTCGAACTCGGCGCCCTGAAGGCCCTTCAAGTGTGTCAATGTCGCCTGCTGATCTTCCGACGGAGCGCTGGGCACATCCGCCTGCGCCTTCTCGGCCGCCGCCTTCAGACCGGCGTTGGCCTTGGAGTGATCCGACACCATCTGCTGGGCGAAGGTTTTGACCGCAGCCGAGGTTCCCTGCTGGCTCGCGAGCTTGCCGAGAGCGACTTCGGCGAGGCCTCCTTGGCCGGCCGTCGTGACGAAATCTTGATCGGAAGTAGGCAGGCCAGCCGTTGCGCCAAACGACAGGCTGGCGAGCGCGAGAGCGATTGAAAGCTTCATGAGAACCTCCTAGAAATGCGTAAGACGCAATGAGGCAGTCGGCGTGCTGAATAGCACCGGCAAAGCACGTCGCGATGTTGGCTGGCGTTACGTTGCGGGCGAGATCGTCGCCCACCCAGGGCAGGACGTCTGCCAATTCATGCTGACGGTCTAGCTCGGTCGCCGCGCGGCAACGATCTGACGCCTCTGCGCGGTGCACGTTCGACCGTCGCGGCTGATGAGGTCGACGTCCACGCGCAGAGTTTTCCGCCGGACAAGCGAGCCGGCTCGCGTGAGCTTTCACAACGTGAGAGGTCCGATGGTTTCGAACGGTGCCGAATGAATCGGCACGTAAGAATGAGAATCCGGTCAGCGCGCGCTCGGAGGAAGAGGCGTAGATCGAGTCGCCACAAGCAGGAGAGCGGCGATGCAAATGAATAAGCGCAAATTCAGCACGAATCAAGCAGGTGCCGCGTCCCGCTTCATGACACTCACTGTTCCGACACGTGCGCCCTGGACGCGAGCACGACGGAGCATCTGGCTTCCTGTCAATGTGGCCATGCCGATTGCGCTTCTACGGCGAAGTCGGCATTAGCCGAAGTCTGAAGGGATACGCCCTCGACCGGTCAACGCGATTCCTGCGGCCTCTGCTTTCACCTGTCGGCAGCAGTCTTCACGGACGCCTTTCCCCTCTTACGATCTCCCGTGCCGCACTCCGCAACGACCAAAGCACGGTTGCGCAGCTTCCGCCGATGAGGCCGACAAAGATCGAAAGCGGCCAGCCTAAGAATCCGCCCAAGCCGCCAGGAGCCACGTCAACAAGCAGGTCGCGACCGTCCACATCGTCGCGTAGGTAGGCAGCCAGAACAGCCAGAGCCCCCTCGCCATCGCAGCCTCGGTCGATCGTCCTGCACTCATCGTAGCGCGATGCTGTCGACGTGCGCGATCCTCCAACTATAGACGACCTACCCGCCTGCGAGAACCGTCCTCTTATCGTTTCTGCAGGAATGCTCCGCGACCTCCACCGCGGCCCGCAGCAACTATCGAACGATCATCCCCGCTCTCTGTGGGGCGCCGTGACGAGGTCGAACACGGCCCTCCCAATCAGGACCGTCGCGCAATGACTCCAGCGATGACTACCAACCCAACACACGTAGGGACTGACGCATCCATTTGGACGCGCAAACACCTTTAGGCTGAGTCGTGACGAGGATGCTGATGGAACCGAGACGGATGATGCGTGAACGCACACCACCTGCGCCCTGGCGCGCATACGGATGGGTGCGGGCAGATGCGCGCGCTGCCTGTCGGCAAAAAAGCGTTGGCGCATCGCCAACGCTTTCCTGCACGTCATTAACGTTACGCGGACTTCGCGCTTGCTTCCGAGCCGGTCGAGATGTCGTCAGCGTCGAAGCGCTTGAAGATCTCCTTGGCCGAATCGCGCTGCTTGGAATCTTCCGTGTGCACGGAAATGAGGATGTTGCCTTCACGAATCTTGGCGTCGTAGCGCTTGGCTTCGAACTCGGGAATGCCCATGCCAATCAGGCCCCCGACGATGCCGCCGGCTGCGGTACCGACGGCCGCGCCGCCTAGTGCCGCCATGATGGGGCCAGCGGCAATGAAGGGACCGACGCCCGGGATCGCCAGCGCGCCAATGCCGGCAAGCCAGCCGACGGCGGCGCCGACGCCGAGACCGGCGACACCACCGGTCGTGGCGCCTTCGGGGGCCTTCGTGTTGTGCTCGTGGGCGAAATCCTTGGTGGTGCGCTTGTCCGGCAACAGGGCGGAAATCGCATCGTTGGAGAAGCCGGCCGACTTCAGCGCATCGATGATGCTCTCGGCCTGCGGAACGGTTTTGGCGGTGCAATAGACAGACGCTTTCATGGACGTTTTCCTTGTCTTCTTAGTGGGCAATATCGAGCTGGTTGTCGACGCTGGTCACGCCGCTGACGGCACCTACGATCTGTTCGACTTTCGCTTTCTCTTCCGCGCTGGCAACCGGGCCTCGAAGCGTCACGACACCGGCGCTCGCGACCAACTTGACGTTATGCGCTTTCGTCGACAGGGTCTTGTCCTTGACGAGCGCGCTGCGAACGCTGGCAGCAAACTTGACGTCGGCAGCGTTGTTCGGCTGGTCGGAGGGGAACGGAGCCACATGTGCCTGATCGCGCTTGTTGACCGCCGTGTTGTCGGCAGCCGCAGGCGGGGTCGTTTGCGCTTGGACCGATGCGATCGAGACGCCCGCGAGCACGCAAAGAAGCGGGGCTAGGAGTGGTGAATGTTTCATCGGCAGTCTTCCTTTACGTCGACAGGGCTTGTCGGGTGCCGCACGGTGGCGTTTTGGCGGTGTATTGCTAGTGAACACTCGCCACGCGCATGGGTGAGCGTTAAGGAGACGCGCTGACGGCGATCCTTACACGCTCGACATCATCTGGCGCTATTCGGGTTTAAGCGGGATGGAGCAGCAGGATCTGGGGACGTTGCCCTTCACTGTGAGCGGCGGTGAGATCCCGACCCCCATCGGTACGCCAGCCATGGGCTGCTCGGCATCGGCGCGCTTGTCCTGGCGCTTGTTGCCGCAGCTTCACGGTCAGAGCGAAAGCGCAGTGCGAGAGACTTTTCGTAACCCCGCCGCCACGATTCTCAACAGTCGCACTCGCGGACTTCGGCAGACTGGTCTTGCCCCCGAAGCCGGCCGCCTCAAGCCGTTTAGCGACGGCTCCCCTCTGTGCCGGCTGACGGGGCGACACTTCTTCCGGCGTTGCACCACGCGCATGAACCCTGACGCCCTATATCTACTTCTGCGGGTAGAGCGTATACGTATAGACGCTCCATTCCTGCCCTCAGACGCGACGAGCGCTCTCGATCACGAGTAGCCCGCCACTGATCTCTTCCGATCAGTCACTTCGTTTCGCGGTAGCCGAACCGCAAGCCTGCACGATCTGCAGGACTTTCCGTGAAGGCGTGCCATGCCTGCCAAGCTTCCTCGCGTCGGATCCATCTATGGGGATCTGACACGCGTCGCGCTCGATGTTCAGCGCGCCTGCGATTCCACTTCGCTCGTTTGGACCGATGACATCGGGGACGTGTTTGTGTCTCCCTGTACTGCGACGGCGGCATCCCACAACATCGTCGGGGTTTTCACATTGGGATGCTCGCTGGACGAGATCCGAGAGGACTTGCAAGCCATGCGTACCGAGCGAGCGCGCAACTGGATCGTCGATTGACGAGCTTTGGCCGATAGTCGGCGAGCGGTTCGCGTTGAACTAGTGAGGCGACCGCTACCATCGTTCGCGATTGACGGCGCGTCGCAACGTCTCTGAGACTTGAGGCGCGTAAAGTCCCTGAGTTCCTGTCATTGGACGCAGCGAGCGCACCCGATCAGTGCAGCTGGCCGCTGGCCGCATTTTCGCGCCAGCCACATCGCTTTCGACAGCATACCTTTCTCCCTGCGCGATCCCGCCGGGCAGTCGAAAGGCTCAGCTATGAAATCTATCGATACGATTCATCCCGCCAGGCTCACGCTGCAGTCGTTTGCCACGGTCACCACGAGCAGCAGACTCGAAGCTTTGCAGGCTGCTGTCGGCGTGGAGCAGAGGCGCACAGCATTCGAAATCGTTCCGCTTGCAGATCATTCGGCCAGCCACCCTCGTTTCGACTTACGTGCTGATTCCGCAAACATCGGCGCCGCCATCGACACCGTGCGATCGCTGCTCGGGTCGCTGATGGATGCCGCTGATCGAGGTATGCTCTGCGACTTCAAGGTCGCCGAGGGTGCCGATCTGCTCCATCGCATTCCCGGAAAGCTCACCTACGCGTCGCCGCTGGGCATTCTGCCAATCAGGCTGACGAGTCCGAGTTCGCAATGATCGCGCAGGCGCCGAGCGACAGACGCCGGCTGATTCACTCCCACGACTGGTTTCCAGTAGGGATCGTGCGCCCATTGCCGGATCGACCGCTGGAATTTCAGATCCGCGTCGAGAAGGAAGCAGCACATCGCGGCGTATTTTCGGGCGGCGCGTTTGTCGTTGATGAATCACGGGCTCGCGTCGACCCAAAAGATGTGCTGGCGTGGCGCTATCTGCCGCACGACGTGCCTACTGGTGCCGCTGACGCGTCCTCACCTCCCATTTAGCTAATGAGGCGGATGCTAGCTGGCAGCTAGGGAGTGCCCCGATGAAGACGACAGGAATGAACGGCGCTGATGGATCTGAGCCGGCGACTCGCTCGCCAATGACTCCTGACCAGCAGCGGCTCCAAACACTTGAAGCGAAAGCGCTCGCGTTCGATCTGATCTTATGTGCGGTCATCGATTGCAGCGAACGTCGGAGCGCGATCCTCGACTCCCTTGAACGAGACATGGGCGAATGGGACCGGCGAGCAACACCGGCGGCCCAATCCGAGCTTGCGGAAGCTGCTAGAGCGCAGGTGAGCCGGATGCTGCAGGACTTTCGCAGTACCTCGAAGTCAGGAAGAACAAACTAGATTCTCAATCCCCGAGACTTCGACCCGTGGCATGTGCTTACGTGTAGATACGTGAGACCTTGCGATCACACCCCAAAGTTGTCAGTTCGCGGGTCCACAGCGGCAAGCATTTCGTGTGCTGCTCGCTTGGCAAGCTCACGCCCATCGGCGAAGAAGGCTATCGCGGTCGCCGTCGAGTGAAACGATCCGACAAGCGTCGTGGTTTCAGCGACCGACTCTGACAGCGCTGCGTCTGCCCCTGCCGTATCAATAGTCTGAAGGGCCGCGGATCTCTCTAGCGCTTTCACCGCCCGTTCCATGGCTTCAACGCTCCTGAAGATAACGCGCTTGCACGTGTAGGTGCGACCGTTAACGAAGTCGACGTACCAGCGCTCTACGCTCCCGATCCCGTCGGCGTAGTCGCGTTTTTGCTTGGCGAGCGGATTGATGACCATACAATTGCTCCTCCTGAGAGAGAAGCATACGCATGCGTGGGCTGCTCCCCTGGTTGGGGCGCAGCCACCGTTCAGCAGTGCCGTCGAAGTCTGTCGCCGCACGCTGGCCGAGCCGCCAGCCACGGTTCTCCCGGCCGGTTACGGGGCAGCTCTTCAGCCACGCCGCGCTGCCAGTGATTGATTCCGCGTGACGTTCAGCAGAGTTCCGAGACCTATCTTGATCTCGTCGTCTCGCTGCCAATGGCGAAGGGCGAGCGCGCCGATCGCCGCAATCGTCCATCGCGATCCGTCGGACAGCACGACTTTCCTGGCATTCGCCGTAACGGTTCGAATTCTGAGCGACATCGCGGGCCCCACATGCCTCCGCCTCGCGACCCCAGAGTCGCTGCGCTCAAGATGGTCTCCCCGGGCTGAACAAAACCTTGCGGCAGTGGCGATCGCGTTCTGACGCGGTTCTCTCCCGGTGAGACTTCGACCCGTAGCCCGCCCTCCCCAAAACAAGGAGGTCATGATGGCTACGAGGCGCTTCAAGTCCGCGACGATGAAGTTCGGCGTTCCGCTTTCTGCCCCGCCTGGCATTACGTCGAGCGCCGATGAGCATTGCTTTGCTGCTTGCGCGTATTGCAGGTCGTGCTGCGAAGCGCCGCGCAGTACATGCACCGCGAGAGACTCGGGTTTCGCTCTGGATGGCCCGTGGACATGTTCGCTGGAAACTCCCTGACCGCAGCGGTATCGTCGGTGGAAGTCCAAACGGTGGAGAATTCGATGAGAGCCGCACGATTCCAAACCCAGTGGCCGTGGACAGTCGCTCTTGTCGCCTGCCTGTGCTCGTCGTCGACGTTCTCGCAAACTGCGAGCGATCCGATTCCGGTGACGCTGACGGTGACCGGCGGCGGCGCGCAGACCGTAGCAGTCGATGCGCCGGCGCCAACACCGTTCTCCGTGCGGGTCACCGATCCTTCCGGCGCCCCGCTCGCGGGCGTGAGCGTCGACTTCGAGCCGAACGGCTGTGCCACCAACGAGGCGCTGCCGTGTCCTCCGCCAAGCCTATACGGCCACTTCGCGGGAGACGCCGAAGCTGTCAGCCTCAGAACGGACGCCGATGGAATCGCAACGACCGTCGGATACATCGCCGGCTCGGTCATCGGAAGCTACGACGTCATGGCGTCGATTGAGACACAGGACGTCAACGGCGTCTATTACACGCACCAGCCCAGCGACGGGTGGTTCGCCCTTTTCAAGGTGGTGCAGGTCAACCAAGTCGACATCCAACCGGCCGAGGGCCTGTGGTGGAACAACCAAAGCGGCAGCGGGCTGACCGTCGATACGCAGGGTGGCACACTCAGCGTGGGGGTGTATGCCTACGATTCGACCGGCAGGTCCGCGTGGTATCTCGCGGCTGGGACCTACGACCCCAGCACGGGAATCTTCAGCGGAGCGGCCAGCACCTTCGCCGATGGTCAGTGCCTGGGTTGCGCGTACTCCGATCCGACCGCCTCGCCGGCCGGCGAGTTTTCCATCACCTTCAGCGATGCCGAACATGGGACGTTCACGTTCCCCGGTGGCAGCTATCCGATCCAGCATTTCGTCTACGGTTACGGTTTCAAGCGCGACTATCTGATGGGTGAGTGGGTGCTTTCGCTGCTGGAGCCGCCGGCGAACGGCGTGGCGCAAGGCCGCTCACAATGGATCATTTTCGACACTCCGGTCGGACCTTATTCGATCGTCGGTCACGATGAGGCCGGAACCGAGCAGGCAGTCGCCACCTATGACCTTTTCAGCGACACATTCACCATCGCGGTCCAGGGAATTTCGTCCGGTGGCGGGCAGGAAGAAGTCCCCATCGTCTACACGCTGCAAGGGGACGATCGCAGACTGTCGGGTACTGGCGTGACCGCGTCGGACTCACCGTCCAACGGCCCTTATCCCGCATTTGCGGCGCGGCTGTCGTTCTCTACCGGAACCCCGCCAAGTACGTCGTCTGGCGGCAATTGAACCGTCGCTGGCGCCGACGAGACTGGTCGGATCGCCGGCCACGCTCGATCGCTATGTTCGTCAACTCCTTCAACGACAAGCGGCATCCGTACTACGAGCATAGGTTGGCGGCCAGAAGGCTGCGTGAGCGCGACGCTATCGTCGTAATCTAGCTGCTCTCGAAACGCGAAGGGCTAGGGCAATCCCGCCACTGCCTGAGCTGGATCTCGACGAACAGGTGGGGTATTTATGCCGCAGACCCGATGGAAGTCCCTGCAGGAAAACTGGATCCTTCTCACCTACTACCAGAGATTCGAAAGCCTTGTAGCTCTGGTTCTCACTCTGGTCATCGGCGGCGTCATCGCTGTGGCACTTTTTCGGCTGATCGTCGAGGTCGCCACCGGCCTCATTTTTGGAGCGCTAGATCCGCTCGATCCGCAAGTATTCCAGAACGTCTTTGGCGAAATCATGACCCTGCTGATCGCGCTCGAATTCAATCACACACTGCACCCGGTGGTGACTCGCCAGCAGAGCATCATCCAAACCTCGGTTGTTCTGCTGATTGCGCTTCTCGCGCTAGCGCGAAAATTCATTGTGCTCGACCTTCACTCGGTTCCTACAAGTGAGCTATTCGGTTTGGCCGCCGCTACGTTAGCGTTGGGCACAACTTACTGGCTGATTCGGGATCCGCGCCGAGCGAGTGACGTGAAGGATTCCTGAGACGTTCGCGTCACTCCGTAACGAAGTCCAGCGTGCACCGCAGCAATGCGGCAAACCTATCGGAAGCTCCGCAGGCGGCGAGAACGCGCAGCCAAATCTCTTCAAGGCGAGCCCTTCCTGGTCGGCAGTTTCCTGTGTGTGCAGCCCCCGCCTCCGCCAGCATCTTGTCGATGCGCCCGTGCATGCGCTGCGCGCTCCTTCACCGCCACCGAGTAAGTGCTATGACACCCGAAGAGATGCAGCTCGAAATCGAACGCCTACGCAGAGACTGCGCCGAGGCCTACCAGGTGATTGGTGTGGGGATGCTGAGTCCGACTGAGCCGTTCACGCAGGCCGACGTGAAGCGAGCACTCGACAACCTCAACGCAGCCGTGAACGGCGATCGCCGGCCGCATGATGACCTGCTGCCCTGGCCAAAGTGATCGAGCGCCTGGACAATTTGCGGGTCGTGGTCGGTGGTGGTCATGGTGTTACGGCTAGTTCTTTACTTCTGAGTCGACGGGTCGAAGTTTGCCCCGTCGCATTTCGATAAAGCGGGTCACCACGCTGTTTAGAGCGTGATCCATCGATGCTATCAACGGAGCGCGCCCTTGTCCGAATTCCGTTGAAAACTTGGCCGGGGAACTCAGCGGAAACATGGCTTCTTCGACGGCCGCATCCGCAAAATAAAACCGCGTCGCGCCAGCGTGGATGCCCTTCGAGAGGCAGGGATGATGCTCCGCGCTTGAGAAGCGCTCGCGCAGCGCCCTGCCGATGATTTTAGCGTCGTAGTGAAACGCGACCTTATCGCGACAAGCTGCTAGAAAAACACCCATCGGTGATCGGCCCTTGCGGCCGTCCGCAACCTCTTGGAGGGTTAACCAATGTCGTCGATTCGATGGATGCATGCTAGAAATTAGGTATTGAAACCAAGGATGATCGACCGACTTCTTTTCCTTTCCGAGCAACACGATCAATTCATGAATAACCGAAGTCCTCAATTTCACTAGGTGCAAACCAATCCCACCAGAGAGGCCGCGCTCTTTCGTGAGACCCTCGTCGCTCACCGTACCCAACGACTGTCTCAGTTCGAAGCCAAGACTAATATCGTTCAAATCATTGTGAGCAACCGCCAAGGCCGCAACAAGGTTGCAAACGTGTTGAGGGCATTCGGCGTCCCCTTCAAAGATCGAGGCGTCGAATGTCGCTACCGGCGCGAGCGCCTCCAGTTTTTCGCCATACGACTTAAACGGCATCGCTCTCGCGGGCGGAGGCTTGCGGCGTCTTTTGCCTTTGCGGGTTGGCGTCATGGTTGATCCCCACAGGTTGCTGCCTGGGACAATTTTGGGACAACGGCACCAACAAAGCTCGTCGGTCCGATGCCTTTACAACTCGGCAGCGCGTGAATCGATCGGCCATCACCCGCTACCGCCCAACTCGAAGCCCTTCGATTGCACGGGAGAACAGGTAGGGAACAACGCAGCATCCGACAGCGAGCGCGGCGCCCGCTGCCTGTTGTGGCGCTGAAATGCCTTGGGCCAACAAGACAGTAAGTAGTTGGAATCCTCCAGCTACCGAAGCAAGCAAAGTGAGCGCCCAGCAGATCTTCTGAAAAGCCATACCCCTCCCCCCAATACAATTGTTCTAGGCCGATTAGTAACGATGTCACGTGCGAGCCGGCGCGACGCTATCGTCAGGTTTGTCGACGAGATGTGAAGACTCATCGGCGCCACTCCATGCACGCATCGGTCGTCGACGAGGCACCGAGCGCCCGCTTGGCACGGAACTAGCTTGCGACTGCCCATGAAACACGCTTGGCACTGTTTGCTTGTCCGACTACTCGTCGCTGCGGCGTTGTCTGTCGCACTCCCGCTGACGCTTGCTCACGCTGGCAGCATGCACCCCTGCACCGTACCGCCAACGATTGGTCATCCAGATTGGACGGGCCAGCCTGGTTACTTCAACGGCGTACAGTGTGTGCCCCGGCCGAACAGCAACTGCTCAGATGCGACGGCAACGTGCCGCGACGGTACGTGCAGCCATAGTCAACATCGAAGCGGCACGTGCTCAGGTCACGGCGGAGTCGCGACTTGGACGTCCGGTGGTCGCAAATAGGGGTACAAATGTCGGCAGACCAGCAAGCAGACCCGGCCTGGCACGCCAGCAGAGGCGACCAGTACAAAGCGCTACTAGAGTATGCGAAACACATCGCAACACTTTCGGCGGGATCTATCCTGCTGATCGCCACCATGCTCGACAAAGTATTTGCTCACCCTAACGCGCGTGGATACGTGTTGCTCGCGGTGACATGCTTCTTGGCGGCTCTCGCGATTTCAGCGGTCGGAATCCTCACGACGGCCGTGATGTTTCCTCACTCCGCAAGACGTCAGCTCTCAGCGATGGAACTCAACTTGATTGCTGGCAGCATGGTGCTCACTTGTGCTGCCTTCATCGCGGGGATCGGCGCGGTCACGGCATTTTTCTGGAGCAATTGGTAGTGAACGCAGACGAAGCCTGAGTTCTGCCCTAGATGTTTGTGCCAACTGTCGTTACGGCCTCGACGTCTTTCTGCTTCCGATCAGTGCCGACATGCCGCCAAGTCCGCGTCCGTCATCACGTCCTTGTACACGCAGCCACCTCCCTTCGGATCATCGCTCTGCTGCTTCCCCATGCCTCGAGCCCAGCTCGTGTCATCGTCGGGGGCTCCGCCGCTGGACGTGCCACCCGCGGCAGTGCCGGGATGCTGACCGGGCGAACGCCAATACCCGTTGACGTGGGTGCCGTCGGCGCGCGTGTAGCCATCAACGTGCTGCGTCTTGCCGGCGCCGCTTGAGCCGGTCCGCCCCTTCGCTCCGACAGCCTGAGTTAGCTCCAGAGCCAGAATTAACAACACGAAAATACGCATGACTACTCTCCCCCATTGCGAGTGCGGGAGCTATCAAATAACGCCGGTCAAGCGTGCCTGGGCAGATGCGTGGTGCTCTTCGGGCACGGAAGATCTTCACTAGATCGGCGGAATCAAGAGCGAAAGGAGTTTGTCAGTCGCATTTACCGCGCCGCGCGCCTTTTGCGCATCGACAAATTCGGCTCGGTGAATGACATCGTTTCTTGGGTCTACCAGCACTTTCTGAAGATCAATGGGCGGCATCGGAAGCTGCAGTATTCTCGCCAAATCTAAACGACCGCCCAGCATACGAAACCGACCCATCAACTTATCACCATAATCTACCCCTGACGCTTTGAACGCACCACGGATCGCCTCCGTCAAGGCGATTTCTGCAGACACCGCCGTCTCGATAATGGCTTTGCGGAAGTCATCAGCGCCGAGAGCTCGATAAGCCTCAAGCTGAGTCCTGTAAGCGAGGCTGAGAGGTTTTCCTTCGCTCGCTATTTCGCACGCTCTCCTGAACTGACTGCAATGAATTGTTACGTCATCCGTGATGCCAGTTAATTCAATATGAGAGATACTCGGCTTATAAGGTCTTTGCTGCTTTTTGTCTTCTCCCCAGCAGAATAAATCCAGATCGTCAATTTTACGTATGACGCGAAAACGGGGGCTGCGCCGTTGCTTAGTGAGAAGCTCAAAGGCATCTAAGAAACGATTCCGCCAAGGAGCAAACCCTTCGTGCACCGCTGTCGCACGCTCCGAGAATTCGACTAGCGGCAAATCGAAATACAAAAGAAATCGATCAACTTGAGACATACCGCTGGGCAGCGCGATCGGACGTCCCCACCGAATCAGATCACTACCTTGCCTCCATGATCTTGCATCTGCCGGCGGTTCTAGAGGCGTCAGCATCGGATCCTTTTCTTGGAGTGAACTTGGGAAGCTAGGAAGTTCTATCTTTCCTTCCACACCACCAATAGAGACATTCTCTACTGCCCCTAGAACCTCTCGACTACAAATGAGTGAACCATCGATATCGACCACCCCATAGAGGCGCTGGAGTGCTGGCGTTGTAACGCAATCTTCTTTAGCCATCGGTCACTCGAATGTGAATTCTTTGCCACACCAGAAAGTCCGGCGTCATAGACGTCTTTTCAGCCCATCCACTAGCAATACACTACTGCCACCTTAATATAGATTAGATATCAATCTACCTGCCATTTGTAAGCAATGCTTTATCCTAATATAGGAAACCTTTTCTTGGCTCCGATAGCAAAACTTTCATAAGCACAAGTTATTTGCGAGACGACATGCGTTCTGAAAGAGTCGCACGGCCGGCGACGTTACGAGCGTCGCCGGCCGCACTTCCACAACTTCCTGATTGGAGAAAGTCATGGCCGTTTCATCCTACAGCCTCGCCCCTACACTTTCCGCCCTCCGTCTCATCGAAGCACAGGTGCGCACGATCCGCGCGGCCGCCGTCAGTTGCGTGGACGGCAGTAGTCCAGTGCTTGAACCCGGCACCCTGTTCGAATTGATGTCGGACATCGGCGAGCGCGTCGAAGCCGTATACGGACAACTTGACCGCCTGAGCATGGCCGCCTGATCCATCGGATTACGCAGAGCGCCGCGCGCGGCAACGCGCGGCTGTTCCGAGGAGCCGGCGGGGACGTCGGCTTCGTCGTTTAGGTTTTGAGCACACGCCGCGGCGCGAGGAGGCAAGATGTCCCAAGACACGATGAACATGGCCGAGGCCGCCGAATACTTGAAGCTCGGCTACATGGCTACGAAGGAACTGTTCGACACCGGCATGCTGCCAGGCGTGTCGCTAAACCAAAAGCACACCGTGTTCCTCCGCGCCGATCTCGACGGCTGGATCCGCGAGATGTCCCGGCGCCAGGCGGCTGAGCGCCGCGAAGGAGCGAAACCTACCGAGCGCGCCACGGCGCAAACGGCGCGGCAGCGTCGAGGTTCGAAGCCCGACCTCTCACGATACGAGGCGTGGGCGACGGCGCCGACTGCAGAGCCGACCGGACAAGGTGGCGCGAAGGGTTGAGATTGTAGGAGGGCGCCGCTACGCTGGTGAAGCGTCGCAGCCAGAAAGCGGATGCCCTCGGGCCAATGGATTCCTGCCAGCGCCGCACCAGAACCCCGGCAATGCCGGGGTTCGTCGTTTCAGGGTCGCGCCCTCGCCTCCACATCGACCTCGCGCGCTACGCGGTTCCGCTGCAGGTTGAGCTCGTCGAGCCGCGCACGTCTCTCGGCCGTCGTCAGCGACTTGTCGTTCTCGACCTGCCGGATCTCGGCGCGAATGCTTGCTAGCGCCTTCGCGCCGCCGCGGTACGTGCCGAGCTTGTCGAGCCCCTGCCCCATTCTCTCTGCCTCGGCGTCGTCGCCGGCAAGCGCGGCCTCACGCACACCCGCATACTGCTGTTCGAGTTGCTGCTGCGCGCTGTACAGGCGTTCGACGTACTTCGACGAGCCGCCTGCGGCCTCCTTCACGAAATCGCCCAGAAGCGGCCAGTTCCGGATCTTCGTCGCGTCGCGGTTCGGATTCGGCGGCAGGTCGGTGAGCCGTCGCGCCATGACGTCGGCGACACTGAGCGCCTGCGTGCCGAGCCAGCCTAGGTACCCGCCGACGAGATGCTCGATCTGGTTCGGCGAGGTGTTGGTAGCGCGGCCGATCGCGATCGCGGCGGCCGACGTGCGCGACGTGTACCGCTGCGCCGGTGGCAAGCGCTCCTGCCCTTCGGAGTCGATCGGCTTTCCGCGGAATGTGTCGTAATTGAACGCCGACTCTAGCGCTGGCCGGACCGCCTGCGGAATTGGGTTCATCGCGAGCTGGTCGACCGCAATCGAATAGAGCGACGTCGCGAAGTCGCGCGCGCGGTAGTCGTCGCCGGCGACGGCTAGCTCTACGCTTCGTTCCGCGACGGTGCCGAGCGCGCCGATCTCGAACGGCTTCGGGATGTAGAGCATTTTGTCGCCGAGCTTCACGATCCAGTACGAATCGCGCGCGTAGTCGGGCAACGCTTTGTAGTCCTCATCGTCGCGCTGTGCCAGGTAGAGGGTGACCGATGCGAGTGCGACCGCGCCGGTGACGGCGGAGAAGCGCTGCGGGTTCGCCTTCGCGCCGCGGCCGAGGCGGTACAGACCTTGGATGCGCGCATTGAGGAATGGGACGGTCTGCGTCAGCAGACGCACGGCCGCCCATTTGCCGCTCATTGTGAAGTCGAGCAGATCGCGAGCCTCGTAGCTCGCTTCGAGGTGCGACTTCCCGGCGGCGCGCGCGCGATCGTAGATGACGGCGCGGTTCACGGATTCACCGCGGTCGCCCATCTCTTGGTACCAGTGCCAGGCTTCGCCGAGCGCCTTCTTGACCTTGGCCGGCGTGTCGAGGATCTGGCTCCCGTCGACACCGCTGCGGATCAGCCGCTTCGCCGCTACGGCGCGTCCGCCGTCCGTGAGCGCACCGAATCGGACTTTGCCACCGCCTGCGAGCAGCTTGATGTCGGTCGCGCTGCCCTCTTTCGTCGCGCTCCAACCATCGACGATGTTCCGCAACGGATTCCGGCCGGTGTGATCGCTGATCGCGAGCGCGCTGACCGTGTCGCGGAGCAAGTTGCGCACTCGGAACGACGGCGACAGCGTGACGCCGAAGCTGAGCACGCGCTTGAACTTCGACATGATGCGAAGCGCCGGACTCTGCCAGCCGTTGAAGTTGAGCATGGTTAGTGCATCGACCAGCAGCGGGTCGTCAACTTCGTAGTGCACGGGCTTGCCATCGATGCGGACGCGCAGCGAATCCTTCGTTGGCTCTTCCAGCTTGCGCGCCTCGCCCAGCTTCTCAGCTGCCGCCAGCGCCTTCGTTGCCGCCTGGTTGCGCATGCTAGAGACCAACAGCTTGTTCCAGGTATCGAGCGTATTGCTGAGCAGATCGCCGAGGCGATCCGTCCCGCCCTTCAACTCTTCGACCGGCTCAGGAGTGCCCTTGCTGACTCGCGGCGGCGCCAGGTCTGTCGGATCGAGCGAGCCATTCTCGCCAGTGTCGATTCGTTTGAAGGGAATGTAGAACTCGTTCGCCCAGTTCGCACGTGATTCGGAGTTGATGAGCCCCGACTGCTCCGCGACATCGAGAACAGCGCGCTGGTAGCGGTTGAACTCGGTGAGCGCGCGCGCGTAAACCGCAACACGGCTTCGACCATCCACCATCTTGCCGAGGTTCAAACCCTTGAGCGCGCGGATGTCGCCGGCCGAGAAGAGTCGTTCCCTGCCCTCCTTCGCCAGACGCTCGGCGCGATTCCCCGCGATCCATGCGAGAAACAGATCGTGCTCTCCGGCCAAGTCGGTCAGGACGCCGCGGAGGCCCTTTCCGTCATGATCGATATCGAGAGCCCCATCTGTCAGCTTCGGCGTGCCGTGAAGGAAGGTAGCCTCTACTGCGCCATCGACGCCGCGACTGAGCCTCGCCTGCATGTACGCGACAGGATCGAGATCCTTGATCGGTGCAAACTGGTCAACGAGGCCCTGCGCAGCACTTTCGCGCCAGCGTGAAGCCAGGCGTTCGACTTTGCGAGGAAGCGACTCCTTGCTAACTCCGATCTTGTCGAGCGCCGCTTGCTGTGCACCATCAAGATCCGTACGCGGCAACTCGGAGCGGCTGAACCGCGCGCTCCCTTCGCCTGCGGTCAAGTCGCCGGACTGTCTCGTGGCGTCACCGCGGCGAATGCGGTCGCCAATCGTGCGCGCGAGGTCGTGCAGTTCAGCGCGGGTAATGACCGACTTGACCAAGCCAACCGTGCGCAGCGCCACATTCAACATGGTCAGGATGCGGTCCCACATGCGGCCGCCGGCGCCGCGGTCCTGCTCGGCGAGCGAGGCAAAAACTTCCTCCGCCTTGGTCGCTTCGTCCTTGTCCGCGTAGTTCCGGTCGACCTTCTCCCAAGCGGCCTTGAGCGAGGGTTCGTTGCGCGCGTCGCTTATGGCCTTGAGGATCGCCGACCGATCACGCGGAGCAAGCGTGTCCATGCCGTAGTGACCGAGAACCTCGTGGCGGAACGTGGTTTCGACAGCAGCCCGATCCGACAGCCGATTCGCGGCAAGGGCAAGTAGCCCTCGATCGGAGTGGTAGGCGCCGGTGATGGGTCCGACTTTTTCTTCGCTGCCACGTCCGTACAGTTCCTCAATCGATTCGCGGACATGCGCGCGAAGCGGCAGGTTGCCCTTGTATTGTGCGATCAGCTCATTTGCGATGGCGTCGACTGCATCGACGCTGAGGTGCTGACGCTCGGGCAGTGCCTCGCCACGCTGCTCTGCCGCGGCCTCGGGCCGGCGGTAGAGGATGCGCTTTAGCTGTTGCGGTACGGGTTCCCCGGCAGGATGTTCGGCATCCCCCGCGCTAAGTCGAGCCAGTAGCTCTCGCCCTCCCTCGCTACCTTCTCGACGTACAAGGGTGCCTGTGAGCACTGCTCTTTTAAGTGTGCTGCTACCCGCTGTAGATGCATTTCGTAGAGCCTGAACGTCGGGTCCGTCATCGGGTCGCGGTGGCCCGGGCGCTCGTCGACTCGCGGCGATGTCTCTGAACTGCGCATCGGTGACCTCGGTGCCGTCCTCGCGCTCGAAGCGCTCGGTTTCCGGATTGTAGGTCATCCCCTCAATTTCCGGAAATTCGTGCAGCGTGGTCGCGTAGGACGTGCGCATCAGCTCGCGCATGTTGTGCGCGTCGTCGCCTTCCTTCCACCGCAGCGGCGGCACGCCGATCGTGCGGTTGCCGATCAGCTGGCGATCGTGCGGGCGGAGGTGCTTCGTCGTGCCGTACTTGAGCGCGGACGAGAGCATGTTCTCGGTGCGGCGCTTGAGCGCGATCGTCGAAAGCCCGGCGGGATCGCCGACGAACACCTTGCCGGCGTTGTGTGCGTAGTTCGCCGCGGCGTTGTACACGCGCTGGCCGGCTTGGCCCTGCTCGAGATCGGCGACGTCGATCCAGACCTCGCGACCCTTTTGGAAAATGCGCGCCTCGCCAGCGCCGGGCATGGTCACGCGCCAGGCGCGATCGGCGGGCTCGACGTTGCCTTCGGCCAGGTCGGACGAATGCGCGATGGTCGCGCCAGGGATGGCGTCGCGGATGGTGCCCGGCAGGTCCGTCTTGTCCGACACCGTATGCCGGAACGCTTCGTCGTGCTGCGCGAGGCGGGTCCAGCCTTCGAGCACGCCGTCGTCGGTACGGACCGGCGTCGATGCACGGCTGAACTTCGCGCCCTTCGGATCGAGCGGAGCATCGGTCGGCGCCGGTTCGTCCTTTCGCGCGATCAGCTCGCGCAGCGCCTGCGCGGCGGCAGCCTCGTCGGGTGATCGTGACGCCGCGGTGATCTCGCCGAGCGTGGCGCCGGCGGCTTGGGCGCGGTCGATCAGGACATCCAGTGTTTCATCGGTGCGTCCGGGAACCGAAGCGTCGGCGTCGGGTGTTCGCTGCGCAGTCGAGTCCTGCGCCGCCGCTTCGGTGCCAGCACGAGCCGAGTCGACTTCGGTGTTCGTGTTGGCGGTGGACTCCGCGCGCGGCTCGTCCATGAGCTTCGCGCGGACTGTTGCGAGCGTTTCGGCATCGAGGCCGGCGCGCTCCAATCCCGCGAGCGCATCCTGCACTTCCTGTGCGCGCGCTTGCGGAATGTTTGGTGTGTTCGATTCTGCCGGGCTCTCCGGCTGCACTGGCGTTGCCGTGCTCGCGTCGAAGCCCTGCGGCGCGGCATCGTTAGCGACCGCCTGCGGAGCCGCGCCTGCGTCGTCCTGCGCTGGCTCGCGCATCCAGTCCGGCGTCGGGAGAAGATCGTCGACGGCGACGCCGTGCTGATCAGCCACACGCTGCGCGATGGGCCACGCAGCGTCGAAGTCGGAGACGTCGCCGAGCTGCGCATCGAGCGCGGAGCGCGCCGCGCCGATGGCGTCGACGGCAGGCGCCGTGGCGCCGGCTGCTACAGGCCGCGCAGTGGTCGGATCAAAAGTCGATCGCACTGCCCGCGGATCTGCGCGGTCCAGCGAGAAGTCGCTGCGCGACGGGCCGCCAGCGAGCACGTCGTGGTGCCCATCGGCGCGAGGCGCGACGCCATGCATGCCGCCCACGGTGCCACCGAAGACGGCACCGGCCACTGCGTCGAACGGATCGAAGTCGCGTTGCAGACTGTCCGGCGACACAGCGTTTTCCGCTCGGCGCTGGATCTCCGACGTGCCCGCACCGATCACGGCACCGGTACCGACACGCGTAAGCAAGCTAGCTCCGACACTCGCGGGCACGGCGCCAGTCGCGAGCGTGCCCGCCGCGGTGACCGCGGCGCCGCCGAGCGCGTCGACACGATCCTGACCGGCAGCGACGCCACTCTCGTAGCGCTGGCGTGCGTTCTCCGCGGCTGGCAGCGCCATCGACAGCGCACCGGAGCCGACACGGGCGAGGACCGACTCGCCGAGCGAAGTGCCGCCCGACAGGACGGCAGCGGTCAGGTCAGGGACAACGCCACCGACGAAGTCTGCAGTGCGGCCGGCGTAGTCGTCTTTCGCCGCCGGCGCCGGCGCGATGTCGCGCGCTACGTCTCGAATCTGTTCCGTTGTCGTTGGTGCTCGCTGCTGCGGCGGCGTGCCGGTTACCAAGCTCGACAGCGAGCCTTGCGCTTGCGCCGTGTTCCCCATGATCTGCGCCGTCACGTTCTCGGCGATTCCCGAGGGCGTAGCGCTTTGGATCAGTGCGCCGAGGTCAAGAGCGCGTGAGGCGGCGGTGCGACCAGCGCGCGACAGGAGCCGGCCGATTCCGTAGGTGCTGCCCGCGGTGGAGTCGCTGCCCGCGTCAACGTCGCCGAAGTCGATCGGCTGAGCGGTCGAGGGATCGAATGAGGGCGACGGTTCTGCCGGGACTGCCGTCGATGGATCGAAAACCGGTGCGCTCGTTCGCCCTTCTCGCCACGTGCCAGTGTTCGGGTCGTAGATCGGGCGCGGCGCGATCACACTATTCCCGGCGACGCTATCAATCGGCGTTGCTGTCGTCGGATCGAAGTTCATTCTCGCCATCCTTGGCTGTCGTGTCCGCGCTCACCGGCGCGGGAATGTATACATCCGACTTCGCAAGAGCCGGCGCGTCGAGCGCCGACACCAGCAGGTCGGCGCCGAGTAGATTGAAATTGAGTTCCATTCCTCGATCTCCCTACCGCAGAACGCGCCAGCGACCCGAGCCGCTGTCGTACCAAAGAGTCGCCGAGTCACCAGCGACGATCACGAAGCTCGCCGCGCCTGGCAAATTGAAGCGATTCGATGCCGTACTGCCCGTGTTCTCGTGAGCGAGCGTCACGCTGCCGGCAGAGGCGTTGACGATGGTTACCTTGCGGCTGGTGACGTCGGCCACGAGGCCCGTCCATGTGCCGCCACCTGTACCCGTCAATCGAAGGATGCCTGCGGTGTCGTCGAGCGCTTGATTCGCAAGCGTCGTGGTCGGCGCCGCCTGGCTGATGACGAAAGGCGCAGTCGTCGTGGATCCTGTTGAAATGCGCGCGCCGGCTGTGTTGAGCACGCCGGAGTTGATCAGAACATTCGTGTTGAAGGTGGCTGCGCCATTGAAGGTAGACGTGGAGGCCGCGACGAAGGCGCTGCTAACGGTCGTCGTGATCACAGAGCCGTTCGTCGACAGGCGCAGCACGTCAATGGGCGCACTCGTCCCGGTCGCCGAAAGCTGGAAGCGGATGGATGTGATTACAGCGCTGCCGGCGACCGCTGCGTCGACCGTTGACGAGATCGCGCCGGTATTGAACCAACCCGTGCCGTTGTGGCCGTACCAGTTCAAAGCGCCGAGTTCGTCGCCATTTGCCACGACCGCATTGCCTGTGCCTCGGCCTTTCGCGAGGTTCAAGGCGGCGGCTGTTGCGTTCGCACCGGTTGCGACGTAGTTGGTATTGAGACTCGCGCCGGCGACAGAAACGATCGGGGACGCGACGGGATCGGTCGTCGGCTGCACGCCCACTTTCACCGCGCCTGCGATCGTTGCGGTAGTCGCGACCTGCAGTGACCCGCCAACCGTTGCGGCGCCACCTGCCGAGAAAGCACCCGCCACCGAGACGGAGTTGTCTGCGCTGATCCGCATTGCTTCGGTCGGAGCGATCGCGTTCGCGGCCACGGTACGGAAAACGAAGCGCGACGGCATCGATGTCGTGGTCTGCGCGCCGTCGGTCTCGACCGCGATCTGCGCACTGTTCGTCCACAAGGCCGAGGTGCGCGCCGCGTACGCATTGATCTGCGCAATGGCGTCGCCGTTGACTACGATCGCCGGCGTCGCGGTCGTGCCGCGCGCTTTCGCAAGGGCAAGCACAGGCGCACCGGTGTCCGCACTCACACGCATCGTTACGCCGGCCGCAGTCCCCGCCGTCGTACCGACCTGCGAGTTCGAGGCGCCGGCGACGGGCAGGTTTGCCGGCTGGGTGCCGAGCTTGAATGACGTGCCCGTGATGACGGGGATTGCGGCCGACGCGGCACTGAGCGCGCCCATCGATACCGACGAACCGGAGAAGGTCACGGCGTCGCCGCCGATCGCCATCGAATTCGCGACCTGATTCGGCGTGAGATACGGATGCAGAAGGCCGGCGACGTTCAGTGCTTGGAAGAGATATGCGCCGGCATCCCACGTCTGCGCAGTCGAGCCAGCCGCGCCGCGCGTGATGCCGGTGAGGTTGTAGACGCCAGCGGCGAACGACAGGCCCGTGTAGGTGATGATTTCCGACTTGGTCGGCTGCGTGAGCGAATCCGTGATCGTGGCGATGCCAACGCCGCCGCTCGCGGAGTCGCCCGTCGGATCGGCAGGCATGTTGTACGGCGCGACGGGTGGATTGATCGAGATCGCGCTGGTGGTACTTGCGCCGTTCGCGAGCGTCACGCGCGCGTTGTCGGCCATCGAGTAGCGTCCGAGCATGTCATTTATCCCTGTGGTTCGTCGGCGCGCCATCCTGGCGGCCAGAGTTGTGGGCATCCCGCGCCGCGGCGAGCCAGTCGATTCCCTCGGCCGTCTGGAAGATCCAACGGTCGTCGGCGACGACTTTGTCCCCGCCGCGCACGCACGAAAAGGTGAAGCCGAGGGAGCGCAGCTCGCGCAGCGCGGCATCGAATCGATGCACGCCGCGCCCGCCGAAGGGCTCCGCAGGCGCAATGAACGCGCCGTGCGCCGCCAGCGCTAGAACGCGCGCGGCGTCGGAGCCGGCCACCGGGAAGTCGAAGCCGCTCACGCGGCGCCTCGCGCGTAATCCGCGCACTGCGCAAGCCAGTCGGTGCCGTCGGTGCCCTCCAGCGCGCGCACCGACGGATACATGCGATCGCGATAGAGCTGCCATTGATCGCCGCGGATGTTGACGAGCGGCCAGCCGGCAGCGCGGAGCTGATGCAGGCGCGCGACGAAGCCATCTTTGCGCCGATGCAGATCCAGATCGCGCGGACAAACTTTGTCGACGGCGGCGAGGTACAACAGGCGAGCATCGATCGAGCCCGCGACGGGGAATGCAGGAGTTTTCATTGCGTCGGCCTCCCTGGCCTAGATGCGCCGCTTCATGCGGCGCGAAGTGATTCAGGATTGCGGGGCGTCAAACCAGTGGCGGCGTACCGGCCGAGGTTGCTGCGAGTGCGCCAACAGGCGCTCGCGCAGCGCGTTGCAGTCGGCGATCGAGAAGCTGCGTGACGAGCCCGTGCCCTGAAATGGAATCTCGCCTGCATCTGCGAATCGGCGAAGGAGATCACGCGGAATCTGGCAGATGATCGCCGCCGGACCTTCGCCGACGCGAACGTGCTGATCGGAGAATTCGGCGTGCGCACGCTTCTCGTGCGAGCTGGTGCCAAAGCCACTGGTGTCGAAAGTATGCATTGCGATCATTCCTTGATCGTTGGATTCGAGCCGCGTCCTGCGGCGATTGATGCGGCTTACGCCGCGCGGTTCGGCGTTCGCGTCTGCGCGGTCAGCCAGGCGTCAAGGTCGGTGCGGCGGTAACGGACAGCGCCACCGACGCGCACATAAGTCGGGCCGCTGCCCTGGATGCGCCAATTCGAGAGCGTGTGCGGCGAAACGGGCTGAGTGCCGCCGATGTGGCGCCCGGCTTCGACCGGATCGAGAAGTTCGTTCATTGCCGCTCCTCCTTGAGCAAAGCATTGATGGCAGACACCAATGTATCGGGTCGCATCGCCGCAAACTAGGACACTAGGTATCAATTTACGGCGCTTGCCCAATATCAGTGGCAGCTAGTGTGAATCGACGCGGCGTACGGCATAAGTACATTAGGTGCACTGGGCGCACTAGCTGATGACCTGTTTCGGTCGCTGACTGTCGATGAGACCTAGTGTGAATCAGTGTGGCACACATGATAAGTACATCGGCGGACCATCAGTCACTAGCGAGCGGGCCTCAACGCTGCAGGTTCGCCGGCGGCGGCAGGACATCGGCAGGGTTGAACAGGTCTCGCCTGCCCATGCATTGCGTCACCAGATCGACCGCCTCATCTGCCAATTGTGGACGCATGAGGGGACCCGCCAAGAACCAAGGCACCAGCCCGCCTACCGCCGTCCATGCCTTGGGAAGGCGACCCATGCGAGCGCATTCGGCTAGGTCTCATAGCGACTCGCGAGAGCACGAATCCGCGCGACTACTACCGTATAGTCGTTGATCTCGTTCGCTGCCTTTGGTCTAGCGCCCACGATCAAGCGATTTTCAAACTCCGATAGACGCAGGCGATGAAACCTGTGTTCTTCTCCAGTGGTTGTTTGAAGCTGATGCTCGATGAGAGCAAGGTGTTTCCTCGCGTCGTCGAGTTGGCTCTGTACGTCATTGCCTACGAAGCCAGGAATTAGGTGGTTTCCGATAAGCTTTGCTTGCACTCCGCGCCTTGCGATCTGGCTCGCCGCCACGCCTAGTTCAACAAGAAGACCTCCGATGGACGTCTTGATCTTCTGGCTGAGCGTTTTAGGGAATCTTTCATCGAGGCGACTGTAGCTCATGGCGTTTACAGCTGCGGCCAGCTTCGGGTGCTCCAGCGAAAGGGGAACCCAGCTGTGTGCGAAATCGTTACGGACCTTTCGAAGACGCTCTAGATCAAGGAACTGATCCTTGGTGACGAGTCCAAGCGCATAGGCTGCTTTTATTCTGGCCGAAAAAGTTCCGAGCGGTGCATTGAAACCTTCCAGCAGCTGGGTCGCCGCATCGGAAGGTACGAAGAATGCCTTGAGTAAGGCACCCAGAATCTCCTCCGCAAAAGCAGCTAACGACAGAACCAAGCCGCGGTCATCGAGCTTATCCAGGGATCGCATGAGGACATTCAAACCGCCAAACCCATCGTCGCGGTCATCAATCGGCACGTCTGGTTGGTCTATCACGTTGGCCAGCCTCGAATCGGCAAAATTACGATCATCCGCGGCTGAACGAAGAAGATGCCAGCGTCGTCGGCACGATGAACGCGAGGCAATCAGCGTGGCGACAATCTGCTGTGGTTAGCAACCGCGACTCCACGAGCTGTTACAATTTTCAAAATAGAAACGCGCCCACTGTGCAACTTGGCTTTAATCAAGAGCGCCCCGACGTGTGTCAGTCGCCGCAATACATTTGGTGGATTGGTGCATCAACAGTCTGCATCATGTGCTGAGTGACAACATCTAGCAGTCCTACTCGGAGCGCCCCGCATACTTGCTGCAGTTCACCGGCTTCAACTCCTCCCCCACTGGGCGACAGCTTGCCATGAACGAATGAGTGTCTGATCGCCTCACTAAGTCGTAACGCCGGCCAAGGCTCATTTATGTCCTCCAATCTCTCGGTGAGCGGCTTGTTCACCAGCGGAGCTAGACGTGTAGCGAGAGCGCGATTCGGAAACAGCCGATCGGTTATTTGCATGCTCTCATCAAGCGGTGAGAGGTCGAGTGTTGCATAGAATATTCTGCGACCCTTCCAGTCTCGCGGACCAATTCGGAAGCAAACGTCGCGCATGTAGTCGAATGCAGAGTATGCCAGCGTCAGGCCGACTAGTTCCGAGTAACAACCCCCAACGGTACGGTACTCCTCACCTTCGCTCCATCGAACTGATGCAAATCTCCTCGCGGCGTCGTGTCGTGCCTTTAACCGATTGACGTCGCCGGCCTCGCACGGGATATCAACGATCGAGTGCCAGTGGGCCATGCCGCCTACTGAAGATAGCCAGTCAATTGCCTTGATGACTTGCTGCACGTTAAGGCCCTAAGTCGTCTGCCCAGCCAGATTTCGGAGAGATCCACGAATCGTCTTTTGCTCCAGCCGGTGAGTTCTCAATGACGCGAAGTGCCCAACTACTACCGCACTGGCACCTAATGGGGCACAGAGCCGCGTCGCAGACGCTTCCTGTTCAGGTGCGCGACCTCCATTTGTCGATTCCCACATTAGCCGACCCAAGGCGATCATAGACAAGAATTCACGCACGACGAACCAAGAGGCCAACCCCGGGCGGCGCGTCAAGATCGGCTTCTTTAGTTTGGATCGGTCGGAAAAAACACTGGCATATCGCGCTGTAGCCTGGCAGTGACCTCATGATTTGGGAAGCGGACGGTCGCCTCCCGCCAAACCTCCAAAGCCTCAACCTGCTCGCCCCTGTTCCAGTGCGCGCCTCCGAGATTGAACATCGCCAGATCGTAGTCGGGATTGAGCGCGAGCGCTCTCCTATATGCGTCGATGGCCTCCGCGGACTGTCCAAGTTCGAGGTACGCTACCCCGAGTTGAAACCAGCTCATAGCATCTCGCTGAATTACATCGCTCTGTTCTCGCAAGATCGGCAGGCTTTCCTCGAACCGCCCAAGAAAATTGAGGGCGGTTCCGAGACAGTAGCCGTAGTGACCGCCCGCCAAACCAAAAGCCTTCCGAAAACAAAGCTCAGCCTCGACCCAATTTTCTTCCTCTTGCGCACAATGCCCAAGACGGTCCCATAAGAAAGCAGCTTCGTCTTTATCGTCGACATGTTCGATTTGGCGCTCGAACTCTGCCCGGTATTCTGGGTAGGGCACGCCGACAGCTTGCCCTTTCGATCGCAGGTACAAGGTGGCCAAGAGAAGTTCACGATGGCCACTTGAGGCCTCAGGGTGGGCGCCAACGTAGCGTTGCCAGAAGCCTTGCGCGTGGTGCGCATTCTCGGTTGTTGTACGGCCGAAGCTCGCCACCAGCCGCGCGAGAAATGGCCAGATCCAAGGCTCGTAGTCCGCATGGACCGGAAGGCTATTGACCTCACGGAACGCCGCGGCACCCTCCCCCATGTTGAAGAGCACGTTGGCTCTCCACCCTGCTACGCTGGCCGCCTTGGCGCGCAAAGGGTCGATGTAGACGGCACGATCCAAATGCATAAGGGCGTCCTTCCACTCGCCTTGGCGCACATAGTGATGGGCCAAAGCGTTATGAGCTTCAGGGAGGCGCGGATTCAGCCGCAAGGCTTCGCGATAGTGTTCGACTGCCCCCTTCTCATCGCCGAGTCGTTCAAGACTTGTCCCAAGATTCTTATGGCCTTGGGCTGCCAGATCCGGCCTTCGAGCAAACGCAGGGTCTGCGAGAGCCGACTCATAAGCGACCTTGGCATCGTCTTCACGTCCAAGCGCTGATAGGGCGTTGCCGATTGTGTAGTAAATACTGCCGGGCTCGTAGCGGCCCAGGCCTAGATGATTCCTGAAGTACCCTTCGGCGTTTTCGATCCGAGCGCGCGATCGACTCAGGCCCGCCATACCCAGGTTGACTTCGGCCATGTAGGCGGGGCCCATGTCATCGCTGCCCGCGCCGAGCACCGCAGCGAACCGATCAAAGGCCTTGCTGATCTCCACATCTGCGTCCCGCTCGTAGAGATTCGCCAGGAGGACGCGCGCCAAAGCCGGATCGTCCGGGACATGGATGTCCGGAACATTGCGACGAAGGACACGAGCGACGTCGCCAGGCGCCGCGCGCGTCTGTTCGATACGACGGTCACGCTCCGCTCGCGCCGCGGCACTAGCCAAAGTGGCTAGCCGATCAAGCCGTGCGACCGTGAGGTCGTCGGTGAAATTGACCGTGAGCGATTGCTGGTCGGTCCAGTTTCTTCCCGCAAGCTCATACTGGCGCAGCACAGCCTCCGCATGGCAGATCCGCAGCGACGACGTCGGGAGGTGATAGGCAACGTAGAAGCTGTGCGGATGCATCAGCAGGTAATTGAGGTTTGAGCGACCAGCCTCAATACTGAGAGAGCCATCCGCGTTGAGCTGGCGCTCGGTTCCTTTGACCTGCACGTGGACCCGAATGTTTGTCGCCTGCCCCTGGTCGACAACTTCGATCTCGCAGTCCGTTCCATAGTCCTTTCGGTCGGCACGTTGCAGAATGAAACGACCGCTCGCCGTGAGGCGCTCCTGAAAGGCCGTTTCCGCCTTCTCCTCTCTGACATGATTGGCGTCACGCTTCGGCAGGTCGTCGAGGTGGTCTAGATCATTGGCCATCGCTACTCCTTACGCGTGGAGAGGCGGACGCAGTTGCGACCGCTTTCGCCGACAACTCTAGCCGGTTCCCGACGGGTTGATCAGCTAAGCGAGAAGCTTCGTCGAAGATCAGTAAATTGAATCCATTGAAGCTGATCGGCCTGAGGATGTATCCCCGACAAGGAGCAGAGTAGTTGCGAAGGTTGGGGGGGGCGCGCGGCCCTCATTTTCCGCTAGGCAAGTGAAGAGATATCATCAGCCTTCGCTTGGAAATGACTCGCGCTGAACAACCCCAGCGCGATACCCTCTTCCTGCAGTAACTGGCAGCGCTGATCGTCGATCTGCACTATCGCAGCCCACAAACGATCGTACGTGCGCTTCCACATCCCCGCCGGCCGCGGTGGCAGCTGAAAGCTCCCTGGCTCAACGGCGCCTAGCCGCTCCGCTAGTTTCGCGCGCTGATGCCTGAGCCGCGTAGACGGATCCAGGTTGCGCGTCTGCAAGTAGTCGCGGCCGATGGCGCACCGACGGCACGCGACGCCGCCTGAGAGCTTCGGGTGCAGTTTGGTGCACCGACGATCGCACGCCGGGCAGACGAAGTAGTAGCGCTCGCCGCCCAAGTTGCACGGAGCCGACTCGATCCCAATGACCTCGCCGTTGCAGCGGATCGTTGGGACGCCGAGCTGGCGGATCTTGTCGCGTATGTCCTTTATCCTAATAACCGATGTCATTTGGCCTCCTAGCCAAGGGATTTTTTGAAGACTTGTAGTGCAGAACGGCGGCTATCTAGAGGTTTCGTTGACTTCCACTACCTCCGGACGCCAACGTGCCTGTGAGACGAAGTGAGACAGAAGTAGACGCTGGTTTGTCTCACTGGGAACCGCCGCCGCACAACGGTTTCCGGGCAAAAATGCCCCGATGAGACACCTGCTCTCCTTAAGAGGGTAAGGAAGGGAGAATCGAAGAGAAGGGGTGTAGTTGTCTCACTCACTACAAAAACCTCCCAAACCCTTACCTGATGCGGCTTCCCAGTGAGACAAAACCGTGTCTCACTCGCGTCTCATTCTGTCTCACTGCCCCTTCACGGCTTCGGCACGAAGTCGGGGTGAAACCACTTCATCCGAATCCCATCGGAAGCCGGGATCGCCTCCCCGCTCTCCTCCAGGTGCCTGACCATGTCGCGGCGCTCCCTGAGCAGCAGGCTGTTGAACGCGCGCGAGTTGCGAGCCATGTCCGTCTGCGACAAGCCTTGAGCACCGGCACGTCGAAGTGCGCTAACGCAAGCTCTTACCTTGCGCTCGAACTCAGAACCCACGACACGATCTCGTGCTGCTCGTACGGCGTGACCGCCGTTGTAGCGAACGAACTCGCATGCCCATTGCGCGGCCTCTGTCGTGATGGCCGGCTCCACTGGGCTTAGAGCCGCGCCTGCAATAAGCGCCAGCTTCAATGCTTGCTCGTGCCAGCGCACCACAAGATTGTCGAATCCATCGCCGTCAACGGCCAAGCACGCGCGCTCCTCATCTGCAAAGTCGTCGAACTCGTCAAGAATGCTCTCGGCGGCGGCATCGGCGTACTGCACGATTCTCGGCGACGAAGGCGCACAACCCGCGAGCGACGCTTGCTGCATTGGGCTGATGTTCGCAGCACTTCGTAGAGTTCGCGCCCATTCGATGACTGCCGCCGGCGCGTCCGCCGACTCCGGACGTTTTGTTTTTGGTGGAACGACGTCGCTTTCAACAACGATCATCCTGCCAAGAAACCCATCCTTCACCTGATCGAGAGTCAAAGCACCATAGTAAGTGTCTGGTGTCGTAATCCCGAGCAAATTCAAGCATGGATACGCAGCGGTTTTCCGCGTCGCATCCGTGCGATTCGCGTAGTCCTTACCACCAAACACAGGATGCAACGGCCCCGAGAGCTGAAGCATGTACTTGGCAACCTCGCGAAGGTGGCTGCCATTCTTTGGATCGGCCATTGCGCGAAGATAGTGGCCCCACTCGTCGAGAGCGTAGAACGTGTTTGGGCGCTCGACTAGGCGCGCAATCAGCCCCGGACCGGAGGCAATGTCGACTCCGCCAAGTAGATCGGCTAGGCCGCACGCCTGCAGCAGCGTCTTCGGTGAGCGAAGGATGTGATCTTTGCCGCCGCCAGAGCCGCACACGCCGGTGAGATAGAGATTGGAGGACAGGCCGGTTGGCCCCCTCCACATGTTCCCCATCACCGCGGCGCAGAACGCGAGCGCAGATAGCGGTGAAAGCCGGGGCTGCGGGCGTTGCGCACTGGCCGTGACCCACCTCGTAATGTCTCCGAGTATGCCGGGCGGCTTGAGAGCGAAATCCGGCACCACGACGACTGATGGCTTAGCCGCAACGGGGGTAACGCTCG